>OGZM01001366.1_pt1 | contig 20282 bp, 14 predicted proteins | sample 1576821 | NCBI WGS metagenome assembly OGZM01 (sample SAMEA3541491, study PRJEB24748) | human gut metagenome | biome: human gut; feature: human-associated habitat; material: faeces | place: China | collected 2012
GCCTCCAACGACGGCGACGTTCCGGTCGATCCAGACATGGTCGTGACCGGCAACTGGGCCGTGTACGCCATGTACAAGGACGCTCCGACCGACGACTCCAAGAAGGATGACAGCAAGCCGGCCGATACCACCAAGAAGAATGACACCAAGGGCAACACCAAGAAGACCGTTGCCCAGAAGATCAAGAAGGCCGTTCTCGGCAACACCGGCGCTACCGTTGGTGGCGTTGCGGTGTTCGCCGTGCTTGCCCTGCTCGGCTTCGCTGGCATCACCGTGCTCCGCAAGCGCGCCTGAGTCTAACTCAGTCAAGGTGGCATTCGCCTGAAAGCGATTAATTTGGCTCCGTGCAACGACTTCCCCTGGAGTACTTGCGCGGAGCCAAATTGCCGTATTTAATGGCACGTTATGGCTTCATTGAACACACCCTGCAATAAGGTCGCCGACATAGCTAAGGGTGTGTAAGATAAGACTTGGCTGGCTGCCGGCGAGGGCTATACCTCAAACGCAGTTGATAGGTGAGGAAGAGCCTTCGAAAACACTTCTTCACCCTGATGCGCTGCCCTAGCCAGCGACCAACCATCCACCCCCGGGAATCGTACGATTTCCAGGGGTTTCCTGTATTCAGCGGAAAACCGCCGAACCTCAGCATACCGTAGAGCCAATTCCCGCGAATATGCTCACAGCCCCCTCAGAATTTCCTGTCAGCCCAACAGTCCTTAAGACAGTAGGCAAATCGGAATCATCAAGGTTGTTCAACACGCCCACGCAAATTCGCGCTACGCATACTCATCATTTTAGGGGGGGGGGTGACAACTGAGGTCATTTGCGGTATATTACCGGTGTTTTACATATGAATAAACAGTTTTCGCCGTGCCATCAGGCAGGCATTGACGTCACCAAGCCACCCCCCCCTATATACAACCCTCTCCATAAAACACGCACGACATGCGCGCGGACGTGAATTCCGTGGTTTGGGGTACACTAGACATATTCGAACAAACGTTCGTATTTTGGGGAATTCTGGGGAATTCCCCACTATATACAGTGAGGAAACTCACGACACACCACTACCTGTAGTGTGTATGCTAGATAGTGGCTTGCGTAAGCGAGCATAACCGAAGAACGTGGCCGACACGGCTTTCGCAAACGACGGAAGCCATTTTTGCATAGGGAGGAAATCGAATGACCGTGACCGTCTTCACCAATCCGAGCAACCCGCAATGCGAAGCCACCGAACAAGAGCTCGCAAAGCTGGGCGTGCGTTACGACACCGTTGATCTGACGAAGAACCCGTCCACCTTCGAACAGATCAAAAACGCTGGCTTCAAGCAGATTCCGGTCGTCATCTCACCGAACTCCTCATGGAGTGGACATAGGCCGGATCTCATCCGCCAGCTCGCGCAAAGCTTCGCCGCCTAAGCGCGTAGAAGTCGCAGGGCACCGAGTCCACAAAGGCAGTGCGGGCACAGGTCACATGCAGCCGTGCACGGCGCAACCAATAGCGGACGCACCATACACGTTCTTCCACAAAGCTTCGCCATCTAGCCCATAAAGCAGTCATCCATAAAACAGTCAGACACTACATGCGGCCGGCCGTGGACGGGTCGAGCGTCATGGTCTGGAACCGATTGGCCATGAAGTCGTCGTCGAAATACGTGGCGAAGAATTGCGAAACGGGCGAATCCTGCGCAATACCCGCCATACGCGAATACCAGGAATCCAGCGCCATCAACGTCATCACGCCGTCAACGAAAATCAGCGCGAAACACACCGCCGTCAACGTATAGCGAATCTTCCACGGAATACGCTGAATCATCGCAAGCAAATGCGGCAGAATCAGCTTCACCCACACCAAGCCGAGTATTCCCCAGAAAAACATGTATTTGCCGGATGTGCGCCCATCAATCGACAGCCATTGACCCGTGTAATCCCACGCGCGAATACCGAACGCAACCTCCATGAACCAGCTGGTGAAATATTCGAACGCGCCGCCAATCACCGCGCTGGCGCAGAAGATCAGCATCCAATTCGACCGCCACAAGTGGTTGAGCAATACCGTCAGGATCACCGCGCCAAAGCCGTAGATCGGCGAGAACGGCCCCCACAAAAATCCGGCGCGATCCTGCCATTCGCCGAACAGCACATAGTGGTATAGCGTCTCCACTACCAGACCGAACACGCATCCGACCACAAACAGCCAAAACAGGTTGAAGAAATCAAGCGAAATATAGCCCTTGCCGGTCAGATCACGGCCGGCCATACCCTTCGAAACAGCCGTCTCATACTCGCTGCGCGCATCCAAACGACGAAGCGCGAACTGCAAACGTCGCTCCTCGCGCAGCGACGGATCAGCCGTGATATGCAACGCAACCAATACAAGCAGCTGCACGGTCGGACTGATCAGATTCACACCCAAACCCTGCAACGACAACGACAATAGGCCTTCCGCAAGCGTGAGCGGAATCATCAGATACGTCCATTGCGCGATATGCCGACGCTTGTTGAGAATCAGCAGCATGCCGAAAATCGCAAGGCATGCGGTGGAAACCAGCAGCACTGCAGCATGAATAACCGACAGAATAGTGGTGAGATTCAGCGCGCCAAACGCCAGTTTGCCGGAAAGCGCGGCGTGGATTGCATACAGGCAGGAAATCACGATGATCGGCAACGTCACCACGCCTTCGATCAACATGACGATGCCGTAAATACGTGCAATCAGCGGCAGCCTGCGGTCAGCAGGATTGCCGTCATCTTCCGCCGATTGCGATTGCGCAATGATGCCGGCCTCTTCGATTGCTGCGATTTCGGTTTCGTCGGCGATGGCCTCGCTCACATCTTCAATCTTGCTCATGCTTGTTCGTCCTTCCCAGAACAACGCTACCAAAACCCGATCGCAGTGCGCTACACGAGATGATTGTTTGCGCGCAACGCGCACAACCTGCGATTTCTGCCTGCGCAAGTCACATGTCATCCCGCAATCACAAGATGCGCAGACAGCAGACTCGACTTGCGCAGACACAGAAGGCAAGTTGCGCGGTCTCCAACAGCAAGATTCACAGTCCTGCCGCGGTTTGTCGTGTTTATTTCAGTCATGGACGGAGCGCATTTACGCCTGTGCCCAAATTTGTCCGAGAGCGGGTATTACGATACGGGAGGCGTAGCGCTACGAATAACGTATCACTACGCGCGAACACGGTCGAACATCCATTGGACTGGGGAGACAATGCGCAACGTACTGCAGATTCTGCGTCGTGACCTCAAACGACTCGTCACCGTACCTGCCGCCTGGGTCATCATGATCGGTATAACCATCATTCCGCCGCTGTACGCATGGTTCAACATCTACGGATTCTGGAATCCGTATGGCAATACCCAAGGCATCAAAGTTGCCGTGGCCAACGTCGACAAAGGCACCGACAACGCCCTGCTCGGCAAAATGAACCTCGGCGACCAGATCGAAGACACGCTGAAAGACAACGACCAGCTTGGCTGGGAATTCATGGGCAAGGCCGAAGCGATGGAAGCGGTACAGTCCGGCGACTGCTATGCGGCGATCATCATCCCCTCCGATTTCAGCGAGGATCTCGCCAACGTCGTGACCGACAGCAAGAACCGGCCGACGCTGGAATACTATGTCAACGAAAAATCGAGCCCGATCTCCCCGAAAATCACCGACCAAGGCGCGACCACCGTTGATCGTACCGTCAACAACACCTTCGTCTCCACCGTCAGCGAAGTACTCACTAAAGCCGTGAACTCCGCGAATGACACCATCAACGGCAAAACCAACTCCTTCGTCAACGAAACCACAGCAGAACTCGACAAAACCCAGAAGAACGTAAGCCTCATCCGCTCCACCATTGAAGATCTTGACGCACAGCTCGCCAACGTGCCGCAACAAACGCAATCCGCCCGTCAGGCAATGAACGACGTGCAGCTGGCCGCAGCAAGTGCGGGCAAGGGACTGGCGAACACCGCCACCGCCATCGGCACCGCACAAAACGGCCTCAATACCTTCACGTCCAACGCCAACACCGCTTTGGAGAACGGTTCCGGCCTGATTTCGCAGGCCGCCAGCGACACCACCACCAGCATCAACAAGGTGACCACGGCCGTCTCGTCCGCAAGCGGCACCGCACAGCAGGCCGTCAGCAACATGCAAAGCGTGACCGACAGCAACGCCCGGCTCATCGAGAAGCTCAAGAACGTCAGCGACAACGCACAGTACCAAGACATCATCAAGAAGCTCGAAGACACCAACAACACGGCCGCTGGCACGCTCAACGACCTCAAAACGTTGGGCGAGAACACACAATCCACGTCCGACAGCGTGTCCAAACTCGCCACCGACTTCAACACCAGCACGCAAAATTCGCTGAAAAGCATGGGAGATGCCCGCAACACGTTGAATTCCGGTGCGCTCCCCCAGCTCAACTCCGGTCTGAGCTCGCTCGCCATGACCGCCGGCACACTGTCCGGCACCGTAACCAGCCAGACCACCGTGGTCAACCAGACCTCCGCCGTGCTCGACCAACTCGACCAGGTGGCGAACGACACCCGCACCACGCTGCAGAACACCGACAAGCAGCTCGAGCAGGTGGAGAACAAGCTCATCACCGTCAGCACCGACCTGAAAGCGCTCGGCAGCGTTGACATGCTGAAAAGCCTGACCGGCGACAGCTCCCTCAACACGGAGAAAATCGCTTCGTTCATGCAGTCCCCCACGGTGATCGACACGAAAAACGTGTATCCGATGAACTCCTACGGTTCCGGCATGGCTCCGCTCATGACCAACCTGGCCCTGTGGGTGGGCGCGTTCGCCTTCGTGGTGATCTTCAAGGTGGAGGTCGACGATGAAGGCCTCGAAGACCTCGACTTGACCACTTCCGAAAAATATTTCGCCCGCTACATGCTGCTCGGCATCATGGGCGCCATCCAAGGCGCGATCACCACCATCGGCAACCTCATCATCGGCGTGCAGACGGTGAACGCGCCGCTGTACATACTTACCGGCGTCATCACGTCGCTGGTATATCTGAGCATCACCTTCGCGCTGTCGACCTCGTTCATGCATATTGGCAAGGGACTGTGCGTCGCGCTGATCATCGTGCAGATTCCGGGCGCTTCCGGCCTGTATCCGATTGAGATGATGCCGAAATTCTTCCGCATGGTCTACCCGTTCGTACCATTCAGTTATTCGATTGACGCGTTCCGTGAGACGATTGCCGGCTTCTACGACGGGCATTGGCTCAAGTCGATTGGCGCGCTACTGATGTTCGCCGTGGTCGCGTTCTTCATCGGACTTGCGATTCGCCCGCTGCTGGTCAATCTCAACCGCCTGTTCGCCCGTCAGATCAAGGAAAGCGACATGATCATCGGCGAGGAGGTACAGCTTCCGGAACGCGGCTACAACGTGTCCCAGGCCATTCAAGTGCTCGCCGATAAGGGCGGCTACCGTGAGGCGATCGAGGAACGTGCGAGCCGCTTCGCCGAACTGTATCCGAAGCTCAAGCGTGGCGCGCTGGTTGCCGGTTTCATTGTGCCGGTGATTCTGGTGCTGATCTTCTCCTTCACCAACGGTGAGAAGATCGTGGTGCTTGCCACCTGGATCATCTGGGTGCTGCTCATCATCGGATTCCTGATGGTCATCGAATATATGCGTTTCAGCCTGCAACGCCAGGTGGAACTCGGCAGCCTCGGCGACGAAGCGATTCGCGAACAACTGGTGGAACGCCAAGCTGCAAGGCTGCGCCGCAAGAAGCGTGCGCAACAAATCAGGCGAGACAAGCTGATGCGCAAGGCACAACGAAGAAAACACGAAACCAAACAGGCGATCGCCAACGTCGCAGACACCAGCCAAGCCGATGCCGACGGCATCGCAACACTGGTACAGGCCATGAACGCGACCGGCAACACCGGCACAGCGAGCAACACCAATCCCAACGGTAACAGCGAAAGGAGCAACGCATGAAAAACATCTGGAAACTGTTCGTCGGCGACGTTCGACGCCTGACCAGCAACATCGTCTCCATCATCATCGTCATCGGACTGGTGGTAATTCCTGGCCTGTTCTCCTGGTTCAACGTGAGCGCAAGCTGGGATCCATTCGCCAACACCGGCAATCTGAAATTCGCCGTCGCCAACGACGATGAAGGCTACAAGTCCGATCTCATTCCCGTGAAGATCAGTATCGGCGATCAGGTGGTCAACACCTTGCGCGCCAACGACCAGATGGACTGGACCTTCACCACCAAAAAAGAGGCCATCGACGGCACCAAATCCGGCAAATACTATGCAGCAGTGGTGATTCCGAAGGATTTCAGCACCCGCATGATGACATTCTTCACCGCGGACGGCGACCATGCCACACTCACCTACTACAACAACGAGAAGAAGAACGCACTCGCTCCGAAGATCACCGGCCAGGGAGCCGACACCGTGGCAGCACAGATCAACGAAATGTTCTCCGCAACGTTGACGAGCACCGCGCTCAACATCGCCTCGCAGCTGGCCGATGAGCTTGACAAACCGAAATCGCAGGCCACGCTCACCAACTTCAGCAACAACATGGGCAATTTCGCGAATACGCTCACCGACACGTCGTCCGCGTTGACCACGTTCAGCTCGCTGACGTTGAGCGCGCAGAACCTGCTCGACAGCTCCAACAGCCTGCTTTCCAACGTGAGCGGCAGCGCGAAGAACGCCGTCAACGAGCTCAAACAGTCGAAGAACGGCATCAACGATCTGACCGGAGCCGTCAAAACCAGCACGAATGCGCTCAGCACCGCGTTGAGCAGCTCGTCGAACAGCTTCGGCGCTGTCTCCACCGATATTGACAGCGTATTCAACAATGCGGGCACCCAAGCCGGCAATACGGCCACCGCCCTGCGCAATCAGGCTGCGAACGTATCCAAGCAGGCGCAAGGCTATCAGAACATCTACGATGCCCTCGACGAGCTCAGCAACAACAATCTGGTGCCGGAAGTCGCGAAAATCGCCATCAATCATCTCAAAACCAACGTGGGCGCGACCATTACGCAACTCAACGATCTAGCGAACTCACTCAACACCAGCGCCGACAATATCGACGCGAAAGTGAGCGACACCACAGCCGACCGCGAGCGCGTGAGCCAGCTTGCCCAGCAGGCGAAGGCCTCCATCGACGGCATCAAAACCGATTTCGACAGCCAGCTCAAGCCGCAGCTCAACGACATTTCCGATTCGATCAGCAGCACGGCCACCGCACTGAGCAGCACGGCCACCGATCTGAAGGGCGCGTTGGGAGATCTCAACAGCACCACGAAGTCGGCAGGCAAGCAGCTGACCAATATTCGCACGGTGTTGGATTCCACCGCCGAAAGCCTCACTAAGGCGAGCACCGCGCTGTCTTCGTTCAATGGCACGCTTTCCGACGCGCTGAACAGCGGCAATATGGACACCGTCAAAGACGTGCTCGGCAACAACACCGATTCGCTGGCGGCGGCTCTTGCGGCCCCCGTCCAAGTGAAGCGCACGGCCGTGTTCCCTGTGGAGAATTTCGGCTCACAACTGGCTCCGTTCTACACGATTCTGCCGTTGTTCGTGGGATCGCTGCTTATGGCCGTAACACTCAAGACCACGGTGTCGCGCAAGAATCGTGAGGAGCTCGACAATCCGAAGCCGCATCAGCTGTTCCTCGGCCATTATGGCGTGTTCGCCGTGATCGCACTGTTGCAGAGCACGTTCTCGCTGGGCGGCGGCCTGCTGTTCCTGCACATTCAGGCGGTGCACCCGTGGCTGTTCATGTTGACCGGCTGGGTGGCCTCCCTCGTGTTCTCGTTCTTCACCTACACGATGGTGGCGAGCTTCGGCAACGTGGGCAAGGCCATTGGCGTGCTGACGCTGGTGTTGCAGATTTCCGGCGCGAACGGCGCGTATCCGCTTGCCGTGCTGCCGAAGATCATCGGCGATATCAGCCCGTTCCTGCCGGCCACGCATGCGATTACGGCATTGCGTGCGGCCATTGCCGGTATTTACAACAATGATTATTGGCATGCGATCGGTTCGCTGTTGCTGTTCCTGATTCCGCTGCTGCTGATTGGCTTGCTGCTGCGTATTCCGCTGGTCAAGTTCAATAGGTGGTACGTGGCGAAGGTGGAAAGCACCAAGGTGGTCGCATGATTACCGGAGTGCATGAGGTGGTTTCCGGAGCCGTTTCCGATGTGGTTTCCGACGCGGTCAGTGACGTACATGCGGCTGTTCGCAAGGCGCAGAGCCGGCGCGAGCAGCTTCGTGAGCAGACCGATCATAAGATCATGAAGGCCACGCTTGCGATTGTGATTTCCGATGGTGTCGGTGCGGTGACCATTGAAGAGGTCGCCCGTCGTTCCGGTGTTGCGAAAACCACGATTTACCGTCGCTATAAGAATGCGGACGATCTGTTGCGCCGCGTTCAGTTGGAAATTGCGGGATTGCCGGATTTCAGCGATGTCGAGTTGTCGAAAAACGGTCTGCTGACGATACTGCAACGCATTCAGGGCTGTTTTTTCGACAGTGAGCTTGGTTTGAAAGCCGTCGGTGTGGTGCTTTCTTCCGATAATCCTTCGTTGAATGCGATTGCGGATCAGGTGCTCGTTCCCGCGGAAAAGCGTTTTTCTGAGTTTGTCGATCGCGGTGTGAGGGCCGGTGTGTTCCGTAATGGATTGGATCCGCAATTCCTGTTCAGCACGATACTCGGCTCCATGCTCGCCTGTAAGGCGTTGCATGGCGACGCGAGTATTCCTTGGCCTGAGAACATGACGGCTGTTCTGTGGCCCGTTATGGCCGCCTGAAAGGCATTGCAGAGCAGAGTTGCACGTAGTAGTATCTGAAACTCATGAGCGTCCCCGCTACGGCCTTTAATCACTCTTTGAGTGAGGCTGTAGCTGAGGCGCTCATTGTACGTTTGCAGACTTTTCGCCGCTACTGGGCCTACTGGATCGACGCTTCCTGACGGGCCACGTCCAACGCCTTGTTGAACGCTTCCGACGTCCAGCTGGCACCGGCCACCTTGTCTACCTTGAGATCTTTGAGCGGCTTGCCGTCCACCACGCCGTTGATGGCTTCGGCGAACGCATTCTGGTGCTTTTTGGAGATGGACGTGAACGGATGCCCGATAACCTCCACATTGGTGACGGTCTGGTCTTTGACCGTCACATGCACGTCGATGGTGTCTTCGCCCACCGGCCCGTACTGGCCGTTGACCGAGTAGGTACCGTCGGCGTAGTTGCCGGTGTCTTGCTTGTCGGATGCAGTGCTGTTCGGATCGTCGGCATGGTTTTTGACGTCCGTATCCGCAGAATCGCCGGAGTCGGTGGCGCTACCGCTGTTCTTTGAATTTTCTTCCTGCGATTGCACGCTTTCGCCGGAATTTCCGGCATATTCATCGTCCATTGGCGTCGCCGTGGGTTCGCCGCATGCCGACAGCAGCGCAAGGCTTGCCGCAGACAGTGCGATCACTTTGATCGCATTCGATGATTCGTTGCTCATGTTCGCTCCGTACGATTCGTCAGTGCTATGGCTTGGATTGTTCGGCTGATTTCAGCTTATTCCTCACCGCCGGTTTTCGCGGCTTTGGTCGGATCGGCAAAGCTGATGGCCGTCTCGCCGTTCTGTGCGCCTTCCGTAGTGGAACCGGTGTATGCCGGCTTGCCACCCGCCTGCTCATAGACCTTCCGTGCGGCCTCATCATTCCACTTCTCACCGACGAGCACGCCATGGTTGAGCATGATCTCGCGCTGGGCGCAGGATGCGACGAGCGCATCATGGGTCACGACGATGATGGTAGTGCCCTGCTCGTGCAGCTGACGGAACAGGTCAAGCACGATTTTCTCGTTCTTCTCATCCAAATTGCCGGTCGGTTCGTCCGCAAGAATCAGTTTCGGACAGTTGATGAGCGCACGTGCGATGCACACACGCTGCTGTTCGCCGCCGGAAAGCTGTCCGGGCAGATGGTGGGCACGCTCCTTCAGACCGACGCGTTCCAATGCTTCCAACGCCTGCTGCTCGTTGACTACGGAATGGTAGTACTGTGCCACCATCACGTTTTCCACAGCCGTCAGATGCGGTACCAGATAGAACTTCTGGAACACCAATCCGATCATGTTCTTACGCACGTCGGCAAGCTGCTTGGCGTTCAAATCCTCCAACTTGCGGCCTTCCAGCATGACGGAACCCTTTGAAGGCGTGTCCATGCAGCCAATCATGTTCATCAGCGTGGTTTTGCCGGAACCCGACGAACCGACAATCGCAAGCCATTCACCTTGCGGAACGGTCAAAGTCAAATCGTCGACGGCACGCAAATCGCCGTAAATCTTGGAAATATGATCCAATTCAAGCAACGTATTCAACGTATGTTCGGAACTCATGATTATTCCTCCCTCAAAACGATGGCGGGGTCGATACGGGTTGCGCGGCGAACCGGCGGGATGGATGCGATGACGGCGATGAGCACGCTCAACAGCAGCGAAGCGACGCCCAACAGCCAGTTGAAGCCAATGGCACGTTCGAATACGGATACGCACAGCACGCGGGCCAGCAGGTAGCCGATGGCAGTGCCGATCAGGCCGCCAATCAGTCCGTAGATGGCGGATTCCACATAGAATTCGATGCCGATGGCGCGCGAGGATGCGCCTAACGCCTTGCGCAAGCCGATTTCGTTGCGTCGCTGAGACACGATGGAACTGATGGTGGTGCCCACGCCCACAAACGTCAGCACGAGCACGACCAGCGACACGATCCAGAACAGGGTTTGCAGCATGGCGATGATACGAGTGTCGGATGAGGTGATTTTGGTGACGGTCTGCGCTTTCACGCCGGTTGACGGATTCGCATTGATCGATTTGACGACATCGTTGAGTTCGCTGCCTACCGCATTGACGGAATATTCGATCACGTCCGCGCCACGCTTGGAACCGGCCAGTTTGGCCACGTCAGCGTTGACCGCGTAGACGATTTCGTCTTCGCTGCCGCCCGTATCGACGATGCCTCCGACACGGAATTCAGTGCCGGTGTTTTCCATAATGTCGGACGAAACGCGGCCGTTTTCTTTGACTTGCGTTTCGGTTTGGCTAAGAGCGCCGGAATCCTGCGCATCGTCGGATGCGCGGTAGCCGATGGTTACGGTCGAACCGATGGAGACACCGAGCGCGTCTGCCACGTCACGGCCGAGCATCACGTTGCCTTCGCTAGGCCAATCGCCAGTCACGTTCCAATGATGGTTGAGCGCCTTCACGTCTTTGGTTGTGATGCCAGCCAGCGTGTATGGCGCAGAATTGATGCGCACGCTTTCATACCGGTAGGCGGCGGAACGGGCGCTGTATGAGCCTTTCACCATCTGGCTCAACGCTTTGACGGTATCGGTGTCGATGCCGTGGGACTTTTCGGCTGATTTGGACGGCGTGACGATAAGATTCGCGCCATACGCACGCATTTCCTCGTTCATCTGCTGTGGAACGGCAATACACGTCGCCGCAAGGCAGAACAGCGTGGCAGCGCCCACCATGGAGGCGATCACGGCCATAACGGCCCGCGAACGACGGCGGAACACCGCGCCCCACAGCATGGTGAAGAACATCTTGCGATTAGTCATCTCATGCCCCTTACGGACTGTCTTGAACTCACCTACCATGCAACACCTCCGCAGACGAACAGCACAGTGTGCCGTTCGTGACCGAGGCCGCAGCCGCGGCCGAGTTTACGGAACCCAAGTTGACATCAGCGGCCATGCAACACCTCCGCAGGTTTGAGTCCCAGAATCGAACGGATCGACGAGAACGAGGCGATCAGCACGGTAAGCGTCAGCAGCACAAACACCAGCACAAACACCATCGGACGCATCGTAATGCCGGAACCGAATACCACATGTCCCACAATCTGCGCAACACCGGAACCCAACAGCGCACCGACAATCGCACCAACCAACGAAATCACAGCCGTCTCAGCGAGCATCAGGCGAGAAACCGCACCATCGGTGGCACCAATCGCCTTCAGCAACGCCAATTCTGAACCGCGCTCACCAATCGAGGCGGCCATCAGATTCGCCACCGCGATAGCGGCCGCAACCAGCGAAAGCACGGTCATCAGCACCATCACCGCCTGCGTTTTCTGCAGCACATCGCCCTGCAATGCGGCCACCTGACGCACCTGCTTGGCTACGGAACCGGGAATGACCTCTTCGATCTGATAGGCGATGGACGAAGGGTACGCGGTGCAATACCATGTTTCCCACTCATCTTGCGTGAGCGCATTCGGATTCTTCGACGCCTTACGCGCCAAATCATTGTCTGGCGTGGTCAGAGCCTTGACTTCGATCTTGTCGATGGAATCAGGCAGATTCGCAAGCACCTGCGCGGTGGATGACGGAATGTACATCGCATTGTTGTCGCTATCGCCGGAATCGTAAATGCCGGTGATGGTGATCCGCTGCTTGTTGCGGCTGCCGTCGGCGGTGGTTTTGTAGAGGGTTACGGTATCTCCCTTGGTCACGCCGAGTTTGGATGCGAGCGTGGTGCCGATCAGGCCTTGCGCGCTATCGTCCTTCGGCCAGGAGCCGTCAAGCTTCCACCACGAACGCATGCCGTTCATGCCCGCCACCGTGGATTCACCGGAATCCATATGCAGGGTCTTGGCGAACCATGTGCCCACGATCGGCACGCCGGAAGCCTTGCAGGAGCTGGAATCCACCGATTCGGACGCGCAGTTCACGTCAGCATGGATATTAAGTTCGGGGGCAAAATTCGTGATGTTGAACGCCCAGAAGATGGTTTTGATCTTCGGTGCATCCGATTCCTTCAGAAATGTGGTCGGATCGGATTCGGAAGTGCCGGAAGCGTTGCTATTCGCGTCACCCCCCGTGTTGTACAGGTCGTTGACGACGGCATCGGCCTTGGGCTGCACGGTGATGTTGGAACCGTACGTCGACAGTTCCGCGTTCAGCTTGTCTCCAACGTCGAACACCACACCCAGCATGGCCACGCTGACCGTGGCCGACAGGCACACGGTGACCGCGATCAGCAGTCTGCGTTTGAACTGCCTGCTGAACGAGCGGAAAATCATTCGAAAAAAGAACATGACTACCTCTTTCCGCTCACTGGAAATGCGTCGACAATGCGTCGAGCGTCGAAGTTTGAATTACGATTTTGCCGGATTCAACCTGATAATCGAACGGCACAGGATTGCAGCCGCCCTTGAATCCGATAGTGGCGAGGTTGATGGCGACATCGCACTTCTTGCAGATGATCTTGCCATCCTTCTCGTAATAGCCCGCGTCACCGCAGTTATCGCATGCGTCAAGACCGACACCGTACGCTCCACCATTCTTTTTGATGATGATGAAACGCATTACCGTGCCATCTTTCGCCTTGTATTGGAAGCGATGCAGGTGACCGTCGTTGATCTGACTGAATTTGATGGTGGCCACGCCGTCGCTCAGCGAATAATCCTCAGGCGGAGACAGCGTAATGACCTTCTTCGTTTGCGCCACACCATACGTGAGCGCGAACGTGATGCCGATCATCGCAACAAGACTCCATGCGCCGGCCGCCTTCGCACGGCGACGGAACGCGATATGCGATCGCACAATGGCCTCGTTTGCGCCTTCCGGCTTGATCTTGAAGCCCATCACAATGCTGGCGACCACCGGAATGATGAACACCAACACCATGGCAATGACCATATGACGCTGATGATTGATGCACCACACCAACGCCAGGAACGCTTCCGTAGGGAAATGAACGATGCGCTTGGACTGCAGAATCTGCGCAAGATCAGTGAAATGCGAGACAAACAGCAGCGCAATCAGCAGCAGCACGGCCGTGGTGAACGACCAACGAATCGCAGTGGAACGCATCGTACGGAAAATCAACGCTGCAACAATCGCAGTGGCCGCACCCAATGCGAAACCAAGCGCACGAAGCAGCATATCCGAAGTGAAGATCGGATCTCCTGGCTCCACGAAAATCGTCAAACGCAAAATAACATCAGGCAACGCACGGAAGGTGGTGGCGGCAATCGCAAGAGCGCCAATCGCATTCGCAATATCGAGCAACGCGCGATGATCATGCCAATTCGTAGTGATGCGACGTGCGAACAGCACAACAACGAACACTGCGATATCGAAAATCACACAACACCACAACGTAGGGTAATTGACGAACGTACGCTGATTGATCATCGCGGATGCACGCAACGCGGCGAACACAATGGCACCCGCGAATCCAATAATGAAGCCCGCAAGACGCCAGTACGCGCTCAACGGCTTGTCACGCCCCTCACCGACCGTGAGCATCACGTTCAGCGCCATAATCAGCAAAGCCGGTGCCAGCGTTCCCTGCAACACCGTGACGTACTGCGTCAGCATCTCACACCTTTCGTTATATATCCCTGTCAAAGCCTAGTGAATTCGGCACACAAAAGGAACCCCCTTACCAAGATTCCCCCAAAAGCGCGTTATCTCCCAAAAGCGTATCCCCTCAAACGCAAGAGAGCGGTTGCTTGGATGGTTGTTCGACCGTAGGCTCGGCCAAACGGCCTTGAGCGCGTCGAACGACTATCCAGGCAACCGCGAACGCCGTACCCATATTCGCGCTACTTGCATACGTTTCGCGATACGTGAACGGCGTTAACCACGAGTTGAATCTCAACATGAATTCAGGCTTACATCCAAACCGTTTCGCTTGGCATGCGCCGGAACTCGCGTTTCAGATCACCACTCCTGCGGGGTGTAGTTCCACTCCGGGAAAGTGACCTCGAGCGGCTCGGTCCAGAAGCGGCCCTTAACGCCGGTCTCCGGATCAACATGCAGCATCCAACCCTTCTTCTCCGGAGATTCGATCTTCAGCACGAGCTTGTAGGAACCCGCCTCGTCGAGCTTGACGTTGGCGCCGTAGTGCGGGCCGTCGGAAGCGTTCATCTGCATGAAGGTACCGGAACCAACGGTCTCGTTGTTCGCGTTGTTGATGATCTCGTAGTTCACGGTGAGGTCCGGCACGAAGTCGCCCTTGCCATAGCCGAGCTCGGTGCCCTTCTTGTTGGCATGGATGTCGGCTTCCAGGTGGAAGGAAGCGTCGGCAGCCTTCAGGCCCATACCGGACGGTTCCATATCGATCGGCTGGAAGTACACGGCGTTGACGGTCAGAGCGTCAACATCCTGATCGGAGTGCTTCTCGTCGACCTGAATCTCTTCGAAGCCGGCGCCGTTGCTGTCATCAGCGCTGGAATCGCTGGATTTGTCGGTGGTGTCCGAAGTGGAGGTGTCGGACTTGGCATCGGATGCGGAATCGTTGGAGTTGCCGCATGCGGACAGGGAGAAGGCCATGGAGCCTGCCAACAGGATGCCGAGCAGGGCGGCGATCTTCTTATTCTTCATTGTGTTCTCTTCCTTTTCTTTGGTTCCTTGAGGAACGTTGGAAACTTATGGAAATCTCTAAATCTTTACTTGTGATTATTGATTAGCGCTTACTTAGCCTGTCCCGCCTGCGCGGCCAACTTCATCCTGTGTTTCTTGATGAAACCGACCACGAACAGCACAACCACCGCGATCGCGGCAATCACCTGCGCCGTAATCGTTTCGACGTACGGATACAAGCCGATCCAATCGTTAGTTGGCACGCTGCTCAAGTAGGTGCCTTCAATAAGATCACCCTCGATGAGCGCATGGATGCCGCCACCCGCGAAAATGACAACCAATGCGGCCATCACCATCGAAGTGACGAGGAAGAACGGGCCGATCGGAATCTTCACCGAAGTGAATCGCAGAATCAGGAAGATAACGATCAGCACCGCGGCGGCGGCCAGACCGCCAACCCACATGCCGTGCGCATCCTGGCTCATGGAGTAGATGGACTCGTAGAAGATCACCGTTTCGGCGCCCTCACGGAACACGGCGAGGAAGCTCAGCATGGCAAGCGAGGCGATCATGCCCAAGCCCAGTCTCTGACCGGATTCGACCTTGCTTTGCGCGCCGGCCACAGCCGCTTCGGTCTTATTCCTGATGTAGTTGTTCCACGCTTCCACGGAGCTCTTGTTGAGCATCCAGTTGCTGGTCCACAGCAGCATGAGGGTGGCGATCAGCGCGCACACGCCTTCGGAAATCTCCTGAACCGGGCCGGAACCGCCGAACAGGAACGTAAAGAGTACGGCGACCAGACCGGAGCCGGCCAGACCTGCGACCACGCCAAGGTAGATCCACCTAGTGAAACGCTCGTTGCCGGACTTCACCAGATAGGCGATCACTGCGGCCACCACCAGCAGCGCTTCGAAGCCCTCACGGATCAGAATGAGGAACGCCTGGCCGGCGGAGCTGGTGACGAGCTTGGTGAAGCCGTTGACATTGCCGGACGCGCCACCGTCCAGGGTGGCCGCGTCTTCCACGAGCCAGCTCTTCAAATCGTCGACATGCTGCTTGATTTCCTTGTCGGAACCGCCGTCGCGCATGATCTTACGAGTCATCTTGAACTGGTATTCGACCTGCGAAACACGATCGCCGGAAATCACGTTCATCACGTTCTTTTCGAAGCCGAGCTTCTCGTAGTACTGGTAGTAGGCGTTGTTGACCAGCGTGGCACCTTCGTCGCCCTTGCCGGCAGCGGCAGCCTCGTATGCCTGGTCGAGAATGACGGTCATTTCGCTGGCAACCTCACTCCACGTGCGGTCGCCTTTGCCTTTGGATGAATTCTTCTTGGCCGCGTCGAGCTTCTTGCGCTCTTCCGCGGTTTGCGCGGCACGCTGCTTCGCATATTCCTTAGGATTGGCGAGGTCGGCGTTCGCGTCAAGCGTTTGCGCGGTTGCGTTGATTTCGGCGGTCAGCGCGTCGATTTTGGCTGCGATGGCGTCGCCTTGGTCCTGCTGGTAGGCAAGACCTTCAAGATCGGTGAATTGCTGCAGCAGTTCCTTCTGCTTGTCGGCACTGATGGTGTCGTTGACGACTTTCGAGAAGTTGGATGCGTCGTAACCGATCCAATGCGCAGTCTGGAAATCGGTGCCAGCCTGACCGTAATTGCCGTCATTGTAGTCTTTTTCGGCAGTCGCAAGCTGGTCTTCGATGTTCTTCGCAGCGGCAGTCCAGGAATCAAAATTCGTTTGACCGTCATCGGCGGCAATTGCCGGCTGCGGAACTGCGGTAGTCGCGAAAAGCGTGGTCAACGCGATCATCAATGCCGCAATGAACGCGACAAGGCGACCGGACACACTTGTAGCCCGCTGCGTATCGCAGGATGACATAAGACCGCTTCCTCTCTCAGCCGTTCACAATCCGATTCACGAGTGCGCCACCTTTGCCATACGCACAGTGCGCACCGACTTCACAAGATAAAACGAAAAAAATCGAAAGAACAGTCTTGATTTTTTGGCAGTTTTGTTGTAGAAACCATTTAAAATGGCGGAATTCCGCCATTCTTCTTTTCTGTAATCCGCGCGAGTCGTCTCACATAGTGATTTTTTGAGGCGCTTTCGCCGTTCCTCTCCATGCATATTCGTGCGATTGGAAGATTCGGGAATTGGGGGATTTGGGATGGAGCTGGACTTTCTGACCTCACGATTCCGCCCTGGTGACCTCACGATTCCGAAAAAGCAACGAAAAACAAAATCGTGAGGCCAGCGGGCGCATGGACGGAATCAGGATTCGAGCACGTCAAGCACCTTGCGTTCGTTGTAGAACGCGAACACCACACCGCCGATGCCGCACAATACCGCGGCGCAAACAGCCGCAATGCGATAGCCGGCGCCCGACGCCATGCCAATCGTGCTCACGCCGGTAAACAGCAGCATCGCCACCGACTGACCCATCTTCATCGCAAACGTGCGAGCCGCATAGAACATGCCCTGACGATCCTGACCGGTCGTTTTCGAGCTCGCGTCGGCAATATTCGCAACAATCGCCTGCGGAAGAATGCCGAACGCGGCCATCGGAATCGCGCCGACAATCGAGAGAATCAAGCCCTGCGCCATCGGCGGAATCGCAGCGAGCAGACCGGAGCCAAGCGCGCCCGCAAACGCGAACGCACATGTGAAAATCACGAAAGCGACCAGCAGAATCCGCTTCTTGCCAACACGATTCGCCAATACATTCACCGGCATGTAGAACAGCACCGACACTGCGGTCATGAGCACGAAATAGATGGTGGTCGTGGTCTCGGGAAGTTTGAGCAGGCTCGTCACGAAGAACGGCAAACCAGTCTGGAATGTAGTGATCGCAACCCAATAGACCACGTCGGAGCAGACAAACTTGCGGAATTCGCCGTCGCCGAACGTCTGCTTCAACGATTCGATGGTCGATTCGGACGTGGGCTGCGAGTTGACGTAATCGCGTTCCTTGATGGTGAGCGGCGGAACCAGCATGCACACGAATGCGATGGCCGCCATGATGGTGAACGTCAAACGAATGGCGTTCACACGCCCCAAGCCCGGCACGAAACCAGCCCAAATCACCGGTGCCACGTATGCAATGGCGGTGCCGGCCACCCACGTGAACGAAATGGCGGTGGAGATGGTGAGCTGCTGTTTGGAATCGTGACCAAGCTCGGCGATCAGCGCGTTGTAGGGCGTGCAGTAGAACGTGAGCGCAATGTAGTAGCCGATCACCGTGACGAACAGGAACGCGCCGTTGATCCAGCTCGTATCGTTGATTGGACTCCAAAACACCAGCACGGTGACGAGGGCGAGCGGAAGGGCCGCAAATTTGAGGAACGGCATGCGACGACCGGATTTTGATGTGCAACGGTCGGAAAGACTTGCCACGGCCGGATCCACGAATGCGTCGAAGAAGCGGGCGAACGCGGTGATGCCGCCGACTACGGTCACCACGCCGAGTACGGCAAGACCTTGCGGTACGAACACGGTTTGCCCTTGCGAGATGGTTTCGCTGTCAGGCTGGTAGAAGTAGACGAGCCAATTCGAAATAATGCCGGAAAGTAGCGCCCAGCCGAATTGGCCGACGGCGAAAGCCCAGACTTTGGGCATCGGCAGGCTCTTCACCGTTTTTGTTGTGCACGTGGCTGCACTTGCATTCTCGACGTTCCCCATATCAACCTCCATGTTGACGCCCTGCCGGCAACTGTACCATGCGCCCTATCGCGAAAGTCCCATTTCCCCCAGTAGCTGGAGGAAATGGGCGGGTAGCATCGGAGGCATGGATTCTTTGACGCAACGCATGCCGTTTGTCACGGCGTTTTATAGGGCGCTCGGCACCGGTATGGTGATTTCCGTGGATTCGCCGATCGACGACAAGGTGCGTTCCGCAATGGAATCGCTCATTGAGGATTACGAACACGTGCTGTCTCGATTCCGCAATGATTCGCTGATTGCGGCGATCGGCAAGGCCGAGCATGGCGGAAGTTTCGATTTTCCGGATTGGTGCGCGCCGCTGTTCGACCTGTATGATGCGCTATTTTCCGCCACTTCCGGTGCGATTGATCCATGCGTCGGCGAGGATTTGATCCGACTTGGATACGATGCGTCGATGAGTTTCACGGTTACGCAGGATGCGCCCGAACATTTGGGGGCATTGCGTGGACGCGCCACATGGGGGCAGGATGTGGAGCGTCACGGAACAACACTGGTCACGCGCGGCCCGGTGCAGTTGGATTTCGGCGCATGCGGCAAAGGCTATCTTGTCGATTTGCTTGGGCGCATGTTGCGGTCGACACAGTTTGTGATTGATGCGGGGGGTGATTTGCTGATTCATGCGGAACAGCCTATTTCCATCGCACTTGAGGATCCGGAAGATTCATCTCGTGCGATTGGAGTTGCGCACATCGTAAATGGTGCATTGTGCGCGAGCGCACCCAGCCGACGCCATTGGAACGTGGCAGTCAACGAGCGCACCCAAATCGCCATTCATCATCTGCTCAATGCCATCGACGGACTGCCCGCGCAACAAACCGAAGCCAGCTGGGCATACATTCCAGCAAACGCAACGCTCAATCTTGCACGCGACTACCCCGCCGCCGTCGCGGACGGCCTGGCCACAGCCTTGTTCGTTTCCGACGCAACGCAATTGCAGCGCACGTTCGATTTCGCATACGCAACATTGAACGAATCCCGTCAAATCGCAGCCAGCCGCAACTTCCCGGCCGAACTTTTCCTGCGATCCGCATAACAGCCGAATAACAGCCGAAATAAACAAAGACCGCACGCCTTTGGGGAGCGTGCGGCTCCGTGAACCAGTCGACCCCGTGAACCAGTCGACCCCGTGAACCAGTCGACCCCGTGAATCAGTCGGTGAGGGCGAACTGGCTGTTGTAGATGTCGGCGTAGAAGCCGCCCTT
>OGZM01001370.1_pt1 | contig 20099 bp, 16 predicted proteins | sample 1576821 | NCBI WGS metagenome assembly OGZM01 (sample SAMEA3541491, study PRJEB24748) | human gut metagenome | biome: human gut; feature: human-associated habitat; material: faeces | place: China | collected 2012
CGACCGGGGGATACGAGGAGCGCAAGGCCTGTGACCTTGCGCTCCTCGTTCTCTCCCAGTATGCCGAAAGGACAGGGACTAGACCTAAGCTCATTGTCTGCGGACGTGATACCGATGCCGTTGGCTCCAATCGCGCTCTTTGCGAGCAGATTGCGAGGAATGGCAATGTTGAGCTCGAATATCGAGGGGAGATCACCGATAAGCATGAGCTGGTGAATCTCTACCAGAACGCAGATTTCTATGCCGGGCTCAGCAGATTTGACACCTTCAATGTGTCCGTTCTAGAGGGAGCAGCCTCCTTCTGCGTGCCCATTGTCTCTGGGTCTTGTGGCGCGGCAGCGCTGTTCGACGATTCAAGCGCCATACGATGCGAGATCGATAGCGATTGTTGGGTGGATAAGGCCGTTGCGCGTCTTATTGAACTCTGTGACGACGGCAATCTTTATCGGGATGTCGCTAAGCGGTCATACAGAATCGCTTCTTTATACACCTGGGATGACGTTGCAGAGAAGTACTGGAAGGTTCTTGCACATGGTGAATAGTTCTTGTGTTGAACAGACTAAGGGACGTTCGCCGATGGATATGAGCAGTGTGCTCTTCTGGCTGGGATTCTGGTCTCTATTTGTTAAGTTCTTCTTAGAGTCCATTATTCTTTTTGAATCGTTTGAGGCGCTTCTTAAGGTCTTTCAGCTGTTCGGCTGCGCCTTCCTTTTGCTCAGAACCGTTGTACTCGTGATAAAGGGCTCGTCGAGCGGATTGGGCTTGGTGGGCGTTTGTCTGGGAATTCTATCTTATCTATTGTCCGGTGAGTCTGTGCTGCTGACGACTTCGCTTATTCTGTCAGCCGCTTACGAGATCGATTTTCAGGCGATTATCCGATCTTGGGCGCGAGCCGTAACGGTCATTCTCGTTTCAATGCTGTGCATATATGTGGTTGCTGGGGTGCTGGGCGAATCCGTTGGAAAAACCTGGCTCAACATTGGTGGAATCTCTTCCAGCCGTGGAGCGCTCCTCTTTGTTCACCCAAACTATTGTGCTGCCGTCTTTTTTGTCTGGGCTATGGCAATGTGGTGCCGATTTGATGTTGGACTTGAGGTCAAGATACTTGTTGGCGGCATTGCCACTTCGGTTATTTTCTATATCGCCGGCTCCCGTACCTCGGCCGTGTCCTTGCTGCTTTTTTTCATGTTTGTTTTCATCTTAAAAGTGTGGAAAAGACGTTCGTGTAGGAGCTTCTCCAAATGGGCTCCTAGGTTTACTCTTGGAATTCCTCTAATGCTCTTTTTATTGACTTACTGGATTAGCGCAATTTGGTTTACTGGTCCAGCCTTTAGTCAAACGGCAAGTGATTTCCTAACTGGTAGGCCAGCTTTGTGGTGGGCTCAATGGAATTATTCTGGGTTGAGCATCTTTGGTCACCATGCGTTTGAGGGCATCGTGCTTATCAGGGGGACGATACACGACATTCATACCGTAGACGGCATGTATGCCTCGTTTCTATTCAATATCGGAATTGCGGGCTTCGCATGGATTCTTGTTCTTGTCAAACGATTCTTCGCTTGGGGCGGAGTTCGTGAGCCAATTTATGTCGCGGCGTTACTGACCACCTTCATCTTCGGTTTCACTGAGTGGCATGCAATGAACGCGGTAGTCTGCGTTCCTCTCATCCTTCTTGCCGAAGGCTTGAGAAATGCAGAGAAGGGAGTGGTAGATGAACTCTAGCAAACCGATTGCTCGAATCGCGCAGATGACCTGGTATCAGTCTCAGAACTACGGCAGTGTGCTTCAGGCGTATGCATTGCAGCGTACGCTACGGAACATGGGCGCGGATGCGAGGCTCGTGAACTACGATCCTGCACCCTGGCAGCAGCGTAATCAATCTTCGCTACGCAAAAGCAAGCCCTTTAGGGCGGCCCGTGTATGCCAGCAGCGCCTAATGGGTGCTGCTCCATATGTATCTGATGAGAAGGATGCTGCCTTTCATGCGTTTGCATCCAAATATATACGCGAGACTGAGCCCGTCTCCTTGTTTGAGGATTTCTCAATTCTGAACTCCCATTTCGATGCGTTTGTATGCGGGAGTGATCAGGTGTGGTCACCTCGATGCTACGATCCCCGCTATTTTCTCGACTTCGTTGCCGATGACAGGCTCAGGATTGCCTATGCGCCGAGTTTTGGTTGCGACAAGCTGCCCGCTGAGGCTTCTGCTGCAATGGCGCCGCTTGTTCGCAAGTTTGATGCGTTGAGCGCTCGTGAAGCTGAGGGCGCAAGAATGGTGGAGGAGCTTTGCGACGGGGAGTGCCAAGTGGTGTGCGATCCGGTTGTTTTGCTCGAGGCCGACGACTGGCGTTCCATTTCTCGCAGAGATGGGCATCTCGTCTCGGATGAGTATTGCCTTTGTTATTTTCTCGGTCGTTCCGAGGAGAATTGGGAGCGTGCTCGCGGGATTGCGAAGACTTTGGGGCTCAAGCTCGTAATGGTTCCAGTTTTCAACGGAGATGTCCGTAGGGATGGATTGGCGCTTTCTGGCGTTGGACCGCTTGAGTTCCTCAGCCTTATCGACCGGGCATCCTATGTGTGTACGGATTCCTTCCACGGGCTTGTGTTCTCGTCTATTTTCGAGCGAGACTTTTCAGTTTTCGAACGTTTCAAGGCGGGAAGCTCCGCTTCTCAGAATGTCCGAATCGAGAACTTCCTTCGCATGGCCGGTCTTGAGCATCGACTCCTGCGGCGGGGTGTCTCGGATGCGGACGACATTGCCTGCAGCATCGATTACGCCGCTTCCTCGAAGCGTGTCGCAGCTCTTCGGGAACAGTCCTTGCGGTATTTGCGGGGTGCCCTCGCGTCGTTACTTGGCGAAGAAAGGGAGTAGGACATGGGATTATCACCAAGGATATTCGCCCTTGATTCCTTCCATACCTACGGAAGCAAACGAACGAGCCTTTCGCTTCTGGCAAAGGACCTTGGATACCGCTATGTTTTCTACCTGCGTCAATGTCAAGCGGGAGGCATAAGAAAACTGCTGTTCGCAATACCTCGCAAACATCTATCTAACCATTGCGGTATCGAGATTGGTCCCTGTGTCAAATGCGGTGGGGGGCTGTATCTTGGGCATCCGTGGGCCATAACCGTCAACGGGAACGCGACGCTCGGCACGAACGTTAACCTTTCGAAAGGCTGCACCATTGGCGCAGAAAACCGCGGGCAGCGCAAAGGGGTGCCGACATTGGGCAATTGTGTCTTTGTTGGCGTGAATGCCACGGTTGTCGGTGGTGTGAGCATTGGGGACGATGTGCTCATTGCTCCTGGGGCTTACGTGAACCAAGATGTTCCGGCGCACTCCATTGCTGTTGGCAACCCCTGTCGGATCATTCCCCGCGAAAACGCAACTGAGGGCTACATAGTTAGACGAGTTAGCGGTTACTAATGACCTCGAAGCATTTCTGAACAACTAAGGGAAAGGAGCCCAGTATGGGTGCGAAGTATACAGAAGAGAAGAATGCCCAGATGCTCATGAGCCTCATGAAGCAGCATGGGGTGCGAAAAGTCGTCGCCTCACCTGGGACCACGAATATATCGTTCGTGGTCAGCCTTCAAAGAGATCCGTTCTTCCAGGTCTATTCATCTGTTGACGAACGTTCGGCAGCCTATATTGCATGCGGATTGGCCGAGGAGACAGGCGAGCCAGTCGCACTCAGCTGCACGCAGGCGACGGCCTCAAGAAACTATTTTCCTGGACTTACCGAGGCGTACTATCGTAAGCTTCCCGTGCTCGCCGTAACATCGACCCAACACGCTGTTCGTATTGGGCAGAACATCCAACAAGCTATCGACCGGACCGTCCAGCCTGTCGATACCGTTAAATTGAGCGTACAGGTGCCCATCATACAGAGTGCCGAAGATGCTGCATATTCGAACATAGCCATTAACAGGGCACTTCTAGAGCTTCGTCGCGATGGCGGCGGTCCCGTTCACATCAATCTAACTACCACTTATACCAAGGTTTACGATACAGACGAGCTTCAACAGAGCCGTGCCATTCTCCGCTATACGCCGGATGATGATTTCCCAGTAATTCCGCGCGGTTCGCGCGTTGCCGTGTACGTGGGCGCTCACAGCCGTTGGGATAGCGAGCTCACTGCAAGTGTCGACGCGTTTTGTGAGACATATGGTGCATGCGTGCTTTGCGATCAGACGAGCAACTACTGGGGAAAGTATCGAGTTAATCCGTCCCTCCTCTTCTCCCAAGGAAAGGCTATTGCCTCTGCTGAGAATATCGACATCCTCATCCATATCGGTCATACCTCCGGAGGCTCTGTGCCCAGGCGAATAAAGGAGACATGGCGCGTCAATCTCGACGGTGAGGTGCGTGACACGTTTGGGTGCCTGAAGAATGTCTTTGAAATGTCCGAGCAGCGGTTCTTCGAAACATATGCCGGTATGGGTGGCGAGAGGGTGTCGAACTTCCGCGATGAGTGCATGCGTGAAGTCGATGCGATCATGGAGAAGATTCCCGACCTCCCATTTTCCAACGCATGGATGGCGCAGCAAACCATGCCGCTTTTCCCCGAAGAGTCCATCGTGCATATGGGTATCTACAATTCGCTTCGCACTTGGAGCCTTTTTGAGGGCAATAGCATCCGTGGCTACTGCAACACCGGTGGTTTTGGCATCGATGGTGGCGTATCGAGCCTTTTGGGTGCTTCGCTTGGCACCGACGCCCCTTGCTTTGGGGTGTTTGGCGACCTCGCGTTTTTCTATGACATGAATGCGCTTGGAAACCGCCATGTGGGGAACAACCTGCGTATTCTCATTGTCAATAATGGTTGTGGCGTTGAATTTAAGAACCATATCAACCGTGCATATCCCCTTGGCGAAGAGGCGGACGCTTATGTGAGTGCGCGCGGACACTATGGGCATCAATCTCGTGATCTTGTTCGGCACTTCGCCGAGGATCTTGGCTTTGAGTATCGGGGGGTTGAGAACAAAGAAGAGTACCTTTCGGTAATTGACATGCTGACTTCGCCCGAGCCGCGCGTGCGACCTGTGTTGGTCGAAGCCTTCGTTCGGCCCGAAGATGATACCGAGGCGCTCAGGCTTCTTTATGGCATCGAAGAAAGTGCGATGGGCAATGCAAAGGCTGCCATCAAATCCGCTCTTGGCGAGAAAGGCGTCCGTGCGTTGAAGGGGCTTATCCGATGAGGGCATTGCTGCTTGGCGGTACGGGTGCCATGGGCGGCTACCTCCAAAAGGGGCTTGTCTCGCTGGGCTGGGAGGTCTTCGTTACTTCTCGCAGCGCCAGAAGGTCAGAGGGGGCTATAACTTACCTTCAGGGCAACGCCAAAGACCCAAGCTTTCTGGACGTCGTGCTCAAGGACAGTTCTTATGACGCCATCGTGGACTTTATGACGTGGACGCCCGATGCCTTTCGCAGAATATTGCCTTCTCTGCTTGGCTCGACGGGGCGCTACGTATTCCTTTCTTCTTATCGCGTCTTTGCTGATTTCCCTGTTATCAACGAGAGCAGTCCTCGGCTTCTCGAGTCTTGTCCCGACAAGAAGTACCGCTCCGGGGGCGAATACGCAATCATCAAGGCGTTGGAAGAGGATGTCCTGCGTGGTTCGCCAACTAATAACTGGACCATCATTCGGCCTGCAATCACGTTTTCCGGCGGTGGTGTGGGCAGATTTCAGTTGGGTACGTATGAATGCGGCCTCTGGCTCTGGCGTGCCATGAGGGGGCTTCCTGTTCCGGTCGTTCCCGAGATGATGAAAAAGCAGTGCGCTCTTACTTGGGCGAAGGATGTAGCGTGGATGATTGCGCTGTTGATTCAAAATCCCGATGCCGCGGGTGAAGACTTCAACGCTGCGACATCCCAGCATCAAGCTTGGGCCGATGTCCTTGACTTGTACCGTTTGGTACTTCCCGTTGAAACTCGCGAGGTGACATTGGAGTTATACGAGTCTCACTGTGGGCCCGCTCTTAAGGAATATGGCTATATTCCACAGGTGCGTTATGACCGCATGGTCGATAGGGTTCTCGACAACGCAAAGGTGCTCGCATATACCGGACTCTGCGATGGCGACCTTGCTGATGTTCGCGATGCCCTGCCTCGGGAGTTGTCCAGTTTTCTCGCTCGAAACCCTCGTTTATCCACAGCTCCTGCTGTGCAGGGCCGCCTCGATCGCATCGCACGCTCCTCTTTGCGGACTCGCGATGCTCTTAATGAGTTTGGAATAGTGGGTTCGGCAAAGTACTTTGCAGGCAAGTTTGGGTTGGTGTAATCAAATTTGAGTTTTGATGTTAAAAATGGGGCGACTACGGAGCAAGAGCCACAGTCACATGCGAAGAATCTGCTGAAAAACACCGGTATCTTCGCCATAGGCACGTTCGGATCGAAGATTCTGACGTTGCTGATCATCCCGCTCTGCACGCATTACATCGCCACGGGCGACATGGGCGTGTACGATATGGTATATACCGTTGTGGCGCTCTTACAGCCGATTGCAGTCCTCGCGATTCCAGAATCATTATTCCGCTGGATTATCGATGATCATGCCGATAAGAAAAGCATCTACTCAACGTGGCTTGGCTTGTTTGTGGGCTTAACAGCGTCTTTCTCTGCAATTTATTGGCTTTGTTGGGTCGTTTTCAGATTCTCCGATGCGCCCTTGATGTATGCCCTCGTTGTATTGGGATGTCTCTTCCAGAGCTTCCAGTATGGAACACGTGGTCTCCATAACAACAAACTGTTTGCTATCTCTGGCGTCATTTATTCGCTTGTTTACTGCTTGGGATGCTATCTTCTTGTCGCTAGGCTTCAGGTGGGATACCAAGGTCTGCTCTATGCGATGCTGGCCGCAACATGCGTCGCCTCCCTTTTTCTCGTTATCCCGCAAAGGGAGCTTAGAACCTTCGCTTTTTCTGGTGTCGATGTACGCGCTGCATGGGAAATGCTCCGCTATTCGCTTTTTCTGTTGCCAAATCAGTTGAGCTGGTGGGCGATGACCATGCTTGGCAGACTAATCATCGTCGGCTTTATGGGTTACTCGGCAAATGGTGTTTTCTCTGTCGCGATGAAATTCCCATCTGCGTTATCGATGGTGTCAAATGTCTTTACTCCTGCGTGGCAAGAGCAAGCCGTCATGCTGTTTAGCAGGAAGGATAAGGACGCTTATTTTTCCAAGGTTTTCAATCAATATGCCTTGCTGCTTGTCACTCTTCTTATTCCTGGAGTGCCGTTGACAAAGCTGTTTGTGCAGATTGCCATGGATTCTGCATACCATTCTTGCTTTGATGTCGTCGCCCTTCTCTATCTTGGGGCTGTTCTTAACGCGCTTTCGGCCTTTGCCGGCGTTCTCTATATGTGTGCGAGGGATACCAAGGGCGCTGCAACTACAACATTGGCGGGGGCTCTCGTCAATATCGTCTTGTCGCTTGTCCTTGTTCCGACAAGTGGCCTTATGGGTGCCGCATTGGGCAACCTTATCGGAAATGCGACCATCCTCGTCATTCGTCTGAGGCAAACTGACAAGTACTGTTCCCTACGCGTCGACTGGTGGAAGCTCACTGCCTGTGCCGTCGCTGTCATTATTTCTTCGTTGGCGGCATCGGCTGCTTCTTCGCTTGTAGAGATTAGCCTGCTTTCGCTTGTTTGCCTTGCCTTCTTTTGCATTGCAAACCGCAAGTCGCTCTCTTTGTTGAAAGGGTTTCTAAAAAGATAGGATCTAGGGGGAGACTGCATCCTCATTGCCAACGCGCATTCAAAGATCGTGCCGCATGAGGAGCATCAGCTCTGCATTGTGTATTGGTGGCTATGAGGTGTTATATATTGTAAGTGTGAGGGAAGGGGGCGTTAGGTGCGATGATTTGGCGGCCGCAAGGGACAGAATATACGCCGCCTATCTATATTTCAACAGTATTGCAGATCGGCCTACTATCAAGACGATGCCGCCCTGATTGATAGGCATCAGATTGCGGCTTGCCTAACCTATGCAGTGCTTGTGGCTGAGCCCCTCATGGTTGATTCGGCCTTGGCAACCGAGAAGTCCTATTATGCAAATGAGCGGCTCGCCTTCACGCTCGCTTGTTCAACCATGGTTTCTTTTCTTGTTCAGTATCATTCAGACAGAATACATGCGGGGATTGCGGACCACGACGAGTATCAAAAAATCGGGGCTGCACGGAACAAGCTGCTGCAAGAGGGCATCGCAGTGCCAAAGACCGTTCCTAATGAAGATTCATATCCCATGACCCTTTATCGATGCTTTCGTTTTACGGCTGCGGAAGGGTCGTTCAATCTCTTGAGCCTCGCGTCTCTGTATTATCTTTTGGAGAACGCTACGGTTGGAAAGCGGCTGTATGGAGAGATGCGCTCCTATTATTCGTTCGTGGCCGAAGAGGTGTGATTCAGATGCTGTGGATCATGATAGCAACCTTTATTCTCACAGTGGTGGCGAGCGCCGCTATTGCTCTCGAGTATGCGAGAATCGACTCCATTGCCGTCGATTACAAGGTTGAAGAGTTCGAGCATGCCGTGGGCAGTTCCGTGCCCATCGAAGCCGTGCGGACGAACTCGACTGTGCGCGGGGAAGGGGCTGAGGAGAGTTGCTAGCAGCCCTGATTCCCGTCCAGTTCCAATCAAAAGTTTGGCTATCGACCCCATAGAACTCTATATCGGAATCTATATCTGAAAATAGCGGGATATATCTGAACTTAGATATAATTTCAGATATAGATTCAGATATAAGGAGGGCTGAGTATGGGCATTCCGGAACGCGAGACCTTGTCAATCGAGTTTAAAAGTGACCGCAAGACAATCGCGGAGGGCGTCATTGTCGACGAGGTGGTTGCCCTTTCCAACACTGATGGAGGCGAGCTATACATAGGCGTCGAGGACGATGGCGTTCCCACTGGCGCCCAGCCTCAGCATCGAGACCCTCTGCAGATGAACGCTATGATCGCAAACAAAACGGTACCATCCGTTTCCGTGCGGACAACCATCTTGACGGAGAGCGGAAAGCCCGTCGTTCGCATCGAGGTCCCGCGATCGGCAAGCGTTGTCGCCTCGGCTCAGGGGCGCATCTTGCGCCGCCGCCTCAAGGCGAATGGGGAGCCAGAGAGCATTCCCATGTATCCATATGAGATTTCAACGCGGTTGTCTGATTTGGGCCGTCTTGATTATTCCGCCCAACCCGTCCCCGATACCACTCGTGAGGATTTTGATCCCGTGGCACGGGAGAACCTGCGAAATATAGTTGGGAAATACAACAACAGCGACAAAACGCTCTTGGAGCTCAATGATGAGGAGCTCGAGAAGGCGCTGGGGTTCACCACGACCGTTGCAGGTCGAATCATGCCGACGTTGACGGGCCTGCTCATGATCGGTCGCGAGGATGTTCTCGCAAAGGCGGTTCCAACTTCGGAGGCGGCTCTTCAGGTCCTTGTGGGCACGGATGTCAAGGTCAACCTCACGTACAAGGGCTCTCTGCTGCGCACTATCGAAGACATCGCCCATGCGATTAAGCCATGGAATCCCGTCACAGAAGTTTCTCTTGGGTTGTTTACTAGCCCAGTTGAGACGTTTAACGGCCGTGCCATACGCGAGGCGCTGGTAAATGCGTTTGGTCACAGGGACTACTCGATGCTCGGAAGGGTCCGCGTCTTGATTGACGATATGGGCCTCACGATCTCCAATCCCGGTGGGTTTATCGAGGGCATATCAATCGACAACCTCCTGACCGCCGATCCCCATGGCAGGAATCCGTGCCTTATGGACGCGCTCAAGCGCGTGGGCCTTGCCGAGAGAACGGGACGCGGGATCGATCGAATCTATGAGGGGTCTTTGCTGGTGGGGAAACCGCTCCCAGACTATTCTGAATCGGGGCCGACGTCTGTAAATCTTTTTATCGCCCGAAGTGAGCCCGACCAAGAATTCATCAGACTCATCGCGGAAGAGTCGGAGAAGAGGTCTGCCCCGCTCCCGCTCCAAACGCTGCTCGTGCTCGATGCACTCAAACGCCAGCGCCGCGCAACCATTGAGGTGCTGTCGAGAACTGTCGACGTGAGGAAGAGCCAGCTTGTTCAGGTGGTTGAGCTGCTGGTCGAGTCGGGTCTGGTTGAGGCAGTCGGGTCGGCGGCCCACAGGGAATACCGTCTGAGCTCGAAGGTCTATAAGCGCTCGGGACAAATCAAGGAGTATGTCCGACAGGCGGACATCGATTCGATACGCTATCCGGAGCTCATCATGAGGCTTGCCCGAAAGCAGGGGCAGGTATCCAAGAGGGATGTAGCTGAGTTGTTGCACGTCGGCCCCGATACTGCATACTACGAGATTAGAAAGCTCGTTAAGAGCGGCGATCTTCTGGCTGCAAAGCGCGGGCCCGATGCCTATTACGTGCCATGTGTCTGATAGATATCGAACGCCTCTATTTGACCTAGATGGCAGTAGAGCAAGATAGGCGGTTCCGCCGTCCGGTTAAACGGTTACAGTAGATGTCGAGCAGATGGACGTTCCGGAGCTGTTCTAGTCTTTCCTAGATGCCTGCCATATCAATGAGAGATCGGAAGTCGAACGGCCGCTGGGGGCGTGAGATGAAGGCTTAAGAGGTGGGAGGATGTTAAAGAGTCACGTATTGATTGCGAGGCACCTGGCCCTTCTCGACCGCACCTAGTGCGTGCACAGTTTAAGCCCCGAATTTTACCCTTATGCGAAAGGGGCGCCCCATTCTTTCCAATGAGACGCCTCGGAGCTTAGCAAGTTTTCCGGTCGACCTTACAGCGGCAACGCAGTCATCTGCGTGTACACGCGGGCCTGGTACTCGCGGTCCAAGTCGTACAGGCCCTTGGGATCGCTGCCGAACAGCTTCATCTTGGTGACCATGTCGCGAGCGTTGGCCTCTTCCTCGCCTTGCTCTTTAACAAAAAAGTCGAGCATGCGCAGCGCGCGAATGTCGTGCGCCTCGTGTGCCACCTCATAGCAGTGATGGATGAGGCTCGTCACGTACTCCTCGTGGGCCAGTCCGGCAACGAGCGGGTCCAGGTCGTTCTCGAAGTGCATGCTGGGCTGCTCAATGGCGAACATTGTGGGCTTGTAGTCGTTGTCAAGCAGGTAGCGGCGCATTGCCATGGCGTGGTCGACTTCCTCCTTGACCTGGATTTCGTACCAGTTTGCGAAGCCCTTGAGGCCACGGTCCTCGTAATAGTCGGCAAACGTGAGGTACAGGTATGCGGAGTAGAACTCCTTGTTAATCTGCTCCTCAAGCACCTTCGCGACGTTCTCGTTCATAGCCATATGCACTCCTTCGGTCGATCTGGCGCGTGCGCGCAACCTGAGTATACCGCCGCATGGCACGGCAAATTGACTATGGCTGCCAGGTAATTGCCGGCCTGTTACGGGCTGGCTGCGCCCACGTGGAAATGCAAGGCCACGATAGATTAAACGAGTTTTGAACTGCTTTCCGTGCCAGCTTTGGCAGAGCTCCCGTTCCGGCGCATGCCGTTTGCGGGGTCGCGGGGCACCGCCAGGCAGAACCGAATCCCGCACGGGTATAATGGGCGCACGTATACATAGAGAAAGGTGCGTCCCATGCTCGCACGCCCGTATTCCTCCTCTCCTGTCCGCGCCATTTGCCAGCGCCGCGCTTCATGCCCGCCGCGCCTTTTTGCCACGTTCTGCGGCCTCGTCCTCGCGCTCGTCTTCGCACTTGTTGCCCCGGCGACTGCCCATGCGGACACGTATTCGCTTCCACGCGTGAACATTCAGGCGCAGGTTATGGAGAACGGCGACCTCAATGTCACCGAGGAGCGCACGTTCGCGTTCGAGGACACGGTCAACGGCGTGTACTGGAGCATCCCCTTTGCGCAAAACGAGCAGGGCCAGACCTCATCCGTAACGGTCTCCAGCGTGTATGAGTACGACGGTTCGGTCGGTGAGGGGGCAGAGGCGGACGCTCGTCGTGCATCTCAGCCCATGCAAGAGGTTGCTTCGGCAGAGCCGGGCGACCAGCACGTGTACACAGTGGAGAACGTAGGCGACGCCCTCGAGCTCAAGGTCTTCGTCCCCAGCGAAGATGGTGACGAGGTGACCCTGTGGGTTTCGTACACGATTGCGGGCGCCGTGATGGCGTGGCCCGACACCGCCGAGCTCTATTGGCAATTCATCGGTCCCGAGTGGGAGGAGGATGCCGAGGACGTCGAGTTGAACGTGATGTTCGCGGGGGCTTCTGAGGGCACGCCGGCGACCACTGGCACCGATGATGCCAATTTCCGCGCATGGGGCCACGGTCCGCTTGATGGAAGCGTGGTGCTCGATGATGGGGATGTCGCCAACCCCGTGGTGACCCTAACTGCCCCGCGTGTCCATGCGGGCCAATTTGCCGAGGTTCGCGTTGCGTTCCCGACGGATTGGGTGCCCGGCTTGGCGGCGATGGGTGATGCGCGCCTGGACACCATACTTTCCGAGGAGGCCGCGTGGGCGGACGAGGCGAACGCCCAGCGCGAACGCGCCCGCTTCATCGCCACGGCGGGCACGGTCGCCTTAACGGCGCTGCCCGCCGTACTCCTCGCAATAACGCTCTACCTGCGCAAAACCAAGTACACCAGCCCTAAGCCCGTCTTCGACGAGACCTATTTCCGAGACCTCCCGTCCGATGACCATCCCGCCGTGCTCTCCGCGCTCGTGTACGGCGGCTCGGTTCAGGATTGCGCCTTCGTGGCGACCCTCATGAAGCTCACTGATGACCGCGTGATCGCGATCGACCACGAGTCCCGCACCGAGAGCCGGTTCCTCGGCCTGGGCGAGAAAACCGTCGAGGAGTACTCGCTCAAACTCGTCGCGCGCGAGCGCGTGGACGACCCCATCGATCTGACCGCGATCAACCTGTATTTCGGGCCGAGCGCGAAAAACGGCGACGAGGCTAGTTTCGATGCGCTCAAAGACGGCGAAGACGCAGGCGATCTCATGCAGGAGTTTAAGGACCAGGTGAGCGGGGAGCTCGAGCGCCGGAACCTCGTCAACCTCGTTCCCGCCGGGTTCAAATTCGGTATGGGGGGCATCGGAATCATCCTGATGATCGTTGCCGTCCTCTTCATTCTCTACACGGACGCAGCGAATCTGCCGTTCGTGCTGTTGGGTATCGGCATGTCCGTCACGGCGGCGATCATCGCCGCGACTGCGAAGATGTACTCATCCGAAGCTGTCGAGCTGCTCAACCGCTGCCAGGCGCTCGAGCGCTGGCTCGAGGACTTCACCAATCTGGACGAGGCGGTGCCCAACGACCTCATCCTGTGGAACAAGATGCTCGTACTCGCCGTGGCGTTCGGCATAAGCGACGAGGTTCTGCGTCAGCTTGCCGACGCCGTGCCGCACGAGCTGCGCGAGGACGAGAACGGCATGTATTACTATCCCAGCTATTGGTGGTACTACGGTCACGGTAGCCTGCATTCGCCCATGAGCGAGATGCACGATGCGTACCAGGCCACGGTCGCGGAACTTTCCTCGAGCTCCAACAGCTCGGGTGGTGGTTTTGGTGGCGGCTTCTCCGGCGGAGGCGGCGGGGGCGTTGGCGGCGGAGGCGGCGGCAGCTTCTAACGCGCATTCTGGTGGCGGCAAGCCGCATCTTTCGCTTGTGGGGCGCCTCTCGTGCCCCACAAGCTCAAGTGCATGCCGCAAATCGGGCGATTTTGTAACGAAAATCAGAACGGCTCGAGTAGACGCCATCATCGAACGGTTGTGACCTGCGGAAATGCCGACCGGATTTCCCCGCTACTCGCCTCGTTCGAAAACTCGTTACAAAAACGCCCGATTCGCGGCAGGCAGAGCATATTTCGCGCGAAGAATCGGCTTTGCGCGGCGCGAAGTCCGAGGGATCCCGTGATGCATGCGAGGGCTACAGGACAGCGGCGTCGATTCTAAGCGGAGAGGTCCAGTCCGTACACGTACATCTCTTTGGGGAGCAGGCGACGCTCTTCGCGCGTGCTGCGATACGTGCCGGCGCGTTTGAAACCGTGGTGTTCATAGAACTGCCAGGTGCAGTCGGTGTCGGTGTAGAGGAACGCCCGCTGTGCGCCCTCTTCGGCCAAATACGTGGTCGCCGCATCGATAAGCACGCTGCCAATGCCCATACCGCGTGCCGATTCGCCAACCGCGAGCAGGGTGATCTCCGTTGACCCGGCAAAACCGCTGTCGCTCAGCAGCTTGTCATTTTTAGACTCGGTGAGTTGGACACCCTTCCAGTAATTGGCGGCAGCCTCGGGTTCAAGTTCGCGCATGCGGCGGAAGTAGTCTTTGGACATGACGAACCAGCGCTTGTGGGCGCGGACGCGCGTGGCGCTCGGGCAAGCGAGCACAATGCCGCACGGCTTATCGTCGATAAGGGCCACCTGCGAGAAGGGGGAAATGGAGAGCGAGTATGAGAGGTCGTTGCAGGCCTCGAGAAATCCGTATTCGGGCGAGGGGACTTCGGTGTGCCACGCCTCCTGAATGATGGCGGCAATATCCTCGAAGTCGCCTTCGTCAAAAGGCCTATACGTTACGCGCGAGACCATGGATCCTCCTGTCGTCCTCTCGTTTCTACCACCGCAGCGTGCACGTGTTGTGGTGCGTTCGTGGAACCCGTCGTTCACCTCATATTTTTCGCGCAAACGCCATGGTTTCTCGGCAAGTTCTCCAAATCGCGCGCGTTGAGCGATGTGAGTGTTTGCCGCCTGCGGTACAGTAGGTGCATGTTAGATAGAGATGCGCACGCTGCTTGCGGCGCGTCACCCCTGCGAAGGAGGGCACATGGCAGACCTTGGAAAGGTTTCGCGCGCGTTGATTTCGGTTACGGACAAGACCGGCGTGGTTGAGTTCGCGAAGGCGCTGGCAGAGGAGTTCGGTGTCGAGATCATCTCCACCGGCGGCACCGCCAAGGTTCTCGTCGAGGCCGGCGTCCCCGTCGTCCCGATTGAGGAGTACACCGGGTTCCCCGAGATGATGGAGGGCCGCGTCAAGACGCTGCATCCCAAGGTTCACGGCGGCCTGCTCGCTCGTCGCGACTCCGAGCAGCATATGGCCGAGGCTGCCGAGCACGGCATTGGCATGATCGACCTCGTCTGCGTGAACCTCTACGAGTTCGAGAAGACCGTCGCCAACCCCGACGTCACCTTCGCCGACGCCATCGAGCACATCGACATCGGTGGCCCCTCCATGCTGCGCTCCGCCGCGAAGAACGCCGCCGCCGTGACCGTGGTGTCCGACCCCGCCGATTACGACGCCGTCCTTGCCGAGATGCGCGCCAATGACGGCGCCACCACGCCCGAGACGCGCCGCCGCCTGCAGGTCAAGGTCTACACCACCACCGCCGCGTACGACACCGCCATCTCCACTTGGCTCGCCGCCCAGGTCGAGGGTGCCACCACCGCGCCGCTCACCGCCGAGGGTGAGTTCGCTGCCCCCGCGTCCATGGGCATGAGGCTCGAGAAGGCCCAGGACCTGCGCTACGGCGAGAACCCGCAGCAGGCCGCCGCGGTCTACCGCTTCGACGCCGCCAACGCCCCGCTCTTCTCCTCCGACGCCCCCCTCGTGGGCGCCGAGCAGCTCCAGGGCAAGCCGCTCTCCTACAACAACTTCCTCGACGCCGAGGCGGCTTGGAACGCCGTCCGCGAGTTCGACGAGCCCGGCGTGATCATCCTCAAGCATCAGAACCCCTGCGGCTCCGCCGTGGCGGGCGACGTGACCGAGGCCTACGACCGCGCCTTCGCGTGCGACCCCAAGAGCGCCTTCGGCGGCATCGTTGCCGTCAACCGCGAGGTGCCGCTGTCGCTCGTCGAGCACTTTGCCGACCGCGACAAGCTGTTCGTCGAGGTTCTCATTGCCCCGAGCTTTACGCCTGAGACCCTCGAGCGTCTTGCCAAGCGCCCCAACCTGCGCGTCCTCGCCACGGGTGCGGCCTCCGGCCATGCCAAGCTCGAGATGCGCACCGTCGACGGCGGCATGCTCGTCCAGCGCGTCGACACGGTCGACGAGGACCCGGCCACCTTCACGTTCCCCACGGAGCGCAAGCCCACGGATGCCGAGATGCGCGACCTCATGTTCGCCTGGAAGGTCTGCAAGACCGTCAAGTCCAACGCCATCCTCATCGCGAAGGACGAGATGGGTATCGGCATGGGCCCCGGTCAGCCCAATCGCGTGGACTCTGCGCTGCTGGCCTGCCAGCGCGCCGACGAGGTCTGCGAGCGCCTGGGACAGGAGGCCGGTGGCTACGCCTGCGCGTCCGACGCCTTCTTCCCGTTCCGCGACAACGTCGACACGCTCGCGGCGCACGGCGTGACCGCCATCATCCAGCCCGGTGGCTCCGTGCGCGACGAGGAGTCCATCGACGCCTGCAACGAGCATGGCATCGCGATGGTCTTCACCGGTACCCGTCACTTCCGTCACTAAGTAGCAACGGGTTGCTGCGGGCTTCCCAGACACCGCACCTTGGGGTTCAATCGTCGGGCGCCGTACGTTAGGCGTGCGCCCTCCTCTTTCACCCCAATCTGCGGCACCTGGAAAGCCCTCGCCGGTTTGGAGGGTTTTTAGGGAACCTGGAAAGACCTCGCCGACCTGGATTGAGCTGGGTGGTGTGCCTCGACTTTCCTTTGCCCGAGGGTGTTGTATGTGATTTGAACGTGCCGGGGAATTGTTTTCCCGGTACGTTTTTGCTTAGGAGGATTCGCCGTGAGCGACATCGAACCGTTCTTCAATTCGGCTGAGGAATGCGCCGCGTACGAGATGTTTTGCGCCGAGCAGGAGCGCGGTCTTGAGAAGTTCGAGCTGGCCGACCCCGCCTTGGTGTGCCGTTGGCGCATGAACCGCCGACAGGTTCCGCTCATCAACCGCCACATTCGAGCGTTGTCGCAGCGCGTGGTCAACGGTGCGCCCCTCACCACGAACATGCTTTCATGGGCCAAACAACATGTCGAATGGTCGCTTGCGGCAGGGGAGTATGAGGATCCGAACGGCGTGCTCATGCTGGTGATCGATGTGAACGGCGATGCCCTTATGAGCGTTGGGCCGTATGAGCCGCTGGCGGATACGTCGCGTGCCGCGCTTGTGTCCCGTGCCTCCATCGCGCGTGCGGAGGCGGCGGGCACCGGGGTGGCGCCCGAACTTCTTGGCGTGCTTACCGCCGATGGTCGTGTGTTGCTCGCCGCTGCGCCCGGCGAGGCTCTTTGCGGTGCCGCTACGCTGGTAGAGCAGCTTGCTGCTGTTCGCGGTCATGCGGTTGAACGTTCACTCGTGGACGGCGTGACGGCTGAGCAGGTTGCGGGCGCTGCGGGTGAGGGCGATGCCGTGTTCCTCATCTCCGACGAGCACGGCGTGGTGGTCGAGCGCGGAGCGACCAGCGGTGACGCGGCGCAGCTCTCGGCTGACGTCCGCAAGCTCTTTGTCTGATGTGCTACGCGCAACCGTGCCCTTACCCGCGCCGCCGGTCTCCCTCAGCCGCATTCCTGCCGCGAAAGTTAACTCTCGCAGCCCGTTTTGCCGCGAGTCGTGTGTATCGTTCCGCGAAAGTTAACTCTCGCGGAAGAAGTCGCCCCTCATGCGGAGGCGATCGCCCACCCGCGCCCCTGTGCCGGCTCCTTACATTGATGAAAGCTCTTCGCTTGCCGCTCTCGCTGCGAGGCTAGGCGGGGCATAATGAAAGCACGACAAAACGTCAATCGGCTGCATGCGCGCGGCGAACACGCCCTCGCGCACGAGGCGGTGGAAGGGAAGTGGTGGCATGGCGCGCATATTCGTGGTCGAGGATGACGCCCCCATTCGCAACGAGGTCATCGAAGTGCTCGAGCGCCAGGGCTACGAGGCGTCGTACTGCCTTACCTTCGACCACGTGGTCGAGGATATCCTGACCGCCCGCCCCGACCTTGTGCTGCTCGACCTCACGTTGCCGGGTACGGACGGCCAGCTCATCTGCCGCGAACTGCGCCAGCAGTCCGACATTCCCGTCATCGTGCTCACGTCGCGCGTGACCGAGGTCGACGAGGTCATGAGCATGACCATGGGCGCGGACGACTTCATACCCAAGCCCTACAGCGCGCGTGTGCTCGTCGCGCGCGTGCAGGCGCTGCTGCGTCGCGTCAAGGGCGCATCGGATTCCAGCCGCGCGCTCGAGCACAATGGCGTGGCTCTCGACTTGTCGCGCTCCACGGCAACCGCAACGCAGACCGGCCGCTCCATCGAGCTCACCAAAAACGAGATGCGCATCCTCTCGCTGCTTATCGCCCATGCGGGAACGATTGTGAGCCGAGAGGCGATCATGCGCGACCTATGGGACTCCGACGCCTTTGTGGACGACAACACGCTCACCGTGAACATCAACCGTTTGCGCACTACGCTGGAAAAAATCGGGATCACGGGGTATCTCACCACGCATCGCGGTCGCGGCTACTCGGTGTAGGGGTGCACGATGAAGTTATCCGAGTTCCTTGCTTCGTCATGGCCTCACATGGCGCTTGCCTGCATCGCGGCGGCGCTTTGCGCGTTCATTTCCGCGGTGGGCGGCGCGGGGTTTGCAGTGAGTGCGCTGATGGCCTTGCTGATCGTGGGGTCGGCACTGGTGGCGCTCGTTGTCGATTACCGCCGAAAGCGCTCATTTTACGCCGACTTGGCTGCATGCATCGATGATGTTGAGCATCCCCTGTGGATCACCGAGATGATGGATAGGCCCGAGTTTTTGGAAGGGCGCCTGGCGTACGAGGCACTTTGCCGCGTTTCCAAAGCGGCCAATGATGACGTGGCTGAGTATCGTCGTCAGACCCAGGATTATCGCGAGTACGTCGAAACGTGGGTGCATGAGGCCAAGTCGCCCTTGGCCGCCTCCCACTTGATGTTGGAGAACCTTATGGAGGCGGCGCCCGCCGACGAGACGGGAGAGAAGCTCCTTGTTAAGACCGAGGCGCTCGGCGAGGAGCTCGATCGCGTTGAGGGCTACATCGAACAGGCTCTGTTCTTTGCGCGCTCCGAGTCTCTTGATCGCGATTACCTCATTCGCGCCTATGACCTCCAGAAGCTCGTGGGCGACGCAGTTCGCGCGAACGCGCGCGTGCTCATCGGCGCCCACGTGTCGCCGTTTCGTAGAGGGCTTGACCACACGGTGTTTACCGACGAGAAGTGGATGACGTTCATCCTGGGCCAACTTATCCAGAACAGCGCGAAGTACGCCCAAGGAGAGGGTGCCGAAATCGTGTTTACGAGCAGACTGGTGGATGAAGGGCGCGCGACGGAGCGCATAGAGCTCGAGGTCCGTGACAACGGCTGCGGGGTTGAGCAAGCGGAGCTGCCGCGCGTCTTTGATCGTGGGTTCACGGGTGACAATGGACGCACGGGCAAACGCGCCACGGGCATTGGCCTGTACTTGGTCAAGCGCCTATGCGGCAAAATGGGGCTTTCCGTGCGGGCGGACGCGCGCCCGGGGGAGTTTTTCGCCGTGACCATCGGGTTTCCCACCAACAAGATGCATTACTTCGAATAGGCGTGCGCGGAGCCTGAATCCATGTGGTCCCGATGACGATCTGGGGATTTCGCAAAAGGTATCAGGATGTATCAATCACGTTGTGTAGTTCGTAAAACGGCATAGAAAAGAAGTATCAGCATCTGCCCGGGGCATTGTGGCGCGTCCTTGCGCTCGGCATACTGGGGCCATGGTTCGTCGAGCGCTTGCTGCATGGGGCAGCGGGCCCGGCGCGCGAGAAGGGGTGCAAGATGGGTTTTCGTGACGACTTCCTGTGGGGTGGAGCCACCGCTGCCAATCAGTGCGAGGGCGCGTACAACGTTGACGGCCGTGGCTTGGCCAACGTCGATGTGATGCCGCACGGCAAGGATCGCTTCGCGGTGGGTATGGGCGTCCGCAAGATGCTCGATTTCGAGGACGGGTACTTCTATCCGGCGCAGACCGGCATCGACTTCTACCACCGCTACAAGGAGGACATCGCGCTGTTCGCGGAGATGGGCTTCAAGACCTTCCGCATGAGCCTCGCTTGGACCCGTATCTTCCCCAACGGAGACGAGACGGAGCCCAATGAGGCCGGCCTCGCCTTCTACGAGGACGTGTTCCGCGAGTGCCAAAAGCACGGCA
>OGZM01001378.1_pt1 | contig 19936 bp, 17 predicted proteins | sample 1576821 | NCBI WGS metagenome assembly OGZM01 (sample SAMEA3541491, study PRJEB24748) | human gut metagenome | biome: human gut; feature: human-associated habitat; material: faeces | place: China | collected 2012
AGATCAGCGGCCGTCCCAACGGCCTGTCCCAGTATCTCAGCGGCCAGAAAAAGCTGGGGGAAGTTATTTACCATACAAATGTGGAAAATGTGGATATGATTCTGGCAGGTCCCTATTCCCCCAATCCGGCAGAGCTTTTAGAGGATGAGCTTTTTAAAGTCCTGCTGGAAAATGCCAGAGAATTGTATGATTACATCATCATAGATACCCCTCCTATGTTAAACCTTATTGACGGTGCGATTATCGCAAATCAGTGTGACGGAGCCGTGATTATAGTAGAAAGCGGAGTGATCAGCTACCGCATGGCCCAGAAAGTAAAAGCCCAGCTGGAAAAGAGCGGCTGCCGGATCCTGGGAGCTGTTTTAAACCGGGTGGGCGGCGAATATGGAACGGGATATTACAAGAAATATTACGGGAAATATTATAAGAAATACTCCGGTAAATACGAGCGTTACGGATATGATTCCCCGAAGGAAAGGGAAAACAGTGAAGAAAGCAGCTAAGAAAAAGAGAGAATGGCTGATTACGGCAGCGGTTATCTTTGTAATTCTGTTTGCAGCTGTTACCTGGAATCTGTATCAAGAGAAGAGGGCAGCAGAGGCAGAAGCCGGGCTTTGGAGGGAACAGGTTTCACAGGAAACTCCGGATGGAGATCCACAATATGGTGCGATTCAAAACTCTATAGAGTTTGAGGGAAAAATCTATCACAGAAATACATTCGTAAAGGCAATTCTCTGTATGGGGATTGACAGGAGAGAGCCGCTGACGGAGTCCACAGTGGCAGGCGCCGGAGGACAGTCCGACGGTATCTTTCTGATCGCTCAGGATACGGCAAGAGATACGGTGCAGATTTTAGCCATCCCCAGAGATACCATGACAAGGATTCCCCTGACAGATTTAAGCGGAAATATCCTGGGCTATGACACACAGCACCTGACACTGGCTTATGCCTATGGAGACGGTAGGGAAAAAAGCTGTCAGTTTATGTCTCAGGCTGTCACAGAGCTTCTGGGAGGCCTTCGGATTGACGGATATATGGCTGTGAGTATGGGTGCCTTAAAGCCTTTAAACGACGCAGTAGGCGGCGTAACGGTTACAATCGATGATCCGGAGCTGGAAAAACGGGATCCGTCCTTTGTTTCGGGATCCGCAGTAACTCTTATGGGGGATCAGGCAGAAGCATTCTTACGCTACCGTGATACGGGAAAAAGCCAAAGCGCCCTTGACCGTTTGGAACGCCAGAAAAGCTACATCACAGGATACGCCGCCGCCATGCAGAAAAAGGCAGCCAGAGAAGATGGGACAGCTCTGAAGCTTCTGGAAACGGCAGCGCCTTATATGGTAACAGATCTTTCCAAGGATCAGTATCTGGATATGACCATAGCTTTCTTAAACAGCAGCCAGCAGCTAAAGAACGGGGATATCCGGATCCTTCCGGGAAAAGGTGTGGAAACAAAGATTTATGACGAATACCTTCCGAATCAGGAGGGTATCACACAAATGGTTCTAGACCTGTTTTACAGGGTTGAAAAATAGAACAAATCTATAAGAAAGGAAAGGTAATGATGATGAAGAAAAAAGCAGTAGTGATCGCAATGGCAGCAGCTCTTGCAGTTTCACAGTATGCATCCGTATTTGCTGCAAACAGCCCGGGTACCGGCGTTGTGATCCCAAGCGATGACGACGATGACGATTATGATATCGGCGAACGGGTCGATCAGGTAACAGGCGGCGGCTCCCACAGCGCAGGAAGCAGTTCGGGAGCAACTACTCCCGGTGGACAGACTGCAGCACAGGTTACTTCCCCAGGTGAAAACGGAACAGCCAGCCACAGCGGCGGCCAGGCCATCGTAGGCGATACGGGCATTGAGTTCGTACAGGGAAGCGACAGCGCGGTAAGCGGTCTTCCGGAAAACGTAGCAGCCACCATCCAGGCCATCAACAGCGGAAGCAGCCTGGCACAGGCCGGTACAGGTCTGGACTTAAACGGCTATAACGCTCTGGTTGGAACAACAGCCGTTATGACTTATCAGGCAGGCACCAGAATAGAGAAAACAGGAGCCACGAATATGCCTCTGTATGTTCCGAATCTGGTAGACGGACTGGGAACGGTACAGATCCTGTTTTATAACAACATGACCTCCAAGTGGGAATTGTTGACGCCTACCTCTGTAGATGTGGCAAACAAGATGGTCCATGTAACGATTCCGAACTCAGGAACATTCTCAGTTATTTATAAACGCTGATACACAGACTGTCAGTGCTGGCCCCGGCTGCCTTAGACAGTCCGGGCCGGCGCTGATCAAAGTTAAATTCAAAGGAAATGGGGATAAAGGAATGGAGTCTGTGAGTATGAAAGAAGCTGTATTTTTATAAGATTGAATTCAGACTGGAGGTCATTTCTTCCTGCCAGTTTTATATATTTTCCATCATAGTACATACAGGATGAAATTATAGGGGAAAGACAAATGAGTGAAAAATTAAGAAGAACGAAAAAGAAAATGGAACACTGGAAGGTCGTCACTTTTTTACTGATTGCATACGATTTCCTGGCAGTGATTTTATCGTATTTTGCAGCGTTATGGCTGCGGTTTGACTGTAAGTTTAATGAAATTGAATTGCCGTATTTACAAGTATATTATCACACGATTCTGATCTATGCCGTGTTCTGCATCATTGTGTTCTGGTGCTTTCGGCTTTATAAGAGTATCTGGCGGTTTGCCAGCTATTCAGAGCTTCTCAGAATGATTTTTGCCACAGCAGTCACAAGTATAGTGTATACAATATCCGTAACCGGCTTTATTTTACGGATGCCTGTATCCTATTATCTGTCCGGTCTTCTGATTCAGTTTACATTGACACTGGGAGTCCGCTTTTCCTATCGTTTTATCCTGCTTTTAAGAGCGAAAAAAGATGATGCCAGGATCGAAAAGAGAGTTATGCTGATCGGCGCCGGAAACGCAGGCCAGATGATCCTGCGCGATATCAGAAATACAAAAGAGATCGATGAGAAGGTGTACTGTTTTATCGATGATGATGAGAATAAATGGGACAGATACATCGATGACGTGCCCGTTTTTGGCGGAAGAGACCGCATTATGGAGGCTGTGGATAAATTCAAAATTGAGAAAATATACGTTGCACTCCCAAGCGCCAGACCGGAGGATAAGAGAGAAATCCTCAGGATCTGCAATGAAACCTCCTGCGAATTGATGAACCTGCCGGGAATGTATCAGCTGTATACTGGACAGGTATCCGTCAGCAAGATGAAGCCCATTCAAATCGAAGACCTGCTGGGCCGCGATCCCATAAAGACGGATATGAAGGACGTGTTTGCATACATAACCGGAAAGGTTGTGCTGGTAACAGGAGTGGGCTCCATCGGTTCTGAGCTTGCAAGACAGATCGCAGCCCACAGCCCAAAGCATTTGATCCTGTTTGACGTCTATGAAAATAATGCCTATGACATACAATTAGAGCTGAGAAAGAAATTTCCAAATCTGAAACTGGATACCATCATTGGATCTGTCCGAGACAGCAGAAAGATATTCCAGATTTTTGAGGAATACAGACCTGATATCGTATACCATGCGGCCGCTCATAAGCATGTCCCTCTGATGGAGGACAGCCCCTGTGAGGCGATTAAAAATAATGTAATGGGAACCTATAAAACAGCCTATGCTGCCATGGCCCATGGCTGTAAGCGGTTTGTTCTGATCAGTACGGACAAGGCGGTAAACCCCACCAATATCATGGGAGCCTCCAAGCGCCTGTGCGAAATGATCATCCAGGCCTTTGACGCCAAGATAAAGGAAGGAAAAGCCTACGAAATCCCGCAGTTATTTACCCACGGAATGCGTGAGGTAATCACAGCGCCGCAGCTAGTGGAAGAGTTAAAGACCACAAAAACGGAATTCGTGGCAGTGCGTTTCGGTAATGTACTGGGAAGCAACGGCTCTGTAGTTCCACTCTTTAAAAAGCAGATTGAAGCCGGAGGCCCGGTTACAGTTACCCACCCGGATATTGTCCGGTATTTTATGACCATTCCTGAGGCAGTAAGCCTTGTCCTCCTTGCAGGAACCTATGCAAAGGGAGGCGAGATCTTCGTTCTGGATATGGGAGAACCTGTAAAAATTGACACTCTGGCCCGTAATTTGATCCGTTTATCCGGTTACACGCCGGATGTGGATATAAAGCTGCAGTACACCGGTCTCAGAAGCGGAGAAAAACTCTTTGAAGAAAAGCTTATGGCCGAAGAGGGCTTAAAAAAGACACAAAATAAGCTGATCCACATCGGCTGCCCCATCCCCTTTGATATTGAGGAGTTTTTACAGCAGCTGGACGAGCTTCTGGAGGCTGCTTATAAAAATAAGGATGATATGAGGGAGAGAGTAAAAAGGATAGTGACTACGTATCATCCGGCTAATTTATAAAGAGATACAAAGGATACAGGAATCGAATTGTCGCCCTGCCGCATTTGAGGATGGATCTGTCATAAAGGGAAGGCACGTCTTACGGGTTGAATAAACCAGTGAGATGGCGAAGCCTGCCCTTTTGACAGATACAGGAATGGAGCTATAAATGTCCAATTGGTATGCAGTTCAGGTAACAACGGGAAAAGAAGAGGAAACAGCCTGTATGTGCAGGCGTGTCATAGATTCAGAGATACTGCAGGAGTGCTTTATCCCCAAGGGGGAGCGAATGCGGCGATATGAAGGAGCCTGGCATAAAGAGAAGAAAATACTGTTTCCAAGCTATTTGTTTTTTATCACAGATACAATAGAAAAGCTCTATTTTGAACTAAAAAAGGTTCCAGAGCTGACAAAAATCCTGGGAGACGGAACCACCTTTGTATCCCTGGAGCAGGATGAGGTTTCACTTCTCAAGCAAATGGGCGGAGATGAACATATCGCCTATATGTCTTCGGGCTATATTGAAGGCAATAAAATTATCATAACAGAAGGCCCTTTAAAGAATTTGGAAGGAACCATACGAAAAATCGACCGCCATAAGCGTACGGCAGTTGTACAGATAAAAATGATGGGACAACTGCGGGATGTGGTTATGGGGGTGGAGATTGTAAGGAAGGTCGTTTGAATGGGAAAGAAATTGTTGATTATAGGTACTGGCGGTCATGGAAAAGTTGTTAAGGAAATTGTAGAAAGTATGATGGAAAATCATGTATGTGTTTATGATACAGTGGATTTTTTAGATGATAATGCTGTTGAAGCAGTAGGTAAAATAAAAGACCTAGAACGATTAATGAGTTTATATGATGAGGTTTTTTGTGGTATCGGCAATAACCAAATCCGGAAAGAATTGATAGAGAGGGCAGAAAAAAGCGGATATCAAATTCCGGTATTAATTCATCCCACTGCATATATCAGTCCAAGTGCAATGATAGAAAAAGGAACGGTGGTTGAGCCTAAAGCAATTATTAATGCCAATTCTGTTATAAAAAAGGGAAGTATTATATCTGTAGGAGCAATAATAGATCATGATGTATGTGTTGAGGAATATGTTCATGTAAATGCCGGAGCGATTTGTAAAGCGGGGAGTGTTGTTAATTCTCTGGAAAAACTGGAAGCTGGTCAAGTGGTCTTAGGATATGGATTTAAAAGGTAGGGAAAATATATGTTCAAAGATGCAGGAAAGATAAAGAATATACTTGGAATAGCTGCTGCTGCCATAGGAGCTGCTTTTGTAGGTATGAATATTCTGGCTAAAACCAAAAGAGGAAAAGCGGTTTATAAAAATGAACCAGAACAACAGAATCCTTTTGAAGGGAAAAAAGTTATATTTGTTGAAGATGAAAATGATACAGAAAATGCAGATGGAGTAAGAGGTCATCTGGAGTCAGTGGGTATTTCAGATTATAAGCCGGGAATTTATGATAAATACATAAAAAGGATAATTGATATTATTCTTTCTTTTGGTGGTCTTCTAGTGCTTTCTCCTGTGTATGCCTGCATTGCATTAGCAATTGTCATTGATGATCCGGGTCCGATTCTGTTTACGCAGAAGCGTTTGGGACAGAATAAACAGTATTTTAAACTGCATAAATTTCGTTCTATGAAAATGTGTACTCCTCATGATACACCCACCCATATGTTAGAAAATCCAGAACAGTATATTACAAAGGTTGGAAAATTTTTAAGAGCGCATAGTCTGGATGAACTTCCTCAGATTTGGGATATTTTTGTGGGAAATATGTCTGTCATTGGCCCTCGTCCTGGTCTGTGGAATCAGGACGTTTTGACTGCTGAAAGAGATAAATATGGAGCAAATGACGTAAAACCAGGATTAACCGGATGGGCTCAAATTAATGGCCGTGATGAACTTGAAATTCCGGAGAAGGCTAAACTGGATGGAGAATATGTGCAGAAAATAGGATTTATCATGGATGCGAAAGTATTTCTTGGTTCTATTCATGTTTTTGGAAAAGACGATTCTGTTGTTGAAGGAGGAACTGGTAGAAAAATAAAAGAATGTTATTTTACAGACAAAATAGTAGACAAAGAACTCATTGGTCACATTGGATTTGGTGAACCCGTAGAGGTCGATATAACTACGCGGAAAAGAGTACTTATTACAGGTGCAGGCTCTTATATAGGGGAATCTTTTTGCGAATATGCATCAGAGTTTTATAAGGATAATTTTCAGATTGAAACGCTAGATATGCTAAACCCTATATGGAGGGAACACGATTTTTCATCATATGATATCGTTTATCATGTTGCAGGAATTGCTCATGCCGATGTTGGCAAGGTGGATGATGCAACAAAAGCCAAGTACTATAAAGTCAATACAGATTTGACCATAGAAGTATGTAAAAAAGCAAAGGCAGAGGGTGTAAAAGAATTTATTTTTATGTCATCAATGATTGTATATGGTGATTCAGCGCCTTACGGTAAAAATAAAGTTATTGATCAGAATACAGTTCCAAAAGCAGAAAATTTTTATGGAGATTCTAAACTGCAGGCAGATGTGGCTGTACGTGGACTTGCGGATAGCTTTTTTAAAGTAGTTGTAATCAGACCACCGATGATTTATGGAAAAGGGAGTAAGGGAAATTATCCGACATTAGCTAAAATATCGAAGAGACTTCCTGTTTTTCCAGACATAGATAATCAGAGATCTATGCTGTATATTGATAATTTATGTGAATTTTTGTGTAGGCTTATGCTTGTTAAGCAATATGAAAGAAATGCTGTTGTCTTAATACCACAGAATAAAGAATGGACAAAGACATCAGAAATGGTAAAAGAAATAGCTGCGGTATCAGGCAAAAAAATAAGATTAATAATGGCTATGAAACCATTTGTATATCTTGCGGGAAAAATGCATGGAAAGATTGGAGGATTGATCAATAAAGCTTTTGGAAATAATTGTTATGCACATGAACTTTCAGTATATCCGGGGCTGGGGTACCAAAAAATCAGTTTAAAAGAATCAATTATTCGTACAGAGGGTACGAAAAAAGAGCCATCAGATAAGGAGGATCACATAGATAAGAAAAAGCATATTCTTGTAATTACACAATATTTTTATCCAGAATCCTTCCGAATTAATGATATGTGCCAGGAATGGATAAAACGCGGATATAAGGTAACAGTTCTTACAGGAATCCCTAATTATCCGATGGGGAAATTTTTTGATGGGTATGGGTACATAAAAAAACGGAAAGAAACTTGGAATGGAATTGATATTATTCGGATTCCTTTAATTCCAAGAGGTAGCAGTTCTGTTGGAATGGTAGCTAATTATATTTCGTTTGTGATTTCAGGTTTTTTTGCAAATATGGTTTTAAAAATAAAAGCAGATTTTGTGTTTACATTTGAAGTTTCTCCTATGACACAGGCTCTGATTGGCTGTTGGTATGCAAAAAAATATCATGTTCCATGTTATCTTTATGTGCAGGATTTGTGGCCGGAAAATGTAATTACTGTAACAGGAATTTCAAATCCATTTATTATCAAACCCATTGATAAAATGGTAGATTACATATATAGAAACACAGATAAAATTTTTGCTACAAGTCCCAGTTTTGTTGATGCTATTTGTAATAGAAATGTTCAAGTAGATAAAAAAAAGGTTTATTATTGGCCTCAGTATGCAGAAGAATTTTATCAGCCCTGCAAAAAGAAATTTGTTGCTGAAATACCCGATGAAGATAACTTTAAAATTATTTTTACGGGAAATATTGGTACAGCACAGGGGCTTCAGATATTACCTGAAACAGCAGAAATTTTAAAAGATGAAAATGTGAAGTTTGTTGTTGTAGGTGATGGAAGATACTTAAATGACTTTAATCGAGAAATTGAAGAGCGGCGTGTGGAAGATAAATTTCTTATGATACCAAGACAGCCTGCAGAAAAAATTCCTGAACTGTTAGCAGCATGTGATGCGGCTTTTCTTTCTTTCCAAAATGCAGAGCTTTGGAAGATGACGATTCCGGCAAAACTGCAAAGCTATATGGCTTGTGGTATGCCGATACTTGCTTCTGCAGAGGGGGAAACTGAAAGAGTTATAATGGAAGCAGAATGCGGACTATGCAGTAAAATTGGAGATGCGGAAGAATTAGCAGAATCCATTCGGCATATGAAAAATGAAAATTTGACAATATTAGGAATTAATAGCAGAAAGTATTTTGAGGAACATTTTGATAAAGGAATGTTGATGGATCAGATGGAAGGATATTTTTGAGTAGAGAATAAGCGTGAGAGGGATTTTATGACCAGTGTTACTGTGATTATATTAACTAAAAATGAAGAAAAAAACATACAAGACAGTATAGCGTCTGCGAAACAAATTGCCAACAGAATTCTTGTAGTTGATAGTGGAAGTACAGATCAGACTATTGTTTTAGCTCAAAAATATGGTGCAGAAGTTTATTATCATGAATGGTTGGGGCATGCTGCCCAATTTAATTGGGCATTGGACAATTGTGATATAAAATCTGAGTGGGTATTTCGGTTAGATGCAGATGAACGTATTTCACGAGAGCTCGCTGAAGAAATAAATAGTACTTTACAGGAAAAAGAATCAATATTAATTGATGGATATGAGATGCGTTGGCGTGTTTATTTTATGAATAAATGGATTAAACATGGTGGAACACATAAGCCTTATTTCCTCAGGCTATTTCGATATGGAAAAGGTCGAGTTGAAGATAAATTGATGGATGAACACATAATTGTACAGGGAAATGTAAAAAAACTAAAGGGAGACTTAATTCACTATGATTATAAAGGGATTAATGCTTGGTTAAATAAACATATTTGGTATAGTGAATTAGAAATTCAAATGTATAATAATATGTGGTGCAGTAATGGAAGCAGTAGCAATATAAAACAAAAACAGCGTCGTAATTTTTATTATAAGCTTCCTTTATTTTTTAGAGCGAAGATTTATTATTGGTATCGTTATTATATACAATTAGGCTTTTTAGATGGAAGAGAAGGTAAAATATTTATATATCTTCAGGCGTACTGGTATCGATTTATTGTAGATGCAAAATTATACGAAAGGGATAGAAAGTGAAGATAGTTCAGATTAATACTGTTACAAATGGATGTACAGGAAAAATTGCGTATAGTATAAAAAAAGTTTCAGAGGATCATGGACACGAATGTATAATTGCATATGGAAGAGGCAAAAAGGAAAATAATAATGGATATCGTATAAGTAATTTTCTGGACTCAAATTTTCATGGAATTTTAACTAGGATATTCGATTCAGCTGGATTACATTCAAAATTGGTTACAAAAAAATTTTTGAAAATGCTTGATGAATATAAACCTGATATTATACATATTCATAATCTTCATGGATATTATATTAATTATGAGATTCTGTTTGATTACCTTAAAAGAAATAACATACGTACTTTCTGGACATTGCATGATTGCTGGCCATTTACTGGACATTGTCCATACTATACATATATTCAGTGTGATAGATGGAAAACAGAATGCTATAATTGCCCACAGAAACATCATCATCCGGCAAGCTTTGTGTTTGATAGATCAAAAAGAAATTATTTTGATAAAAAACGGGCCTTTTTAGGGATGAAAGATTTAACAATTATAACGCCATCTAATTGGCTTAAGAAAGAAGTTGAACAATCTTTTTTGGGTATATATGATGTTGTTCATATTCCAAATGGAATAAATATAGATATGTTTCATCCTACTCATAATAAATTTCGTACTTATAATGGATTGAAAGACAAAATAATTGTTTTAGGTGTAGCAAATCTTTGGGCATTAACTAAAGGGTTAAAGTATTTTCAAATGTTGCAGGACATTTTGCCAAAGGATAAATTTCAGATTGTATTGGTGGGTCTATCTTCAAAGCAGAAAAAGAGATTAAAAAAGGGAATTATAGGAATTGAAAAAACTGAAAATGTTGAGGAGCTTATTGATATTTATAGCTCAGCCGATATTTTTGTTAATCCAACATTAGAGGATAATTTTCCTACTACTAATTTGGAAGCACTAGCTTGTGGAACTCCAGTAATTACATTTAAAACAGGGGGAAGCCCAGAGGCAATAGATTCAACATGTGGACTCGTTGTTGATAAGTCTGTTGAAGCACTTGCAGAAGCATGTTTAAAATTGGGAAAGAAATCCGAAAAAATATCACAGCAATGCTGTATAAAGGCAAAAACATATGATGAAAAGAAGTGTTTTGGGGGATATTTAGACTTATATGAAAGTATCTAATGAAATGAACAAAGCAAATGTATTATTCATTTTTTATACAAGAGTACTAGCAATGTTTTTTGTGATAATTGTACATTTGTGCCAGGAGAATGGCAATGTATTAGTACGTGCGTGTGCTCAATTTTTCATTACAGGTGTAACAATATTTATTATATTAACAGGATATTTATATGGAATAAAAGCAAGAGATATATGTTATCCAGAAAATGTTTTTATATGGTTAAAAAATAGAGCCAAAAGAATACTTATTCCGTATTATATCACTGTTGTTTTTACACTATTAATGAATGCGATAATTTATGATTCTGTATCTGTAAAAAGGATGTTTAGTTATATATTGATGTTTTTTATTTGTATACAAGATTTTTGTGGACAATTTTTTTATTCAATGCAGGGGACAGGGCATTTATGGTATGTGACAATGTTATGGTTAATTTATATATGCATTGCATTTATGTTAAAAAGGAGAAGTATTTATACAAAAAATAATATATGGATTGGATTGGGAGTATTATATATATTTCAGATAACTGTAACAGTGTTTATCCAACCCAAAGTAGGAAGATACTTATTTTATATTATACTTTGTATGACTGCATATTTATATGCATATATAGGAAATGATAAAAATAGAAGGTATAGTATTAAAAAAAAATGGGTACTGCTTACTTTAGTAACTATGATTATGTGGGGAGTACGTTTGTATCTATGGTTTAAAGGATGTAATACGAAATTTTATAATAATGTGTATACATACTATTCTCAGGCTGTTTTGAGTGTTTGGTTTATATATACATTTTATTGGTTAGATAATTTGAAATTACTAAATGAATCTCGGATAATTACAAGATTAAATAATATTTCTTACGAGGTTTTTTTGGTTCATTATCTTTATATAAATGGGGCATTAAAAATTATTGGATGTCTGAATAATTTTATAATAGAAAGTTTATTAATTGTAGCATTGTCTTTGATTACAGGAAATATTTTGACATATATTTCTAATTTTTTGTCGACTAAATTAAATAAGTAGAGTAGGAAGAACAGTATGAAGATAGTATTTATCACAGGAGGATATACACCTTATAGAATTGCTTTTTGTGATTCAATAAATAAGTATTTGCAAGACACAAAAAAAGGTCATTTGAAATTATTTTTGTTATCAGAACAGGGATTTAATGCTAATTATGATTATTCAACTCTAATTCGTCCATATGCAGAGATTTTAAAAGGTAAAACATTTGTAATGAAGGATCATACAACAAGATTTATGATAAATCCTAAGATAGTGCAAAAAGTTAAGGAAGAAAATCCTGATTTTATTATTTTAGGAGGATCGTGGACTCATCCGTCTACTTGGATTTTGTTAAAAGGAAAGAAAAGAATAGGATCTCCAATTTATTTTTGGGCAGAGTCTCATTTTCATAATGGCTTAAAACGAAAGCAAAAGGTGATATGGAAAGAAATTATAAAACGAATAATATACAATAAATTTGATGGTTTTTTTGTACCGGGATTGTATGCCAGAGAAGCAATTGAAGAGACACATTGTAAAAATGCTGATAAGTGTGTTCAGTTGCCTAATTTAGTCGAAAATGATAAATACGTTCAGGCAGTAGTGAATAAAGGACAAAAATTAATATTACGTGCAAAATATAAAATAGAAGAAAACAGAATAGTATTATTCACACCATCAAGATTAGTAGATCTGAAAGGAATTATGGAATTTCTTGAAAACGGTAGAGATGAATTGAAAAACTCAGTAATTACATGGATAATTGCAGGTATGGGGCCATTAAAAAATCAAATTCAAGAATATTATAAAAAAAATGAAATAGATGTACGATTACTTGGTTTTGTTAGTCAAAATGAGATAATTGAATGCTTAACACTATCTGATTGGTTTTTATTGCCTTCATTGTCAGATCCTAATCCATTGTCTGTAATAGAGGCATTATGGGCAGAAATGCCATTGGCACTATCTAAATATGTGGGTAATAATCCTGAAACTTTAAAACATATGGAGAATGGATTACTTTTTGATACTTTATCTTCAGAAAGTGTTTCTGAAACAATTAGAATTATTAAAGAAACAGATGATAACTGGATTAAAGCAGCAGGAAAAAAATCAGGTCATATTGCCCACAGTCAATTTGATTTAAGCGTACAGACAAAAAATTTGGTTTTAAAAATAGAGGAGATAATAAAAGAATCATGAGAAAAGCAGATAGTAGTTTGTTTTTTCTTATCTTGATTATGATGAGTGTATTTTTTATAGGATATTTTCAACCAGAAAATACACAATTCATAAAGGAATATATATTCTTGGGAATTAATATGATAGCATTTATATTTGTTAACATTGTGGCATTTATGAAATTTTCAATATACTTATTTGAACCTGTTTTTTTAGTGTTTATAGTATATTTATTTGTATTTTTTATTGACCCAATGGTTAATATTATTTCTGGTACAACGGAATGTATGGGATATTATGTTATGGACGGTTGTATTAGAGCCACAGTTATTTTTATGCTTTCATATGTCATGTTCCTATTAGGATATTATGGTGTTTGGCGTAGAAAAGATCATATATTATCTGAAGAAGCTTACGTTTATAAAATCAGAGAATGGAAAAATACCAATATAGAAAATATTGCTTTATTTTTGTGGATGGGGAGTTTTGCATTTGGATGTATTGAATTAATATCGAAGGGAATGAGCATAGGTTATTTTCTTACATTAGGATTATCTGGGGAAATGGATAATCTGTATGCTGATTCAGCCTTTGGTTTTTTGGGTAATTTTAGATATTCCATGATCAGTTCATGGGTTTATTTATTTGTATGTGACAGCAAATCCTTTAAAACTAAAATATGTGGTGTCCTTACATTAGAGTATTTCGTTTTAAGAGGTTTTCGTCATAGCCTATTTGTTCTGATTTTTTCACCAATTGTATATTATTTTGTAAAAGATAAAAAAAAGCCAAAGCTAAAATCAATATTAGTCATTTCTATACTTGCAGTTTTGGTTATGGGTATTATGCAGTTTATTCGTGGTGCTTTACGAGAAGGCACGTCGGTTGATTGGTCAGCTTTTGATACGAGTATATTTATCGATTCTATTAAAGGGAATTGTGATATTTATAAAACGTTTTATGGCATGGTTGTAGCAGTTCCAAATGAGTTGGAGTATCAATACGGTATGGCATCAATTGTATCTGTTATAACAATGATTATTCCAAGAAAAATATGGCCAGGAAAGCCAATCTCTCCTATTATAACGAATCTTCATATGTTTTGTGGTGAACTTGCGGCTAAATCAGGATATGCTATGCCTAATATTTCAGAGTATTATTTAGACTTTGGAGTAATTGGATGTATCGTCATGTTATTTATATTTGGACAAGTTCTGCAGAAATTAAAGGATTTATATAGATATAAGTCATATGATAGGCATGGTTTGATATTATATTCGGTTATGTTTCCGGCACTATTGCAGGTAATGTTAAGAGGATATTCCCCTTCATATATGTACTTACTGTTTTTTTATTCTTTTCCAGTAATTATTATGAAATATTTTGTAGATAATAAATCCTTAAAATAGTCGTTATTTCTATTTTAAATGAATGTAGATTAAATTAGGTATAGAATAGCCAAGGTAAAGGAAAAATAAAATGACAAAAAAACGAATTATAGTAGCTCACCCGGAAAAACAGCATTCATACAGATTAGTTGAAGCCATATCTGATATGGGAATGTTAGATGAATATATAACAACTGTTTATTATAAAAAACGCAATATAACCAGATGGATTGATGGTATTACAAAAGGCAGAATTCGTTTAAAAGAAATTAGAAAAATGCCGTTTATTACAGATGAAAAAGTAAAACAATTTTGTGAATTAAAAGGCTTAATGCTCCTTGTGCTACGACATACAGCTTTAAAAAAATTGACAAATAGAATGCAGAATTTTAATTTTGATATATTTGGAAAAAAAGTAGCACTTGAAGCAGTTAAGCGCAAGGCTGATGTAGTAATAATGTATGATACCAATTCTTTAGAGTGTTTTAACAAATTGAAAAATACGAATATTATTCGCATTATGGACACATCAATTGCTAATAGAGAATATACGAAGCATATATATGAATCTGTCATTAAATGTAAAACGGATTGGGATAATTTTAGTGAAAAAGAAATTTTGCTCAATAAGAAAGAGATGAAAAGACTACGAGATGAAATCAAACAAACAGATTATTTTTTGGTTCCATCGCAGTTTGTGAAAAAAAGTTTACAATTTTCGGGAGTAGCGGCAGAAAAAATAAGAATAGTTCCATATGGAGTTGATGCAAAATTATTTCAATTTTCTGAAAGAAGAAAGGATATATCTTCAGGAGTGATGGAACTTTTGTTTGTAGGGCAATGTTCATATAGAAAAGGAATTAATTATTTGCTTGAAGCGGTTGATAAATTACCAGAGATGGTTAATCTTACAATTGTAGGGAGTTATATGGGGATTCCAGACTTATATGAAAAATATAAACAAAGTCAGAATATTAAATTTTTAGGCAGAATACAGCATGATAAATTGCCAGACGTTTATAGTAAAGCAGATATTTTTGTTTTGCCAAGTTTATCAGAAGGAATGTCTCTTGTTGGATTAGAGGCTATGGCAGCCGGTTTACCACTATTATGTTCTCAAAATTGTGGTGTTAATGATGTTGTTATAGAAAATGAAAATGGTTGGATATTAGAAGAAATCTCTACAAACTCAATTATTCAATCCTTAAACTACATTAATTCTATTCGACATAGAATTCCTGAAATGGGGATTAGAGCAAGAAAGACGGCTGAACAATATAGCTGGGATTATTATAAAAATAATATGCAAAAGGCTATACTACAGATATTAGGAGAGTTGTGATATGAAAATGACAATTGTATATTCATCAGACGACAAATTTGTACGACACATTTATATATCATTAAAATCTTTATTTGAAACACAGATAAAAGAGAATCAATTAAATATATATTTGGTGGATAATAATATTTCTGATATTAATAAAAAATATCTAAATCAGTTAGCGGGAAATTATAGCAATAGGATAAACTATCTTCCATTTGAAAAAATTAAAAATGATTTACAGGGAGTATCACTATGGGGAGGATCTCTATCGGCATATGCCCGTTTGTTCTTAGCAAGATATATTTCAGAAGATATAGTGTTATATTTAGATGGTGATTCTGTTATTCAGGGAGATCTAAGTCCATTATTCAAATTAGACATAACAAAATTTTATTTTGCAGCAGTGCAGGATACAGCAGGAACGATGTATCGGAATCAAGTGGGAATCAGTGGAAATGAAAAATATATAAATTCAGGATTCATGCTTATTAACTTGAAAAAATGGCGGGATGATAACATAGAATATCAGTTTCTTCAATTTATTAGAAAATATGATGGAAAGGTTCCCTGTTGTGATCAGGGAACTTTAAATGGAGTGTGCAAAGGAAAAATAATGATATTGCCGCCCCAATATAATGTAATGACACCAATGTTAACTTTTAAGGCAAATGAGATTAAGACTTTTTTTGAAATACCGGAATATTACTCAGAGGATGAATTAAAAGAAGCAAGAGAGCATCCAGTATTTATTCATTATGTTGGAGGATTTTTTGTCCGTCCTTGGTTTATAAATGGAAATCATCCTAAGGGGGATTTGTATAGAAAGTATATGGAACAATCACCATGGGAAGGGCAGTATTTTGCCAAAGAAAACTTGGGAATTAGAACAAAATATATGAAATTAGCTTATAACACATTGCCATTTTCAATTTTTATAAGATTACACAGGGGGATACGTTTTATAAAGCGAAAGGTAAAGAAAGTGTAAAACAAATGAGTAAGTTAGTAAAGAACTACATATATAATTTATCTTATCAAATATTTGTAATAATTGTACCATTAATAACAATGCCATATTTGGCGCGAGTTCTTCGGGCTGACAATATAGGGATTTATAGTTATGTTACGTCATGTGCGTCTATAATAAATACAGTGGGTTTACTGGGATTGTATAATTATGGAAACCGGCAAATTGCATATACAAGAGATAATAAAAAAACTTTAAATGATACTTTCAATGAATTAATGAGTATTCGCATTATTTTATGTATTATTGCTACTGTACTATATATAGTATGGGCATTATTATCTGAATATACTATATATTTTATTATTTATTATCCATGGCTTCTGACAGGGTTCGTTGATATATCTTGGTTTTTTGCTGGTATAGAAGATATGGGGCCTATGGTATTAAAAAATTTCTTAATAAAAGTTTTGAATATAATATGTATATTTATCTTTGTTAAAAAGGAAGAAGATCTTGGCATTTATTTTGCTTTAGTTGCAATTATTACATTATTAGCAAATTTGAGTATGTATCTGCAATTGAAGAATAAACATTTGCAATTTAGATTTACTTTGCATAAAAGCCGAAATCATATTATTTCGGCAATACTTTTGTTTTTACCGCAGCTTGCTTCGTTATTTTATCTGCAAGTAGATAAGGTTATGTTAAAATGCTTCTCAGATACTACTAGTCAGGTTGCATTTTATGATCAAGCAGAGAAAATTGTAAATATTCCGTTCTCTGTTGTTACTGCATTAAGTATTGTTATGATGCCACGAATTGCAAATGAATTTAAAAAGGGAAATATGGATTCTATAAATGAATATATTTTTAAATCTGCAAGATTTGCTATGATGATTTCTATTCCGATTTTTTTTGGTTTGGATGCAATTGCAGATAAGTTTATACCTTGGTATTTAGGAGATGAGTATTTACCCGTTATACAGGCTATCTGGATTATAAGTCCAATAATTATAACTAATACATTGGTTAATATTTCTGGAACACAATACTTAACGGCAATCAATCAGACTAAAATTTTAACTATATCTAATGTTATAGCAGCAATGATAAATTTTATTGTTAATTTATTGCTTATACCTTCATTGGGTTTTTATGGCGCCGCTATTGCAACAGTTTTTTCTAGTATTTTCTGTGTAGCTATACAATTCTTCTGGATGAATAAAACGATAAAAATTCGTCTACTGATGTTGAAAATGTGGAAATATTGGATATCGGCTTTTTTTATGTTTATTATAATCAGATTATTAATTGCCCCCAAAACGGCTACACCTATAAATACGTTTATGGCAATATTTATAGGTGCAGGTATTTATTTTATTATGTTATTAATTCTTAAAGATGAGTTGATTTTCAATATATGTCATGTAATAAAAGGGTTAGGGAGAAAATTCAATGCAAATAAAAAATAGTGCTTTATATAAGATATTAAGAAGGTGTGTATATTTATGTACTATACATCCCCAAGAATGTTTTTTAGAGAAAGAACGGAAATTAGGAAAGAGTAACAAATTTAGCTCTATAAAACAATATGAAGGCATACATAAAGGTCAAAGATGTTTTATTGTTGCTACTGGTCCAAGTTTAAATACGAACGATTATCTGAAATTAAAAAATGAGCATACAATAGGTGTTAATGCGTTATGTTTATGGTTTAAAGAGCAGAAGATGGAAACGGAATATTTTGTGGTTTCTGATGATGATGTATTTAAACGAATTGAAAGTATATTGGATAAGGCAGTACACACAAAAGTCTTTATTTCAGAGAGAATTCAAAAATACTGTACAGTACCAACTAAATATCAATTATTTCCAGTTAATATCTGGAATCGCTTTACTGAAAATAGCAATAAAAAAAGATTTTCTAATGATATTTCAGTATGCAGTTATGATGAGGAGACAGTAGTGTTCCATGCCATTCAATTAGCTGTATATATGGGATTTAAGGAAATTTATTTACTCGGAACAGACTGTAATTATAATCAAAAGAAGAATTATGCTGTAGATCATGGAAAAGAGGTAGATAAAACATTAGGATTTAAAATGCTTAAGTCCTATGAAGTTGTAAAAAAATATGAAAAAGTTTTTGGGTTTAAAATCTTTAATGTCACTCGTGGTGGTATGTTAGAGGTTTTTGAAAGAAAAAATTTAGATGAAATTTTAGCAGATAAAAAGCTATTCTGATGGTGGCAACTAATTAAGCTGATATGGTAATTTGTCGAATGTATGTATTTATTATAGAAAGGGAGAGCAGTTTTTATGAAAACAATCGCATTACTTACAGGAAGAGGGAATAATACATTGCAGGATAAAAATATTTTGGATATTTTGGGGCATCCCGTTTTATATTATCCAGCACATGCGGCACGAAAATGCCTTCTTATAGATGATTGGTATTGTAGTAGTGATGATGAAGGAATTTTAAGTGCGGCAGAAAGAGAGGGATACAAAAGAATTGTTAGACCTGCTGAATTAGCATCTCCGTCAGCGCAGCACATAGATTGTATCATGCATGCTTTAAATATTATAGAAGGGGGTGGTAAATCCCCAGATATATTGGTTGTTTTGCTAGCTAATAATGTAACAATAAAAACAGATTGGATAACAGATTGTATTCAAATAATGAAAAACGATAGTTCTGTTACAGCAGTAGTTCCTGTGTATGAAGATAATGACCATCACCCATTACGAGCAAAAACATTAAATAGTGATGGTACTTTGTCAATGTATGAAAAGGGAATTTCTGAAAAAATATCAACAAATAGGCAGGATTTACCAAGTTGTTTGTTTTTGTCGCATAACTTCTGGGTATTAAGAGTTGATTATTTAAAATCAGGTAAAGAAGGACAACAACCATGGGGATTTATGGGAGATAAGATTGTTCCATATAAAATTGATGAGTCGATAGATATACATGAAGGTATTGATTTATTAATTGCAAAACAATGGATTGAGAATAATTATGATGGGTGATGGAGATATAAACTGGTTTATATTTGTAGGGGGTATTTCTTACGAACTGTATTTAGTCCACGGATATGTTCAAAAATTTATGGACAATGTAGGGAATATTTTAGAGTTTGTTTGGGGATAGGATGTATTGTTTTGGCCTATCTCTTTTGGGATAGCGATATTATATCATTATATAATAAAATGTAGTAGGCCTATTTTAAATAAATTATTTTTCATGGAGAAATAAATATTTAATTAATCCTGAATTATTCACGGAACAGTATCTGAATTGATAACAGTACCATGAATCTGAAA
>OGZM01001381.1_pt1 | contig 19909 bp, 18 predicted proteins | sample 1576821 | NCBI WGS metagenome assembly OGZM01 (sample SAMEA3541491, study PRJEB24748) | human gut metagenome | biome: human gut; feature: human-associated habitat; material: faeces | place: China | collected 2012
TTAACTTCGAAAGTAACTTTTTCTCCCTCTTCTAAAGTTTTGAATCCTTCTTTTTGGATTTCAGAGAAGTGTACGAATAAGTCTTTTCCCTCTTCAGAAGTGATGAATCCAAATCCTTTTTCAGCGTTAAACCATTTTACTGTACCGTTCATTACAATTACCTCCATAAAAATACTTTTGTTTATTATGAATAGAAAAATAAATATTAGCTTTGATACATAAGTATTTTTTTTAAAGATACTTGTAACTCAAATCTATACTTCCTTTACTCTATTACAATCCGATTATATCCTATTCCCATATTTTTGTCAATAGTATTTCCTTATTTTTTTGGATTTTCACTGTACTATAAAAGATACAATAATTCTTTTTTCAGATTATAAATTCTTTTTCCAATCTGCTATCATATTTCTTGATTTTGATACTATCTCTTCAATGCTGTTTTCAGCAGGAAAAACATCTCCTAAGACTTCAGCTGTTACTCTGCATGGTTTTGGAAATCTGCTTCCAAAAGGCATAGCTTTGTAGAAGCCGTCAATTCCGATAACTGTCACAGGAATATTTAACTCTTTAGAAAGAATTGCAAAGAATTTTTTAAAATCCTGAAGTTCTCCGTCTCTTGTTCTTGCTCCCTCTGGGAAGATAACAAGATTTTTCCCCTCTTTTAATACTTCTGCTGCTATTTGAAGACTTCCTTTCAGGTTTTTGTTTATATCCACAAGAACAATATTTCCATGATCAGCAAGATATTTCATAACAGGTTTTTCAAAGTGTTTTTTTATTGCAAAATAGTATGTATTTTTTGCCTGTTCCCAAGAGAAAAGATGTCCAACGGCGAAAGCATCTGCAAAACTTTCGTGATTTATAACATAAATTCTTGGCTCACTGCTTATTTTTTCCTGTCCTTTTTTTGTTAATCTTAAATAGAATTTTAAAATAGGAGTAGTTAAAATTCTGAATATACCTACTACTGATGATTTTGGAAGGTTATAATCTATTTTCTCATTGAAAATATCTTTCCAGTCTACAGTTTCATTAGTGTAGAAATTACTGTGAGCTCTGATATATTCACAGATATCTCTCATTACCTTTATTCCTCCTGCTTCATCTTCATTTACAGTGAAACCGAAAGTTTTTTCTATAAAGGCGTTCATTTCTACCACATCAAGTGAGTCTAATCCTAAATCTATTTCAAGATGTGAATCAGGTGTAATTTCAAGATCGTGCTCTTTTTTCATATAAGCTGCAAGTGCCTGAAATTCTCTTGTTCCATATTCTTTATCATCTTTTTTTATTTCCTGCTTAACTTCTTTTTTAGTTTCAGGAGTTTTGCTGCTGTCATCATCAGCCTGACCGATAATATCCTTAAGCATAAATCTTCTTAATTTTCCAAGTTTTGTTTTTGGAAGTTCCTCTTTAACAATTTTAATTTCAAGAATTTTTCTGTATGCAGGAGCGTTGACATTGTAGCTGTCTATAATTTCCCATTTTAATGTTTCTGTTATATTTGTAATTTTCCTTTCTTTTACCTTATCAAAATCAGGATAAACAAGAGCAAGAAGGTGATTTTTATGCTCTACAACAGCTATATCATGGATAAGATCTGTTCCTTTAAATATTTCATTTTCAATATCAGCAGGGTTTATATTTTTTCCGTTTGATAAAACTATCATCTCTTTCTTTCTTCCAACGATAGTAAGGTATCCGTCTTCAAGTTTTCCTAAATCCCCTGTATGGAACCAGCCTTTTTCATCAACAGCCTCTTTTGTAGCCTCAGGTTTATTGTAATATCCTTTCATTACATTTCTTCCTTTGACTATTATTTCTCCGTCTCTTGCAATTCTGATGTTTACTCCGGGAATTGCTGTTCCTACAGTTCCGATACGTTCTTCATCAGGTCTGTTGAAAGCAATAATAGGAGATGTTTCTGTAAGCCCGTAACCTTCCAGAATTTTTATTCCAAGAACTTTAAAATCTTCTATGATTGAAGGCTCGATTTTTGCTCCGCCGGAAACAAGGAATCTTATGTTTCCACCTAAACCTTCTTGTACTTTTTTAAATATTATTCTGCTTAAAGTTCTGCTGTTTATTTTTTTACATAAGTTAAATATTGTCTGAGCTTTTTTATCTGCTTTTATTTTTCCCATAATTCCTTTGTGAATCATTTCCCAAAGTCTTGGGACCCCGACAACTATTGTTATCTTATATTTTTTTAGAGCACTTTGAATAGCCTGTGCTGAAAGCTCATCTATTATTACAACAAGTGTTCCAATATGTATTGCCATTAAAAGATTTATTGATAAAGGCAGAACATGGTGATAAGGAAGAAGAGCAAGGACTCTGTCCTGTGGTGTTGCCAGTTTTATCTCTGTAATAGCGTCAACGTTTGACATCAGGTTATCAAATGTAAGAACAACTCCTTTTGGATTTCCTGTTGTTCCTGAAGTATATAAAAGAACTCCTGTATCTTCAGGTTCCGGTGAATAAATTGCATACTCATCAACTTCAAAACTTTCAGGAACAGTTATCTCATCAACATTTAAAACTTTTATATCTTTTTCAGAAAGTTCAACTGCTTCTTTGGCTGTTTCAAAATTTTTCTTTGATGTAAATATATATTTTGGTTCAGAATCTCTTAAAATATATTCAAGCTCTTTTGCTGTATATCCTGCATCAATATTTACAGGAACTTTTTTTCCATTCCATATTCCAAAGAAACTGCATATAAATTCAGGTCTGTTCTCCATAAAGATTACAACCTTATCATTTTTATCCCCTTTTAATAAAGAAGAAAGATATTTTGCTGTTCTTATTAAATCTTTATAAGTATACTCCTTATCTTTAAAAAATACTGCCTCTTTATTAAAATCTTTTACAAACTTCATGTATTCCTCCTTAAAGATTGTCGATTATCTCTTCCAATTCTTTTTTGTCTTCTGAATTCAAGTCTATTCCTTTTTTTAATTTATATAAAATTTCAGAATCCTGACCTGTCATACTTTTTTCAAGTATTTTTATTATTAGTTTTATATAAAAATTCATTTCATCTCCCTTTTATAATTTTATAGATTACTGCATTGCTGTCATAGGCAGGTAATATATTGAAAAAAAGTTGCAGACACTTCCTCCAATCACGAAAAGATGCCATATTGCGTGACCGAATTTTATTTTTTTCATCATATAAACCACAGCACCTGCAGAGTATGTTATTCCTCCGGCTATAAGGCAGTTTAAAGATACAGTATTTAAGGCTGTTTTTATATCTTTAAAAACAAAAATTACCATCCAGCCCATAAACAGATAGATCAGCGTAGAAACTAATTTAAATCTTCCTGTAAAAAATATTTTAAATATTACTCCTATAAGAGTCAAACCCCATTGGGCAAAAAAGATTATCCATTTTTTAGGCCCTGTAAGAACAGTAAATATATATGGTGTATAAGAGGCTGATATTAATATATAAATTGCAGCATGATCCAGAATTCTGAATATCTGCTTAATTTTTCCTATCTTTAATATATGATATGTGCCTGACATTGTGTATAAAAAAATAAGAGCAGCACCAAAAATTATACTTCCTATAATATATCCTGTTTCTCCTATTTTTAGTGAACGGTTTATAAGAGCTATAAGCCCGGAAATAGCCATTCCTGCACCTATATAATGAGTTATTGCACTTAGATATTCTTCATAATTTTCTTTCATAGGTCGTACCTCCTTTAAGTATTATAATAGCTCATTACTTGGAAAATGTCTATAAATTTTACATTTCACCTGCTCCTTTTCCATTATCTGCACTATTTTAAAATAACATTGTAAAATTTTCGTTTTCATGGTAAAATCAATTGATTTTATTTTTATAATAGGAAGTGATTTTAATTATGGTAGAAAAAAAATATTTAGCACCTAATGCAATTACAGCTGCTAATATGCTTCTTGGGTATCTGAGTATAACTTCTTCAATAAGAGGAAATATAGATTACGCAATATGGTTTATCTTTTTAGCAATGGTATGTGACGGACTTGATGGAAAAACAGCAAGAAAACTTGATGCTTTCAGTGAATTTGGTAAAGAATTTGACTCATTCTCTGATGCAATCTCTTTTGGTATTGCTCCAAGTATTTTAGTTTATTCTATATTATCTGCTCCGGATAAATTCTCATCATTTATTTCTTCTGCAGCTGCTGTTAAATTTGCATCATTTGTAATTCCTGTTGCATTTATTTATGCTCTTTGCGGAGTTATGAGACTTGTTAAATTCAATGTAATAACTACTGCATCTGAAGAAAAAGATGATTTCAGCGGAATGCCTATCCCAAACGGAGCAGCATCTGTAATATCATATCTTCTTATTACTCAATCTCTTGAAAAACATTTTAATTATGGATTTTTCAATGTTGAAGTATTTATTGCTATAACTATTATAGCTGCTATTTTAATGGTGTCTACAATTACTTTCCTTACTCCGGATAAAGTATTTAAGTTTATACCTAAAAAATTTATGGTGCCTTTTATTATTTTAGTTCTGGTAACATTAAAATACAGCATGTTTATAATTTCTTTCTATTACATAATATATAACTTATTCCAATATCACTTATATAGAAAAGAATTAAAAAATTCAAATGATTAATATTTAAGGAGAACTTATGAAAATATTAGTTGTAAGATTTAAACAGATTGGAGATTCAATTCTTGCATCACCTATATGCAACAGTCTGAAACAGACTTTTCCTGATGCAGAAGTAGATTATGTTTTATACGAGCATGTTTCACCTTTGTTTGAAAATCATAAATATATTGATAATGTTATTACAATTACAAAAAAAGAACAGAAAAACTGGTTTAAATATCTTACAAAAGCATGGAAAGTTACAAGAAAAAAATACGATATTGTAATAGATATTATGTCTACTCCAAAAAGTGAGGTATTTACTCTGTTTTCTTTAGGTGCAAAATACAGAATAGGACGTACTAAAAAAGGAAGAGGATATACTTACACTCACAAAATAGATGAACCTGTTGATGCAAAAGATAAGGTTGATAAGTTTCTTAGAATGCTTAAACCTATTGAAAGAGATTGCGAAATTAAATACGACAGAAACTTTACAATTACTGTTACACCGGAAGAAAAACTTTATTTAAGAAATAAAATGGAAAAAGCGGGAATTGATTTTTCAAAACCTGTTATTGCATGTTCTGTGACTTCAAGAGTACCAAGAAAAATATATCCTATTGATTATATGACAACAGTTATAAAGACTCTTCTGAATGATTTAAAAGATATTCAAATGATTTTTTATTATTCACCGGATCAGAAATCGTTCATTAAAGATGTACATGAAAATATGCTTGGAAATGATAAAAGAATTTTTTCAAATATAGAAACAGCATCTATCAGAGAGCTTGCAATGCTTTTAGATAATTGTGATTTCTTCTTTGGTAATGAAGGAGGACCAAGACATCTTGCTCAGGCTCTGGATATTCCAAGTTTTGCTATATACTGCCCTGAATCAGATAAAAAAGAATGGCTGCCTTATACAAATGATAAACATCAAGGAGTTATTTCAAATGATATGGCTGATAATTTTGAAGGAATGACAAGAGATGAGATTTACAGATTGATTACTCCGGAATATGTAGTTGAACAAGTTGAAAATTTATTTAATAAATATGTAAAAAAATAATATTTTTATAAAAACAAAGGATTGCTGCAGCTTACAGCAATCCTTTTTGTTTTTACTTTACTATTTCTTTAACTTTTTCTGCTGCCTCTTTATTATATCTTACAGTTTCCGTAAAGAAAGTGTAGTTATTATAATTAAGAGAAATTTCAAGTTCCTTGTTTCCTTTGAAGATTGTTTCAGCAACTTTCAAACGATTTATTTTTCTGTTTACTACAGCAGAAAACCATATATCCAGCCATTTACAAATTTTTGAAACTTCCATCTCATCAAAAGAAAATTCAATATATCTTTCCATTGTAGATTTCTTTTCAGCGTCGCTTAACTCTGCTCCAAAGTTTTCATCTGCATGAATTACCTGCAGGTTAGTCAGTAATAATCCTTTTTCTTGTGTCATATTGCTCCTCTCCCTGTCTTTTTCTTTTTAGTGTATCAGAATATCTTATCGCAAATTTGTTTATGTTCCTTTATTATTCCATTGTAATCTGATATTTTTTAATATCCTCTTCAACTTTTGCTTTATCTATTATTCCCACAGCCTTTGGCTCTTCATTGAAAAATATCTCAATAGGCTGCTCTCCTTTAAATTTGCAGTATCTTGAGAAAAGATTTTCAGCAAACTCTATCTGCTCTTGTGAAAGTTCTCCATATCCTAAAATATATGGTCCTCCAACACCTTTTCCTCTGATAAACATTGTTCCTGCATCTTTGTTTCTGACAATCTCATCATTGTCCTCTTTCATTCTTCCAACAAAAAGATATTTTCCAGGCTCAAATCTGAAAAATCTTCCTTTTTTCAAAAGATGAAATATTTTAGCATTTTCCTCTTCAAGAAGTCCATCCTGCTCTATTAGTTTTAATCTTTTTGAGTAACCCGGGTCTGTTAAAAGACATCCTCCAGCAGGTGTAGGATAATCTATTATTCCCAGCTGTTCAGCTATTTCTATCTGTCTTTTTCTGCTTCTTCCCTGAATATCAAGAAGTTTTTCTCTGTCAATAAGCCCTTCAAGTTCAGGTTTGCTTGGAGGAAGAAGTTTTGCAGACAGTGGTCTGACTATTAATTCTTCAAGTTTTGACAATCCTTTTACTTTTTCAAGAGCCTGATAGTTTTGTGACATTGGTCTTTGCCCTAAAACCTCTCCTGAAATAAGGAAATCTGCATCATATTTTTCTAAAAGTTCCCCTGCAAACTTAAACATAAGTGCATGGCAGTCTATACATGGATTCATATTTTTTCCTCTTCCATATACAGGATTTTTTAATATCTCTATATGTTTTTCACTGAAATCAACATATTCTAATTTTACTCCAAGCTGTTCTGCCATAGCCTCAGCTTTTTCATTTTTCCCACCAAAAAAGTGAGATACAAAATTAAGAGCGATTACTTCTACTCCCTGATCTTTGATTACTTTTATTGCCAGAGCACTGTCCAGTCCTCCTGAAAACAATGCCAATGCTTTTGCTTTTTTATTCACTAATTTAAACCCCTTCTATATTAATTTATATTTTTAAAAATGATTTTTCTTTTCTGTCGTTTTCTCCGTCAAAAAATACGTTTATATCTTTTGGAACAGATACATAAACACTTCTGCTTATTTCTATAAGTTTAGCTTCTTTTATACTCATAGCACCGCTTAAGAAATCTATTATTCTTTGAGCTGTTTCGTTGTCTAAATGCTCAAGATTAAGAGTTACTGTTTTGTCCTCTTTTATGTAACTTGCTATTTTTCTGCAGTCTTCAAATTTTTTAGGATCGATAATAACACTTTGATATGCAGAAGTATCTACTTCCTTTTCTTTTTCTTTGTGCTTTTTGTCGTTTTTAGCAGACTTTTTAGTGAAAAGGCTTGGTCCTGATATTTCAGCAGGTTTTTTCTCTTCAGCAGAATCGCTTTTCACATCTACATCGATAATACCGTTATCTTCTTCTATTTCTGCTCCGTCTCCCAATCCGAAAATTTCTTTTAAAGACTTTATTTTTCCTGTCAGTTTATCCTCTTTTTTATTCATATTTCCTCCTGTTATTTATATAATCTGGTTCCTATTCTTATGATAGTAGAACCTTCTTCCAGAGCAATTTTATAATCATCACTCATTCCCATAGAAAGCTCTGTTAATCTTCCGTGAAAATGTGTTTTGTTTAACTCATCTTTTATCTCTCTCAATTTTCTGAAACTTGCCCTTATTTTCTCTTCATCATCAACATTAGGCGCCATTGTCATAAGCCCTTTTATGTTTATATTTTTAAGTTCCATAAGCTGAGGAAGTTCTTTGTAAAATTCATCTAAATCGTATCCCTCTTTGCTGTCCTCTCCGCTTAGATTAATTTCAAGAAGAACATCTAAAACTCTTCCGGCATTTTTAGCTCTTTTGTCTATTTCTTCAGCCAGTGAAAGTTTATTCACAGAATGAATCATACATACATAGTCTATTATATATTTTACCTTATTTTTCTGTAAATTTCCTATAAAATTCCAATTTATTTTATCTTTTACGTCATTCATAAGTTCTCTTTTTGCCTCAAGAACCTGAACCCTGTTTTCTCCAAAATTCATAATACCACATTCCATAAGCTCGTCAAGCTCTGCTCTTCCAACATAATCATATTTTGTAACTGCCACAAGCTTTACTTTTTCCGGATTTTTAGAGTATTTTTTTATATTTTCTAAAATTTCATTTACATTATCTGTAACTTTTCCCATTATCTTTCACCTGCTTATATAAGTCTTTCAAATACATCGTTAGCCAGAAAAATTCCTTTTCTTGTAAGGATATATTTTTCGGATTTTTTTTCAATAAATCCCTCTTCTTCCAGCTCTTTGTATATTTGAAAATATTTTTTATCTTCAGAAGGAGTTATTCCCTCCTCTAAAAGACGAAGTCCTAAAATATGTCTGTACTCTTCAAACATATTTTTATCAACTTTTTCCTCTTCTAAAATCGGTTTTTCTCCTACCAATATACTATCATAATAATCTATAAATTTCATCTTGTTTTTATATCTTATTTCATGAATATATCCTGATGCTCCCAAACCTACTCCAACATACTCTTTATTTCTCCAATATTTAGAATTGTGCCTTGCCTCTTTTCCTGTTTTTGCAAAATTTGAAATTTCATAATGATGATATCCATGCTCTTTTGAATAATCAATAATAAATTCATACATCTGCGCCTCTAAATCATTGTCTGTTTCCTCATATTCTCCAGACTCCAGTTTTTCAAAAAACTTTGTGTCCGGTTCCCAGATAAGAGAATATATTGAAAAATGTTCAGGATTTAATGATATAAGTTTTTTCAAATCCTCTTTTACTTCATGAAGAGTCTGCTCAGGAAGAGAGAACATCAAATCAAGACTTATGTTTTCAAATCCAGCCTCTCTTGCCATTTCATATGCTTTTATTCCCTCTTGTGAGTTATGAAGTCTCCCGAGTTTTTTAAGAAATTTTTCATTAAAACTTTGTATTCCCATGCTCAGCCTGTTTATTCCAGCCTCTTTTAAAGCTTTCAATTTTTCTAAATCCACTGTTTTGGGATTAGCCTCCAGAGTTACTTCTGCATTTTCCTTTATATCCAGTTCATCTAAAATTCTTTTAACATCTTCTGCTTTCAGAAGAGAGGGTGTCCCTCCTCCAAAATACACTGTATCATATTTATATTTTGGATATAATCTTATCTCTTTTATTAAAAAGTCTACATATTTTTTTCTTTCCTCTTCATTGCTTTGAAAAGAAAGAAAGTCACAGTAATCACATTTCCTTACACAAAAAGGAACGTGTATATATATGGCATCTGTCATTTTTATTCTCCATTATGATTAAATTTTTCATATGAATATTATATCATTTTTTTACTTTATTTACATAATAAAATAACTCTGGTGCACAAACACCAGAGCTATTAAAAACTATTTATTTTATATTTTTAGATTAAAGAATCTACAAATTTAACAAAGTTATCTCCAAATTCTTTTAAAGATGCCTCTGCTTTTTCTTTTGAGTTTTCTTTTACGTATAAGTAATATTTGATTTTTGGTTCTGTTCCTGATGGTCTTACTGTTACTTTTACATCTCCCTCAAGGATAAATTGTAATACATCAGATTTAGGAAGTTCAATAGTTTTTCTGTTGCATTTTTCGTAGTCGATTTCAATTTGTTTTTGGAAATCTTTAAGAACTAATACTTTTTTTCCAAGAACTTCTTTGATTTCTTTCTCTCTTAAAACTTCCATGATTTTAGCAATTTGTTTTGCTCCGTCCATTCCAGTTTTTGTTATAGAGATTGTTGCTTCTCCGTACCAACCATATTTGTCATAGATTTTATCTAATTCAGCCGGAATAGATGTTCCTATGCTGTCATAGTAAGCTGCTATTTCTGCAAGAAGAAGAGATGCTACAACTGCGTCTTTATCTCTTACATGAGTTCCTTTTAAGTATCCTATTGATTCTTCAAATCCAAATAGGTAAGTTCCGTCAAGTTCTTTGTTTTTGAACTGCTCTATTTTTTCTCCAATATATTTAAATCCTGTTAAAGTTCTCCATACTTTTACTCCGTATGCTTTTGCTATATCATCAAGAATAGGAGTAGAAACTATAGTTGATACAACTGCTCCGTTTTTAGGAAGATCTTTAGTCATTTTTAAGATATAGTCCATAAATATCATACCGATTTGGTTTCCGTTTGGATATATCCATTCTCCGTTTTCTTTTTTAAGTGCAAGTCCTGTTCTGTCTGCATCCGGGTCGTTTGCTATACAAACTTTTGCTCCAACCTCATCAGCAAGTTTTGTAGAAAGAGCAAATACTTTATGATCTTCTGGGTTTGCATAAGGACATGTTGGGAACATTCCATCTGGCTCTTCCTGCTCTTTAACAGTGTATACACTTTCAAATCCCATCTCTTTTAATATTCTTTGAACCGGTCTTCTTCCTGTTCCGTGAAGAGGAGAGTAAACTATTTTAAACTCTTTCTTTCCTGGAATATCAGTGATTATAGCTTCTTTTTTAACTTCTTCAATGAATCTGTCGTCTACTTCTTCACCTATCATAACAAGAAGTCCTTTTGCTTTTGCCTCTTCTTCAGATATCATTTTTATATCTTCAAAGTTTTCTACTTTATTTACTTCTCCAACAATTCCGCTTGCCTGAGGCTCAACAATTTGTCCTCCAATATCCCAGTAAACTTTGTATCCGTTATATTCCTGAGGGTTGTGAGAAGCTGTAACCATTACTCCTGCCTGACATTTAAGTTCTCTTACTGCAAAAGAAAGTTCAGGTGTACTTCTTAATGATTTATAAAGGTAAGCTTTAATTCCGTTTCCTGCAAGAACAAGAGCTGTGTTTTCAGCATATTCTGTAGAACCTACTCTGCAGTCATAAGCTATTGCAACTCCTTTTTTCATTCCTTCTTCACCAGCAGCAGCAATTATATAGTTAGCAAGTCCTTGTGTAGCTTTTCTTATCATATATTTATTGATTCTGTTAGTTCCAACACCTCTGATACCTCTCATTCCTGCTGTACCAAAGCTGATGTTTGTATAGAATCTTTCTTCTATTTCTTTTTCGTTTCCAGAGATTGATTTTAATTCCTCTCTGTCTGCTGCATCAATATATTCTGAGTTTAACCATAACTCATAAGTTTTCATTATTTTTTCATCCATGCCCAACATCTCCTTTATATCAAATATACGTACTAATATTTTACAAAACTTTTGGAAAAATATCCAGATTTTTTTGTCTATTTCACTTCTAATTCATTCTTAAGATAGTTGATTAAATCTTCTCTGGTTTCTTCATTTCTTAATCCAAATTCTATATTAGCTTTAAGAAGCCCGATTTTATTCCCTATATCATATCTTTTTCCAATGAAGTTGTGAGCTACCACTTTCTCACCATCTTTCATCATTTTTAAAATACCGTCTGTAAGCTGGATTTCTCCCCCTTTTCCAGCCTCAGTTTTTTCAAGATATTCAAATATTTTTCCGCTAAGAAGATATCTTCCAAGACAGGCAAGTCTTGAAGGTGCTTCTTCTATTGACGGTTTCTCTATAAAATCATCTATTTCAACAGTTCTCTCATCAAGCTCTGCTGTTGGTTTAACTATTCCATATTTTGATACATCTTCTTCAGGAACTTCCTGACATCCCAAGACACTTGCTCCATATTTTTCATATGTTTCTATAAGCTGTTTTGATGCTGTTTTTTCATTGTAAACAATATCATCTCCAAGAGCTATTACAAAAGGCTCGTCTCCGATAAAAGGCTTAGCTTTTAAAATAGCATGCCCAAGTCCAAGAGGGTGATTTTGTCTTACATAAAATATATTTGCCATTGAAGAAAGATGTGTAACTTTTTCAAGAAGATCCTCTTTTCCTTTTTCTTTTAAAGTTTCTTCAAGCTCAAAAGAATAATCGAAATGGTCCTCTATAGAATTTTTATTTCTTCCTGTTATTATTATGATATCTTCTATTCCTGATTCAACAAGCTCTTCAACTATATATTGAAGTGAAGGCTTATCTACTATTACCAGCATCTCTTTAGGCTGTGCTTTTGTTGCAGGAAGTACCCTTGTTCCCAGCCCTGCTGCAGGTATTACTGCCTTTCTTACCTTTTTCATAGTTTCCTCCTAAAAAAGTTATTTTATTTTTGAACCAGTTTTTACTGAACTGTCTACCTCAACAAGCTTGATTCTTTTCTTCTCTTCAGAACTTAAAAGCATTCCTTGAGACAGCTCTCCTTTTAAAGTTACAGGAGTTAAGTTTACAACAGCAAGAACTTTTTTACCAACAAGCTCTTCAGGGTTAGGATAGTATTTAGCTATTCCTGAAACTATCTGTCTTATATTTTTTCCGTCATTTACTTTGAATTTTAATAATTTATCTGAACCTTCAACCTTAGCAGCCTCTAAAAGCTCAACTACTCTGATGTCAACAGTTCCAAACTGGTCTATTGAAATAGGGTTTTCTATTTTAAGGTCTTTGTTTACAGGATTTTTTTCTTTCACTTCTTTTGCTACTTCTATTCTTGGGAATATTGGTGTAGCTGTTCCAAGTTTGTGTCCTGCAGGAATTATATCCCATCCTCTGATATCTTCGATTAAAGCTTTTTCTATATCAGCATCAAATTCTAATTGATTCCAGATTTTTTGAGCTGTTTCAGGCATATATGGAGATACAAGAACTGCTGTTTTGTATAGAGATTCAACAAGCATATTCATTACTCTTGCAAGTCTGTCTTTTTGAGCCTCATCTTTAGCAAGAATCCATGGCATTGTTTCATCTATATATTTGTTCATTCTTGAAATAAATTTCCATATAAATTCAAGAGCTCTTGAGAATTCAAGTCTTGACATTGCATCGTCAACCTGTGCAAGTGTATCAGCGAATAATGTTTTTACTTCTTCATCTATTGCTTCAAAAGCTCCGCTTTGGACAATCTCTTCTCCAAAATATTTTTTATACATTCCAAGAGTTCTGTTTAAAAGGTTTCCTAAATCGTTTGCAAGGTCAGAGTTTATTCTTGTGATAATTCCTTTTGTAGAATAATCTCCGTCATTTCCAAATGTAACCTCTCTTAAAAGATAGTATCTGAATGCGTCAAGTCCGTATTTTGCAACTTCATCTAATGGAGCAACAACATTTCCTTTAGATTTAGACATTTTTTCACCTTCAGAAGTCCACCAACCGTGAGCAACTATTTTGTCAGGAAGTTTTACTCCTGCTGATAAAAGCATACAAGGCCATATGATTGCGTGGAATCTTACAATATCTTTTCCTAAAAGGTGAACAACTTCTCCGTTTGTCCATCTCTTTTCAAAGTTTTCAGCATCGTTTTCATATCCTACAGCTGTGATATAGTTTGTTAAAGCGTCAAACCAAACATAAGTAATATGCCCCGGAGCAAATTCAATAGGGATTCCCCATTCAAATGTGTTTCTTGATATTGATAAATCTTGTAATCCTTGTTTAATGAAAGATATTACTTCGTTTCTTCTTGAACGTGGAAGAATGAAATCAGGATGTTCATCTATATGTTTTAATAAAGCATCTTGATATTTTGACATTCTGAAGAAATATGATTCCTCTTTTACCATTCTTAATTCTTTTCCGCAATCTGGACAGTGGTTTCCATCTACAACCTGATTTTCAGGAACGAATGTTTCACATGAAACACAGTATTTTCCTTCATATTCTCCTTTGTAAATATCCCCTTTTTCCCAAACTGTTTTTAAAATTTTAGCAACAGCTTTTTTGTGTCTCTCTTCTGTTGTTCTTATGAAGTCATCATTTTTTATATTTAATGCTTTCCACATTTCCATAAATCTTGGAGCCATAGAATCTGTCCATTCTTGTGGAGTCATTCCTTTCATTTTTGCAGTTTCTTCTACTTTCTGCCCGTGCTCATCTGTTCCTGTAAGAAAATAAACATCACATCCCATTGTTTTTTTGTATCTTGCAATTACGTCAGCAGCTATTGTTGTGTAAGCACTTCCAACATGCGGGTCACCATTTACATAATATATTGGCGTTGTCACATAAAAATTTTTTGTCATCTGTTATCCCCCTCTATTAAAAAAACTTTCTGTTTTAATTATTTTAATTTTAATATTTCTCTTTCTGCTTCCTGATCTAGTTCCATTAATTTTTCTCTTACTAATACACTGTATTCTTTTGGATCTGCATCAGCAGGAACATCTATAGGCTCTCCCACAATACATACTACTTTTGAAAATGGTTTTGGCAGCTGGAATTTATCCCATGTTTTGCTGAATATCCATTTTCTGCTGTATGCTCCTCCAACAAGAACAAGCTGTTTTCCTGATTTCTGAGCAGCATATATCATTCCCGGTTTTACTTCATAAACAGGTCCTTTTGGTCCGTCTAAAGGAGTTCCAAGGCTGTACCCCTCATTTTTAATCAGTTTTATTAATTGCACAAGACTTTTGACAGAGTCTTTTCCTGATGAACCTCTCACCATTTTATACCCCATTTTCTCAAGAGGCACAGAGATAAGCTCTCCGTCTTTTGAAGGGCTTGCAAGTCCTGCTCTTTTTTTCAAGGATTTTAAACATAAAAGGATTACTAAAAGTTTGTTGTGCCACATTCCGCATACATAACTTTTTTTCCCGTCAATTTTATCTTCTGCTCCCATTATTCTTACATCAAGAGTAAGAAATATAATTTTTAGGATATAATACAAAATATTTCCGTATAACCTGTAATTTGCCTTTTTCATTTTCTCTTCTCCTGTAATAAGTCTATACCAAAAATTATATCATAATTTGTGTATTTGTTAAACACTGAACAAGATATTTTTTTAATAAAAAATCAGCTCCCTCATATTGACAGACAATATAAAACAGCTGATAATTTTACTTTATTCAGTTTTTCTCAGAAATTCTTAGAAAAGACCAGGGATGTTCATTCCTCCAGTTACTTTTCCCATTTCTTTTTCAGATAACTCTTCTGCTTGTCTTAAAGCTTCTTTTACAGCTGAAAGAACTAAATCCTCAAGCATTTCTTTATCTTCAACAGCTTCTTTAACAATATCTTCAGAGATATTGATGCTTAAAACTTCTTTTTGTCCGTTAGCTTTTACAACAACTGCTCCTCCGCCAACAGAAGCTTCAACTTCTTTACCTTTTAATTCTTCTTGAATTTTAAGCATTTCCTGCTGCATAGCCTGAGCTTGTCTTAATATATCCATTTGATTGTTTCCGCCAGTTTTAGGTGATTTTAATTTTCTAACCAATTTAACTTCCTCCTGATTATGTTTTTGTCTTACAGACAAGATTATATCATAGTTTTAAAAACTTTTTCAACACTTCTTTTATTTTATCTCCATATTCGGCATAAAAAGAACAGGCTTATTTAAAAGTTCCTCACTTATTATATTTGTTTCTCTTACTTTTTCAGTGATTTCATTTCCCATAACTTTTGCCATAAGATATTTAGGAAGATAATTTTTTATAACAGATTCTATTTTTTCCTCTTTTAAACTTTCAACTATTTTGTAATCTTTCAGCTGAAGTTTTTCTGCAAGATCCTCAACAGCTTTTTCAATTCCGCCTATTTCATCAACAAGTCCTATTTTTTCAGCCTCTTCTCCAAGCCATACTCTTCCCTCTGCTATCTTTAAAACATCTTCTCTGTTTAACTTTCTTCCCTCAGAAACCTTATCAACAAATTCACTGTATACTTTTAAACTTGAAGCATGTATTTTTTCTTTCTCATCATCAGTCATCTCTCTGTACATACTTCCCATATCAGCATATTTTCCTTTAGTAATATTTTCATAATTAACATAAAGTTTTTTCATAAGCTCAGCAGCATTAGGAATCATTGTGATTACACCGATAGAACCAGTGACAGTTTCCTTGTCAGCATATATTTTATCCCCTGCTGCAGAGATATAATATCCTCCTGAGGCAGCAACTCCACCCATGGAAATATATACAGGCTTGCTTATTTTTTTTATGCTGTTGTATATTATATCTGATGCAAGAGCAGAACCTCCCGGAGAGTTTACTCTAATAACTATCCCTTTTATATCTTCATCTTTTTCAGCAATAGCCAGTTCTTTCTGAATTCTTTCAGGAGTTATTGTTTCACTCAGTTCTTTGTTTTCTTCAAAATAATTAATTGTTCCCTCTGCATAGATAACAGCAATCTTTGGCAGTTCTTCCTCTTTTTCAACTTCCTTTTCCTTATCCACATTGTATCTTGAAATATATTCTTTAATACCTATTTTGTTTGTAATACCGTTTTCCAAAAGGAAATTTTCATAGTATGTTGTTTCATCAACAAGCCCGAATCTTTTCATTGTTTCAGGATCAGATAAAACAAGAGAACCGTTTAAAACTCTCTGGTTGAAAAGTTCCTTTTCTATCTTTCTGTTTTGTGCAACAGTTGAAACAAAATTATCATAAACTTTATCTAAAATTCTTCCTGTATTTTCTCTGAATTCCTTACTCATATCCTTTCTTTCAAAAGGCTCTCCTGCACTTTTGTAACTTCCAATATGAATAACATTCATCTTAACACCGATTTTATCTCCAAGAGCCTTATAATAAGGTACCTCTACAAAATATCCTTTTATATCAGACATTGCACTCATAGTGTCAGGCATGATAACTTTATCTGCTGTTGACGCAACAAGATAATTGTTGTTTTCAAATGAAGGAGCATAAGCATATACTTTTTTTCCATTCTTTTTAAATTCGTTTATTTTCATTGAAAGCTCTTCTATCTGAGCACGGTTAAGAGCAACATTATCAAGTTTTAAAATAAGTCCTTCAACTCTTGGGTCTGATTCAGCTTTTTCAAGATTTTTTAAAAGCCCATAGAAGTTTATATCTTTTTTTATGTCAAAAGGAGTTATTATCTTGCTTTCAACTATCTCGTCAGCAAGTTTCAGTTCAATATAAGTTCCGTAGTCCACAGGTTTCTTTTTTGTTTCAAGTGCTATTATTTTTCCTGCAATAAAAACTACAAGAGCAAACATCAAAAGCCTGAACAAAGCTTTAAAACATTCTGCAACTACAAATAATCCAATTCTTTTTAATCTCTTCAAAATCTGTCTCCTTTAAATCTTAAAAATATTTGTAATCTTTTTTAATTTTTAATAATTGTAAAAAACACTTCCTCCTATAAATTCTTTTAATATAGAATCCACAGGAATAAATGAAGGGTCAACATCTACAAAACAGCTTAAAAGATTTGCCAGTTTTTTAGCCTCATCATATTGGTCAGAAGTAATTTTTACTTTTATAAGCTCTTTTAAAGCATAAGGCTTTAACACTCCAAGCTCATAAGTAAAACTTGAGTTGAAGATTGCATCTGCCTCTTCTTGGAATGGGAATATCCATTTTTCTTCCCCTCTTCTGATAGAGTTCCACATTGCAAGAGTTTCCTCTCCTGATGTTTCTCTTGAAAGACTGTCTCTTACAATTCTTCTTATCTGTCTTACGTCTGTTGTATGAATTCTGTTGTGCATATCCATATTTGTCTGTGTCAGACAGCTTATATATATTTTGTATTTATTCTCTCTTGGAATATGACTTGTCAGCCTGTCGTTTAATCCGTGAATACCCTCTATAATAATTATTCCATCTTTAGAAAGTCTTGCTTTCTGAATTTCCTGTTTTCTTTCTCCTGTAAAGAAATCATATAAAGGAAGTTCTGTTTCTTCCCCTGCTATCAGTTCTTCAAGGTTTTTATTAAGAAGTTCCAAATCAAGAGCCTCTATTGTTTCAAAATCTTTCTCTCCGTTTTCATCTAAAGGAACATTTGCTCTTCCTATATAATAGTTGTCAAGGGAGATTGCAAGAGTCTCCACTCCTCCTGTTTTCAGCTGAAGTTCCATTTTCTTAGAAAGAGTTGTTTTTCCTGAAGAAGAGGGACCTGCTATTGTAACTATTCTTATTTTTTTATTTGAAAGAATTTCTGTTGCCATCTCTGCAATTTTTCTGTCGTGGAAAGTTTCGTTAAGCATTATCTGCTCTATTATCTTGTTTTCAAAAACTTTTTCATTTATACTTCCCACGTAGTTTATTTTCATTATTTTTTCCCATTTATCTCTCTCGTAGAAAGCTTTGGCAATTTTCGGAGTATTTTTGTACGGAGCTATTTTCCAATCAAAAACTTCCAACGGGCTTTTAAAAATTATCCCGCGGTTATATTTGTATATATCATATGCCAGAATTTTTCCTGTTGACTCTTCAGGAGCAAGATAGAAATAATCTGTATAATCTCCCAAAGCATACTCTTTTATTTTTGCCCAGCCGCAGTTTTCAAGTATCTGCTTTATATCTTTTCTTTCCATGTTAACTGCTTTTTTCTTAAGCTCATCAACATCATCTGTAATAAGTCTTATAGGAATATCCTCTTCTATAATTTCGTCCATTCTCTTTTTTAAATCTTCCATCTCTTTTTCAGATAAGATTTTTAATTCTCTTTTTTCTATATCATAAATCTCTGCATAAGACCCATTATTCAATGAATTTTGAACTTCTGCTATATGCCCTTTAAAAATATCGTTTACAGCTTTCAAAAATACAAATTTTACTGTTTCATATTGTCTGCTTTCTAAATATTTTTTCAAGTGAATCACCGTCCTTTAAACTAATTATACTATATTTTTAGACGATTAACCAACAGAAAGGTTTAAATTTTGACAAAATAGATTTTTCATGTTATCATTTAGTTGTTATATAACTGACGGAAGTGGATATAACCACATGAAGTATAACCGATGATAAGCCGACCGTCTGGGCGAAAAAAGCCTGGAGTGCGGCTTTTTTATTATCAATTTTAATTTTTTATCTGGAGGTTATGCCAATGACTAAAACGTTTTTAAATCCATCAGAAACAACTGCTGCTGTAATTAACATGGGAGTTACAAGAGGGAACGAAAAAAGTTCTTTAAAAATCATCGTTTCAGGTTTTGTTGCAGGAATGTTTATTGCTCTTGCAGGAATAGGGCAGATGACAGCAGCTCAGACACTTGCACAGACTTTTGACGGAGGTTTTGCAAAATTTATCGGTGCATGTATATTCCCTGTGGGGCTTATGCTTTGTGTTTTTACAGGAACATCACTTTTTACGGGAAATTCTCTTCTTACACTTTCTTTTCTTACAAAAGATTTAAGTTTTTCTAAATTAGTCAGAAATCTTGTTCTTGTATGGATTGGAAATTTTTTAGGAAGTATTTTTACAGCTTATGTTTCTTTCTATTCAGGAATTTTCAGTTCTCCTGCATTTGAAAAAGCTGTTGTAAATGCTGCTGTTTCAAAAATAAATCTTTCTTTTTCTGAGGCTGTTTTCAGCGGGTTTTTATGTAATATTCTTGTTGCAATAGGTGTTGTTATGGCAATGAGTGCTGTTGATGCAGCAGGAAAGCTTTTTGCATGCTGGTTTCCTATTATGCTTTTCGTTGTGAGCGGATATCAGCACGTTGTGGCTAATATGTATGTGATAACAATAGGAGCACTTCTTTCACCGGAAACAGTTTCTGTGGCAGGTGTCCTTATAAGTCATTTTCTTCCTGTTACAATAGGAAACTTTCTTTCAGGAGGAGTATTCCTTCCTGTATTCTTATACTATTTATATTTTAAAAAATAAGGGGCTGTTTTGCACAGCCCCAATTTTTTTGTATATTTATTTTTTAATTTCATCACACAGCATATCATCTAACAGCCTGCTTGATTTAAATTTTACATGTGACTTT
>OGZM01001386.1_pt1 | contig 19825 bp, 15 predicted proteins | sample 1576821 | NCBI WGS metagenome assembly OGZM01 (sample SAMEA3541491, study PRJEB24748) | human gut metagenome | biome: human gut; feature: human-associated habitat; material: faeces | place: China | collected 2012
AAGATCAAGTTGAAGGTCAAGCGCGGTCAATCGTTCAGGGCGGAAGCCTTCATGGGCATCATGCGTTGGACATTGCTCGATCGCATGCGCAAGGCGCATTCTGGTTTGCCTGTTGAGAACACCTACGGCTATCTGACGAAGAACACGCGCATCACCCCGGGACTCCCCAAGACGCATTGCGTCGATGCCTACTGCATTGCGGGAAACCTCAAGGCCGTACGAAGAGGCGTCTATCTCCATCAGCGACAGGTGCGCAAGCACAACCGTCAGATTCACAAGTGTACGGTGCTATCGAAGACGCTTAAGGACGGCACGAAGATCGGATACCGAAAGCTCAATCAAACACCGCATCTGGTCAAGAGCTTCAGGCTCTTTGACAAGGTGAGATGTCTTGGGCAAACCGGCTTCATCTTCGGGCGAAGATCGTCCGGCTACTTCGATGTCCGGAGGCTGGACGGCGTAAAGCTTTCTTCCGGCATCAGCTACAGGAAGCTCACGCTTCTCGAAAAGAGAAGCACCTATTTAACCGAACTTAGAAAGGAGGACGGCGCTTCCTCCCCTGTCTGAAGACAGAGGTTTCCGCGCCGAATTTCTATGAACTGCAACGCCAATGCCTGCACGACCGCCGACGCCGGCGACGACGCAGGCCGATTTGCCCTCACGACGACCGCCCCCTGCTGCCGCGTCACCGAATACGGTCTGATGCGCGTCTCTGGCAAGGACGCCGTCACGTTCCTGCACGGCCAGTTTACGAACGCCGTCACGGGCCTCGCCGACGAAGTCCGCAATGCGGGCTACTGCACCCCGAAGGGCCGCCTTCTCGCCACGTTCCGCGTCTGGATGGACGGCGACGACGTCATGATGCTCGTCCCGAAGGCTGTTGCGCCCGCCTTCTTCAAGCGCCTGCGCATGTACGTGCTCCGCGCCGACGTGACCTTCACGTGCACGGGCGGCGACGTCGTCATGACGGGCGTTCCCGCCGGCGCCGAGGCCTTCCTCGAAGCTGCGGGCCTGCCCGTCCCGGCGCCCAGCCGCGTCGTTCGCCACGACGGCCTCGTCATCGTCGACGCCGAACCTGCCTCCAAAGTCGAGGGCTTCTGCGCAGGAGGCCGCCGTGCGCTCATCATTGCCCCGAAGGACGACGCCCGCTTTGCCGACGCCTCGACGGACTCCGCCCTCTGGTGGGCCTCCGAAATCGCCGCAGGCAAGACCACCGTCTGGCCGGGCTCACGCGAACTCTTCGTGCCGCAGGCCGTCAACTACGAACTTTCGGGCGGCGTCGTCTTCAACAAGGGCTGCTACCCCGGACAGGAAGTCGTCTCCCGCGTCCAACACATCGGCGAGACGAGCCGCCGCGCCGCCTTCGGCCTCGTGGCCGGCACCGAGGCCCCGCTCCCCGGCGCTCCCGTATACTGCGACGGCGCCGAAGCCGGCTTCGTGACGCAGGCCGTCGCGGGCGAAATCTCGACCCTCGTCGCCTTCTCGTCCCTGCGCTCCGCCCTCACGGGCCGCCTCACGCTCACGCCCGAAGGCGCGCCGATCTCGATCCTGCCGCTGCCCTACAAGATCCCGTCCGCAGCCTGATCGCACTGATCCGCATTCGACCGGCGGCCGTCATCCCTCTGTGGTGACGGCCGCCTTTTCCTTCATGAGCCTCACCATTTCTCCTGCGCAACAGACAGAACATGTTATGTCGGCTTATACGGAAGGCAAAATGGCAAATTCAACCGAGCCATCTTCCGGCTCCCTGCAGGGCGGCCGTGCCGTCCCGTGAGAGGGCTTCCTTTGGATGCGTCCGCGCAACATTCCGGCACCTGCGCCTGAGGGAAAACATGGTTTTGAGCGTTTTTCCAAATTTCCTCTGCTAGACTCAGACAGACAAGGCGGACACAGCGTTCCGCCCGCATGATTCACTTATTCCCAAGCCCATGCAGAAGCCCCTCACGTTCACCATCACGCTCGACGAGATCGAGGCGGGGAAGGCGGCCGAAGTGCTCGCAGGGGCCGGACTGACACCCGAGGGCGTGATCCGCCAGCTTCTCGAGCGCACTGCACGCGAAGGTGTCGTGCCGCTGCGCAAGGGGCGTGCCCGTCCGAAGAGGACGGACGGTGGGGACGCAGGCGCGCACTTCGTGCAGGGCGACCTCTTCGCCCGTCCCGATCCCGCAGAGCCCTTCTACTCGTTCAATCCCCCTGCGGCCAAGCCCGAGACGCTTCTGCCCTCGCTCGTCACGCTGCGCGCCCTGCAGGACGCGCAGGCCAAGTTGCGCTGGCGTGAACGCGAGCGCGAAAGCGCCGACGGCTCGATGCTTCAGAGCGGCCCCGACGCGCCGCTCGAGCTTCTCGAAACCAAGCAGTTCCGGTTCGACAAGTCCCTCATCGTGGGCGACCCGAGGCGTTCCGCCATCATCGCCGCCCTTGAGGCGCTCTTCACCGAGCTCACGAACAGGCGCGTACCCGAGGGGCTGCGACCCGTCGGAAACGGCGACAGCCTCTATGCGGTCCTCGACGTAGAGAGCGCTCCGCTCGGCCTCATCCTCCAGATCGGCGGCGCCGAGATCTGCCTCGTGCGCTACGGTACGCCCGAAAGTCTTCTCGAGAATCCGCACGTGCTCGAACATTGATCCCGGATCCCGTCGTCCGCAAACAGAACGCCCAAGCAAAAGGCGCCGACTCCTCATTCGGGAGACGGCGCCTTTTTGTTCCTTCAGAAGCTGCAGCCTCAGTCCTCGACCGTGACAGTCGTGCCCTCGTGACAGACGGTGAGCACTCTGGCGGCGAAGTCGGGCCAGGTCTCGCGGACCTTCGCGACGAAGGCTTCGGCGACGGCCTCGGACTTCGTGGCTGCGATCATGGTCGAGCCCGAGCCGCTGATGAAGAAGGTGGCGGCGCCCGCCTCGAGCGCCATGGCGCGCATGGCGTCGTACTCGGCGATGAGCGTGCGGCGGTAGGGCTCGTGCAGGACGTCCGCGCAGGCGGCGCCCACCAGCGCCTCGTCGCCCGTCTCAAGGCCCCTCACCATCGCGATGGCGTGGGACATCGTGTGAACGGCGGCCGAGAGGTCGATGTCGCGCCTGACGATCCTGCGGGCCTCCTCGGTGCGGACCTCGTAATTCGGGATCACGGCCACGAAGCGCCAGGCGGGATCGGGCGAGAACGGAACGGCGACGGCCCTGCCCTCGTGCATGAAGCTCGCCGTCAGGCCGCCGAGGAAGGCCGGCGCGGCGTTGTCGGGATGGCCCTCGAAGGCCGTGCAGAGTTGGAAGAGGTCGTCGGTCGTGAACGGATTGCCGAGCATCGCGTTGGCGGCGGCCATGCCGCCCGCAATGCAGGTGCTCGAAGATCCGAGACCGCGAGCGACGGGCACCTCGGAGTCGATCACGAGATGCACGGCGGGCACGGGACGGCCCGCCTTCTCGCAGACCATGCGGAAGCCCTGCATGACGAGGTTGTCGGCATTTCGGTAGGCCTCGGGACAGCCCTCGATCACGAGCTCGTCGGAGGGCTCGAACGTGAACTTCGCCTGCAGCGAGAGGGCCATGCCGAGCGAATCGTAGCCGGGACCGAGGTTCGAGGTCGAGGCGGGAACGCGGACGGTGACTTTCATGTGCGGCCTCCCCTGTCAGAATGCGCGCGCGACGGCCGCGCGGATGAAGTCGGCCATGCCCTCGGGACGCACGACGTCCTTGTGGAGCACGGGCATCGAGCGCAGCCCTGCAAGAGGCGCGGGGGCGTTTTCACTCGTGAGCCCGGAAAGCGCGTCCATGTATGCGAAGCCGTCGGGATCGCCTTCAAGCGGCCTGCCAGTGAGCGCGATGTAGACGTCGCGGCAGAACTTGAAGGGACTCGCCGTCGAGAGCACCACGCACGGCACCGACCTGTCGGCGCGCTCGCGGGCGACCTTGAGGGCCACGGCGGTGTGCGGGTCGACGAGGCGGCCGTCCTTGCGCCAGGCCTCGCGGATCATCGCGGAGGTTTCGGCGTCGTCGGCCCAGCCGCACTTGAAGAGCGAGCGGATGCGATCGAGCATCTCGCCCTCGACCCTGAAGACACCCTCGTTCCTGAGGTTCTCCATGAGGCGGGCGATGAGCGCCGTGTCGCCCTCGGATGCGTAGTAGAGCATGCGCTCGAGGTTGCTCGAGATCAGGATGTCCATGCTCGGCGTGATCGTCTTCACGAACGGACGGTTGCGGTCGTAGACGCCCGTCGTCAGGAAGTCCGTGAGCACGTTGTTGGCGTTGCTCGCCACGATGAAGTGGCGCACGGGCAGGCCCATGCGGTACGCATAGTAGCCCGCGAGCACGTCGCCGAAATTGCCCGTCGGGACGCAGAAGTCGACCTTGGCGCCCTGTTCGACCTCGTTGGCCTCGACGAGCTGGCGGTAGGCGTCGAAGTAGTAGACGACCTGGGGCACGAGGCGGCCGATGTTGATCGAGTTGGCCGAGGAGAGTTCCACGCCTTCGTCGGCGAGCTCCTGCCTGAGGTCCGAGGCGAAGATCTTCTTGACGGTGCTCTGCACGTCGTCGAAGTTGCCCTCGACGGCGGCGACCGCGACGTTGCGGCCCTCCTGGGTCGCCATCTGCAGGTACTGGATGTCGCTCACCTTGCCATGCGGATAGAAGACCGTGATGCCGATGCCGGGCACGTTCATGAAGCCCGAAAGGGCGGCCTTGCCCGTGTCGCCCGAGGTCGCCGTCGCGATCATGACGCGGCGGCCCGTGTCCTTGAGCGCGGCGCTCATGAGCTGCGGCAGCATGCACAGGGCGACGTCCTTGAAGGCGGACGTGGGACCGTGATGCAGCTCGAGCAGGAATTCGTCGCCCCCGCGGGTCACGGGCGTCACGGCGACGCTCGCGAAGTTGTCGGCATAGGCGCGCTCAATGCCCTCGGCGAGCTCGGTCTTCGTGAAGTCGGAGAGCAGGACCGAGAAGACGCGCAGCGCCGTCTCGCGGTACGTGAGGCCCTTGAGCATGTCGGGCGTCAGGACGCAGGTGAGGAGCTCGTCGCTCACATAGAGGCCACCGTCGTCGCACAGGCCCTTGAGCAGGGCTTCGCGGGCATTCACGCCGTTTTCAAGGCTTCTCGTGCTGTGGTAGATCATGGAGGAACTTCTCCGAAATTTGGGAACAATCGGTTCATTGTGGCACAAAGCCTGCAAAAAATCCGCGTTTCACCTCAAGGCTAAAGCCTTCTAGGGCATTTCACCTAAGACATGCGCCCGAAGACGTTGGCAGAATAATCCGATATGATGCATAAGTGGTGTTTTCCGCTCAGGCTTCAATCCTGAAGCGTGAGCGAATCGCCCTTCACGAAAACGGAGCCCCAATTGAACATCGGACTGCTTGGATACGGAACCGTCGGCCGCACCGTGGCCGAACTTCTGGACGAGCGTGACTGCGGGATCAGGATCAGGCACATTCTGCGGCGACCCGGCCACGCGGACGGCCCCCTGATGACCGACTCGTTCGAGGCCGTGCTGAACGACCCCGAGGTCACGTGCATCGTCGAGGCTCTCCCGGGCCGCGACCCCGCCCTCTCCTACATCCGCGCCGCGCTTGCGGCCGGCAAGCACGTCGTCACATCCAACAAGGCCGCCGTGGCCGCCGATCTCAAGGGACTCGCCGAGCTTGCCCGCGCCAACAACGTCTCGCTTCTCTTCGAAGCGAGCTGTGGAGGCGGCATGCACTGGGTCGAGATGATCAAGAAGACCGCCCGCTTCAACGAGGTCTCCGACGTCTCGGGCATCCTCAACGGCACCTGCAACTACATGCTCGACCACATGGAGAGGAGCGGCCTCTCCTTCGAGGAGGCGCTCGCACGCGCCCAGGCCCTCGGCTACGCCGAAGCCGACCCGACGGCCGACATCACGGGCGCCGACGTCCGCAACAAGGCGATCATCTCCGCCTCGCTTGCCTACCGCACCCCCGTCGTGAGCGATATTCCGACGGCGGGCATCGTGGGCGTGACGAGCGGCATCATCGCCGCGGCCCGCGAGCGCGGCCGCAGCCTCCGCCTCATGATGCTCAGCGAAAGGCGCGGCGATCGCTACGCCGTCGGCATCGTGCCGGTGCTTCTTTCCCAGGACGAAATCGCCGCACACGTTCACGACAACCTGAATTACGGCCGCATCACCGGCGACGTGGTGGGCGCCCTCTCGATCGTCGGGCAGGGCGCGGGCGGCAGGCCCACAGCCGACGCCATGATTCAGGACCTGATTTCCCTCGGACGCGGAGAGACCGGCAGGCCGGTTCTCGACCGCCCCCTGACGTACGACCCCGCCCTGCTCTGCGGCACAGGCCACTTCCCGGACGAAGTCCTTCCGGGACGCCCCCTCGCCGAGCTCATCGAGATCGCGCGTCAAAAGCAGTCCTTCCTTGCCTTTGAACCTCAGGCCACGGAGTAATCCAACATGATCAAAATCACCAAATTCGGCGGCTCGAGCGTCGCCGACGCCGAACAATTCAAGAAAGTCAAGGCCATCATCGAGGCCGATCCGTCCCGACGATTCGTCGTCTCCTCGGCCTCCGGCAAGCGCTTCAAGGGTGACAACAAGATCACCGACCTGCTCTATCTCTGCCAGGCCCACGTGACCTATCACGTCGACTATCTGCCGCTCTTCAACATGATCGCCGACCGCTTCCGCAGCATTCGCGACGAGCTCGGCCTGAAGGTCGACATCGAGACCGATCTCGCGAAGATGCGCGACAGCCTTCCTGAAATGTCCGTCGACGAAATCGTCAGCCGCGGCGAGTACTTCACCTCCCGCCTGATGGCAGACTACCTCGGGTTCCCCTTTGTCGACGCCACCGACGTTGTCTGCATCAACTTCGACGGCACCTTCAACTTCAACGAAACCACCGAACGCCTCAAGGAAATCCTCAAGAAGCACGACCGCTTCGTGATGCCCGGCTTCTACGGCCGGCTTCCCGACGGCCACGTCCGCGTCATGAGCCGCGGCGGCTCCGACATCTCGGGCTCCATCCTCGCACGCTGCATCCAGGCCGACCTCTATGAGAACTGGACCGACGTCTCCGGCTTCCTGATGGCCGACCCGCGCATCGTCGAAAATCCCCGCAACATCGAACAGATCACCTTCTCCGAGCTGCGCGAGCTCTCCTACATGGGCGCGAGCGTGCTTCACGAAGACGCCGTCTTCCCACTGCGCGAGAGGAATATTCCGATTCAGGTCCTCAACACCAACCGCCCGCAGGATCTGGGCACGATCGTGCGCGACAAGATCCCCGCCGACCCGACGGCTCCGCTCGTCACCGGCATTGCAGGCAAGAAGGACTTCGTCTCCATCGAAATCTCGAAGAAGAACATGTCCAACCGCGTTGGCTTCGTGCGCGAGGTGCTCTCCATCCTCGAGTCCTACAACGTCTCGGTCGAGCATCTGCCTTCCGGCATCGACAGCTTCTCCGTCGTGGTCGCCAAGGCCGACGTGAAGCAGAACGTCTACGAGATCATCGCCCGCATCCAGGAGGCAATGAAGCCCGACTCCATCCGCCTCACCGAACCCTTCGCGCTGATCGCGACGGTGGGCCGCAACATGAACTCCCGCCCCGGCACCTCGGGCCGTCTCTTCGCCGCCCTCGGCAAGGCCGGCATCAACGTCCGCATGATCGCCCAGGGAAGCGCCGAGCTCAACATCATCGTCGGCGTCGAAAACAAGGACTTCAACCGCGCCGTCGCCGCCCTTTACGAAACCTTTGCCGCTGAAGCCAAAGAAGTCAGGGCCCAGCAGGCTCAGAACGCTTGACAGGAGACAATCATCATGGCCAGCTACAAAGTCGGCATTCTCGGCGCCACGGGCGCCGTCGGCGAACAGATGCGAATCGTCCTCGCCGAACGCAAGTTCCCCATCTCCGAACTCCGCCTCTTCGGCTCCGCCCGCTCCGCAGGCAAGGTGATCAACTACGAGGGCCAGGACATCGTCGTTCAGGAAGCCAGCCTCGAGGCCTTCAAGGGCCTTGACCTCCTGCTCGGCGCCGCCGACAATCCCGTCGCCAAGCAGTTCCTGCCCGAAGCCGCGAAGATGGGCATCCACGTCGTGGACAACTCCAGCGCCTTCCGCCTTGATCCCGATGTTCCGCTCGTCATCCCCGAAGTGAACCCCGAGGACGTGAAGCTCTCCAAGGGCCTCATCGCAAACCCGAACTGCGCGACCATCATCGGCCTCACCGCCGTCAACTCGCTTCACCGCCACGCCCGCATCCGCCGCATGGTCGTCTCGACCTATCAGGCCGTCTCCGGCGCAGGCAAGGCCGGCATCGACGCCCTTGAGGCCGAAGTCAAGGCCGCCGACGGCCAGCGCGCCGAAGGCTCCTGCTTCCCCTATCCGATCGCCTACAACCTGATCCCGCAGATCGGCGGCTTCAACGAAATGGGCTACTCCTCGGAAGAGATGAAGATGCAGAACGAAGGCCGCAAGATGCTCCACGACGAGACCATCCGCTTCGCCTGCACCTGCGTGCGCGTGCCCATCATCCGCTCCCACTCCGAGGCCATCACCCTTGAGTTCGAGAACGACATCACGCCCGACAAGGCCCGCGAGCTCCTCGCCGAAGCTCCCGGCGTCGTCCTCTGCGACGATCCGAACAACGGCCAGTACCCGATGCCGCTCCTTACGAGCGACCAGGACCTCGTCTACGTCGGCCGCGTGCGCCGCGACCTTTCCGCCGACGCCGCGTCCTTCAACCGCTCGCTCACGCTCTTCTGCTGCGCCGACCAGGTCCGCAAGGGCGCCGCGACGAACGCCGTTCAGATCGCCGAGCTCATCTTCGGCCTGAAGTGACCCGCGCCTGAAACCTGCTGAGTCCACGGCCCGTCTTCCACTGCGAAGGCGGGCCGCTTCATTTTTCACGCATGCGAAACGGCGCCCCTCCGGACAGGAAGGACGCCGCGGCTTGATCCTAAAAGCAAAAGTTGCATGACACGCAAGAAGCTTTCCTCACCCCTCAGAAAACGAGGCGCATCATGCGGTGCGGGATTCCTGCCTCGTCGAACTCGTCGCCGAAGGGCTCGAAGCCGAGGCGCTCATAGAACGGCATGGCCTGCACCTGTGCGGCGAGGTGCACGTCCTTCATGCCGCGCGCCTTCGCGCGCTCGAGGACGGTCTTCATCACGGCCTCGCCGATGCCGCGGCCGCGGAAGGGACGGAGTACCGCGACGCGGCCGATGCGACCGTTGTCGAGCAGCCTTGCGCAGCCCGTGACCATGTGCCTTGCGTCGAACGAAATGAAGTGCTCGGCCGTCTTGTCGTCCTCGTCGAACTCCAGCTCGCGGGGCACCTTCTGCTCCGCGATGAAGACCATGGCGCGCACGCGCTCGGCCTCGTGCTGATAGGTCTTCCAGTCGCCGTGGACGATATTGGGTGCGGTCTGCATGAGTTGTCTCCTCGAATAATCCTGAACAATCCGACATTTTATGCCTGCGAGGGGCGTTCAGAAACGACAGCGCCCCGCTGCTCGCGTCGGAGCGGCGGGTCGCCTGATGCCGTCTGGCCCGGCAGGGAGCTTCAGCAGATTACTGCTTGGAGAAGTCCTTGCCCGCTTCCCTGGCCTTCGCAAGGTCGGCGGCGAGCACGAAGGTCATCTTCGAGGGATCCGCAATGCGGCGGATCGCGGCGTTGACGTCCTTGACCGTGAGCTTCTCGATGGCGACTTCCATGTCTTTCGAGAAGGACCAGTCGCGGCCGGATTCCATGAAGTTGATCCAGCTGCCCGCGAGCGTGCCGTCCTGGGCGCGGTTCACCGCACGGTACTCGATCAGGCCGCGCTTGGCTTCGGCGAGCTCCTGCTCGGTGATGCCGTCCTTGACGGCGCGGGCGAGCTCGTCGCGCAGGCTGGCCTCAGCCTGCCTGACGTTCTGCGGAGCGACGATCGCACCGACGGACCAATGGCCGCGGTTGCCGAAGCGCGGGAGCGTGATGCCGCTGCCGGCGCCGTAGGAGAGGCCCTCCTTCTGGCGCAGACGGGTCACGATGCGGTTCGAGAGACCCGTGGAGCCGCCGAGGATCCAGTCGGCCGTGACGAGGGCCGCGGCATCGGCGTCGGCCACGTTGGCCGGCAGGTCGACGCGGGCCATCAGCGTGCCGTTTTCCTTTTCAGGCGTGTCGATGACGATGCGGGCCGATGCAACGGGCTTGAACTCGTGCACGGGACGCTCGTAGACGACGGTGGAGAGCTTGCGGCCGACGACGGCGCGGCGCAGGTCGCCCGCAACCGCTTCGGGATCGAAGTCGCCGACGACGGCGATGTAGCCGCGACCCGTGCCGAAGACGTTGCGCCAGTAGTTGCGCACGTCGTCAAGCGTGAGGGCCTCGACCTCAGCGATGAGCTCGGCGCTCGTCTCCGTGCGGCGGGCGTCGCCCTTCGGATAGGTGTTGAAGTGCTCCGTGAGGGCGTCGCGGGCCTTAGTGCCAGGATCGTCCGACTTGGCGCGCAGGCCGACGAGGGTCTGGCGCTTCAGGGTCTCGAATTCCTTTTCAGGGAAGGCGGCGTCCGTGAGGATGCTGCCCGCAAGGCCCACGGCGGCCGAGAGATGCTCGCGGTCGGTCGTGAACGCAAAGGGCGAACCCTCCATGCGCAGCTGCGTGAAGGCGTCGTCGATCTCGTCGCGCGTCATCGTGGACGTGCCGCGCGAGAGCATGGCGGTCGAGAGCATCGAGACGGCGGCGTTGGCGCCCGTCTTCAAGTTGCCGTTGAGGAACCTCATCTGCACGACGACGGTCTCGCCGAGCGTCTTCTTCGGCAGCAGCGCCATCTTCACGCCGCCCGCCTCGACGAACTGCGTGCGGGCGTTGATGTTGTCCTGATCGACGTCGAAGGCTTCGGCCGTGCGGCCTTCCTGACGGAACTTGAAGCCCTTGAGGTACTCGTCGACGGAGGGCGCGGCCGTGATGTCGGCGCGCTTGAGCTCGTCCGTCGGGATGTAGCTGCCGACGACGCGGTTGTCGCGCACGAAGTAGCGGGCGGCGGCCTTGTCGACCTCGGCGGTCTTCACCTGCGCGATCGCATCGCGGTCGGCGAAAAACACGCGCCAGTCGCCGAGCGCGATGTAGTCGGAAAGGCCCACGGCGAATGCTTCGGGATCGCTGATCTGGCGCTCGAACATCGTGGCCTGCTCGGCCTTCTGGCGTTCAAGCTCCTGATCGGTCACGGGCGTCCTGGCAAAGGAGTTTTCGATCACGTCGACCATCTTCGCGCGGACCGGACCGAGGTCCTCGCCCTTCTTGACCTGGGCGCCGAAGACCACGAAGCCGGGCTGGGCGCCCGGAATCGTCCAGCCGAAGACCTGCGTGGCAAGGCCCGTCTCGACGAGCTCCTTGTAGAGGCGCCCCGTCGGGGCGTCGGAAAGGATCGACGTGGCCATGGCCGCGGGCTCCCAGTCGGGATGCAGGGCGGCGGGCAGGCGGTAGCCGATCATGAGCATCTGCGTCTCGCCGGGACGGCGGACCGTGAACTCGCGCTCGCCGTCGGCGGCGGGCTCGACCGTCCACTCCTTAGGAAGCACGCGCTCGGGCTTGGCGATCGGGCCGAAGAGCTCGGCGATCCAGCCAAGCACCTCGTCCGTGTCGAACCTGCCCGAAACCGTCAGCACGGCGTTGTCGGGCTGGTAGTAGCGGCGGTAGAAGGCCTGGAGGTTCTCGATCTCGACGTTCTCGATGTCGCTTCGGGCGCCGATCGTGCTGCGGCCGTAGCTGTGCCAGTCGAAGAGCACGGACTGCATGCGCTTGAGGAGCACGCTCGTCGGACGGTTCTCGCCCATTTCATACTCGTTGCGCACGACGGTCATCTCGGTGTCGAGGTCCTTGCGGGCGATGAACGAGTTGATCATGGCGTCGGCCTGCCAGCCGAGCGCCCACTTCATGTTGTCGTCCGAGGCCGTGAAGGAGACGTGGTAGTTCGTGCGGTCGAGCCACGTCGAGCCGTTCATGCGGAAGCCGCGCTTCGTGAACTCGGCGGTCGGATTTGGATAGTTTTTCGACCCCTTGAACATCAGGTGTTCGAGAAGGTGGGCCATGCCGGTCTCGCCGTAGTTCTCGTGACGCGAGCCCACGAGATAGGTCATGTTGACCGTGGCGGTCGGCTTGCTCATGTCGGGATAGAGCACGACGCGCAGGCCGTTCGGGAGCCTGTACTCGGTCATGCCCTCGACGGTCACGACGGAAACGGGTTTGGTTGCGTTCGTCAAATCATTCTCCTTGGCTGCCGCGCCTCCTGCGGCGCCCATCATCACGACGGCGGAAAGCAGCACTATTTTTCTTGCAAATTGCATAACGAAAGTCCGTTGTTCATATCGTGTTGCGGGAGCGCGTCACAAACCGTCCCCTGACGGCCGGGAGCCCCCGACTGCACAACGATACCTGTCCCAGGTGACGAAAACGTTTCGAAGCACCTGAACAATGTTCGAAATGTTACCAAGCCTTCGGCCCCAGGGCCTCCCCCTGAAACATCAACTGCCAATTTCGCTAAAATTTCAGGATCCCGCTCCACACGAACCTCCTTACGATGAAACTTCTCTTCGACCTCTTCCCCGTCATCCTCTTCTTCGCGGCCTTCAAGATCGCCGAGGGCCAGCCCGACGCCGCCATCGCGCTTGCCGAGCGCTATATGGGCGAGGGCCTCACCGCCATGACCGCTCCGGTCTTCATCGCCACCGTCGTCGCCATCGCCGCCACCTTCCTGCAGGTGGGCTGGCTCATGCTGCGCGGCCGCAAGGTCGAGCCGATGCTCTGGATCAGCCTCGCCGTCATCGTCGTCTTCGGCAGCCTCACGCTCTATCTTCGCAACGAGATGTTCATCAAGTGGAAGCCCACGATCCTCTACTGGATCTTCGGCGGCATCCTCGTCTACGGCAACATCGCGGACCGAAACTTCATCCGCATGCTTCTCTCCAAGGCCGAGATCGAAATGCCCGGCCACGCCTGGGGGACGCTCCAGAACATGTGGATCGGCTTCTTCGCGGCCATGGGCGTCGTCAACCTCCTCGTCGCCTACCTCTGTTCGACCGACACCTGGGTCAACTTCAAGCTCTTCGGCCTGATGGGCCTGACACTAGTCTTTACAATTGGCATCGGCGTGTTCATGACCAAACACGCCGTCACTAGGCAGAATTGACCTGCATGACGCCCGAACCCCTTATAATTTCGGGTGCAATGACTAACAACCTGATAGCGGCGTACGGTGCCGGGAAGCGCCGAACACCTGCGGCAGTAAAGGAAGAAAGAAATGGAAAAGAAACTTTTGGTTCTCGGCATGGCTACCATGATGGCCGCCGGCGCGGCCAACGCTGAACTTCAGGCCTTCAAGGTCAACGGTGAAACCGTCAGCGTTGCCCAGCAGAAGGCACTCTACGACAGCGCCGTCGCTCAGGGCCAGCCCGCAGGCGCCGAACTTGAGCGTCAGGTGAAGAACGTCCTCACGCAGCAGACCGTCCTGCTTCAGGAAGCCAAGAAGGCCAAGCTTGACCGCAACTCCGACGTCAAGCAGGCCATCGAAGCCGCCCGCAACCAGGTCCTCATCAACGCCGTCCTGCGCGACTGGGCCAAGAAAAACCCGGTCAAGGACGAAGACGTCCGCAAGGCCTACGAGGCTGAAAAGGCCGCCTACGGCCCGACCGAATACCAGGTCCGCCACATCCTCGTCAAGACCGAAGACCAGGCCAAGAACATCATCAGCCGCCTCAACAAGGGCGCCGACTTCGACAAGCTCGCCAAGGAATTCTCCGAAGACCGCGGCAACAAGGATCGCGGCGGCCAGCTCGGCTGGGTCGTTCCCCGCTCCTTCGTTCCGACCTTCGGCAACGCCTTCGCCGGCATGAAGGAAGGCACGGTCAGCAAGGAACCCGTGCGCACGCAGTTCGGCTTCCACGTCGTGAAGCTTGACGCCAAGCGTCCGGCCCAGCTCTTCCCGACCTTCGAGGCTCAGAAGCCCGCGCTCGTCAACGCGCTCACGAACCAGCGCGTCAACCAGCACTTCGGCGAACTCGTCAAGAACGCCAAGGTCCAGTAACGGATCCTTCGTCCCCGACGACTCGACACGAACCCAAGGGGGAGGCCCGCATCGCGGACCTCCCCCTTCTGCATTGAGCGAAAACGCGCCTTTCCACCCGCGGCCCGGCTCCGTATACTGTCAGCAAAACCACTTTTTTCAAGGTTCCCTCATGCAGAACTTCGAGTATTACAATCCGACCCGACTCATCTTCGGCCGCGGCGAAATCGCCTCCCTCACCCGCCACATCCCCGAGGGCGTGCGCGTCCTCGTCACCTTCGGCGGTGGCTCCGTGGAGCGCAACGGCGTCTACGACCAAGTCAAGGCCGCGCTCGCCGGCATCGACCACGTCGAATTCTGGGGCATCGAGGCCAACCCCAAGGTCGAAACCCTCAGGAAGTGCATCGAATTCGGCCGCGAACAGAAGGCGGGCTTCATCCTCGCCGTGGGCGGCGGCTCCGTGCTCGACGGCTCCAAGCTCGTTGCCTGCGCCCTCACCGAGGGCGAAACGCGCGACGCCTGGGACATCGTCCTCTCCCGCCGTCCCGCCCGCTGCATTCCCTACGCGAGCGTCATGACGCTCCCGGCCACGGGCTCCGAAATGAACGCCAACAGCGTCATCTCCCGCCTTGAGACGAAGGAGAAGCTTGCCTTCGTCGCGCCTGAAAATCCGCGCTTCTCGATTCTCGACCCCGAGTGCTGCCGCTCGCTCGGCGCCGCCCAGGTCGCCGCGTCCCTCGCCGACATCACCGCGCACGTGCTCGAGCAGTACATGACCGAACCCGGCCAGTCCCGTCCGATGGACCGCTGGGCCGAAGGGCTCCTTCTCACGCTCGTCGACATCGCGCCCGCGCTGCGTACGCCCGAACCCGACTACGACGTGCTCGCCGACTACATGCTCACGGCTACGCTCGGCCTCAACGACATGATCTGCATGGGCGTGAATCAGGACTGGGCCACCCACGCCATCGGCCACGAAATCACCGCCCTCACGGGCATGGCCCACGGCGCCACGCTCGCCATCGTCTTCCCCGCTCTCCTTCGCGTCCTCATCGACACGAAGGAAGCCAAGCTCGTGCAGATGGGCGAACGCGTCTTCGACGTGCATTACGGCACCGACCGCGAGCGCGCCCTCGAAACCATCGTGAGGCTCGAGGCCTTCTTCGCCTCCCTCGGTCTGCCGACCCGCCTTGACGAGGCAGGCGTCGGTGAAGACGTCGAACGCGAGATCGTCCGCCGCTTCGAGGAACGCAACTGGAAGCTCGGCGAGCACAAGAACATCACGCCCGCCCAGATCGCCGCGATCCTCGCCTCGGCCCGCCCCGCAAAGGCCTGCGGCTGAAGATCCTCTGCAAGCCCGCCCCCGCGGACAGCTGCGTGGAGAACAGCCAAAAGGAGAAGGGCGCCTGCAGCGTTTTCGCGCTGCGGGCGCCCTTTTCTTCTTTTGTTGTGCCGCCCGCGAGGGACGGACGGCACGGCTCTCAATCGGCCTTACTGTTTTTGGGCGACTTCCTGGCCGGCGATGTGGCCGAAGACCAGAAGGTCGGTCAGGGCGTTGCGGCCGAGGCGATTGCCGCCGTGGATGCCGCCCGTGTCTCACATGCGGCGTAGAGGCCCGGGATCACGTTGCCGTTCTTGTCGAGGATCTGGGTCTTCTCGTTGATGCGAAGACCGCCCATCGTGTGGTGGATGGTCGTCGTGATCGGCACGGCGTAGAACGGCGCCTTCACGACCGGATTGCCGATGAGGATCTTCGGCACGGGGAGAGACTTCGTATTCTGGGACACGGAGGCCTCGTTGTAGGCCTTCATGGTCTTCTCGAAGTTCTTCCAGTCGATGCCGGCCTGGCGGGCAAGGTCTTCAAGCGTGTCGGCCTTGAAGGCATAGCCGTGGGCGATGGCGGACTCGATCTTCTTCTCCTCGATCGTGCGTTGGTCGTAGATCGAGAAGGCAACCTGACCGGTCTGCTTCAGGATGCCGTAGGAGATCTCGTCGCGGCGACCCGTTTCGTCGACGAAGCGCAAGCCGTCGCAGTTAACGTACGGCGTGTCGGACGGACGGGCGGCGATGGTGGACTCAAGCTCGCCGTTCTTCGGGTTGCCGTGCGGATGGATCTGGATCCACTCCATGCCCGTGAGGCCGGCGCCTGCGGCGACGGCTTCCTCAAGCACTTCGCCGGTGGTAGCCGGAGAGTTTGAGGTCACGGTGACGGAGATGTCGTTGTACATCTTGACCATCTGCAGGTTGGCGCCGTAGCCGCCTGCGGCGAGGACCACGCTGCGGCCGGAGAAGACGCGCTCGACGCCCTTGCGGTCGAGGGCCTTCACGCCCGTGACGCGGCCGGAGGCGTCACGCTCGACGCTCACGACCTTCATGTTCTTGTAGATCGGGTTGCCTGCGGCCTCGACCTTGGCGGCGAGCGGACGGATGTAGGCGTCGTACGTGGAGATCGGCGTCTTGCCGTCGGCCTGACACGGCCACTGCCCGCGCGGATAAAGGCCGCCGATGCCGACATCGACCCAGCTGCGCGGCACGTGGAACCACGTCATGTCGGACTGGACGTCAAGCCACTTCATGGCGGCCGTGGCGTTGCGGGTCATCGTGAGAACGAGCTTGGCGTCGTTCTTGCAGTTGCCGCCCACGATCGTCTGAAGCGCAAAGAGCTCGGGAGAGTCGAAGATGTACTTCTTGCCGCTCTGCGAGCTGCTTGAGAACCGTCTTCTGAAGCTCGGCTTCGGGTTCGTGTACTTGGCGATGATGTCGCGCACGGCCCGCGTCATCGGCAGAAGCTTTTCGGGTTCGGGGTCCATGGCGGACATGTTGCCTTCGGAGCGGGCGGTGTTGCCGCCGAGCATGGCCATCTTCTCAAGGACGATCACGGTCGCGCCGTTGTCGACGGCCGTCGCGGCGGCAACCATGCCGGCGCCGCCCGCACCGATGACGAGTCGCCCATGAGGGCAGTCTGCCTGCAGGTCCCCGTCAGGCGGGACGGGCGGCCTGTTCCGCCTGAACGTCCTGCGGCTCCTCGTCGATGGTGAAGACCTCGTCGAGAGGCTTCGCGAGCATTTCGGCGGACGTAAAGCCGCGGTACCAGTCAAAGAGCATCCCTTCGTCTCGGGACGACGAGGCGCGCTTGGGACTCGTGAGATGGTTGGTGCCGTCGACGAGAAGCGCCGTGCAGGCGTCCCTGAGGCTCTTGGCGGACGGATCGCACAGAAGCGCCCAGTCGCTGTGACTCTTGGGCTTCTCGCTCATGATCTCGACGCAGTAACCCTTTTCGGCGAGCCTGAGCAGAATGCGGCGGGCGGCCTGCGGGTAGCTGTCGACCTCGTCGGCGAGCGTCGTGATGCCCACCGAGGTCTCGCCCTCGCGGCGATGGCGCCAGAGCGTCTTCAGGAGCGCGACGCCCGTAAGGAAGTCATTGCCGCGCTTGTAGCTGTCGGCGAAGCGCCCCGAAGTGAGAAGCGGGATCGTCGCCGTGATGGCTGCGCCGCCGAAGACGATGAGCCAGGAGACGTAGAACCAGAGCAGAAGCACGGGGAAGGCCACGAACGCGCCGTAGATCGACGTGAGCGTGCCCGCCGAGACGTAGTGCCCGAAGGCCTCGCGCACGGCGAGTCCTGCGAAGGAAGCGGAGACGCCGCCCACGGCCGCGTGCGAAAGCTGCACGTGGCAGTTGGGCACGAACTTGTAGAGGAAGGTGTAGGAGGCGACCTGGATCGCAAACTGCAGAACGGCCATGCCCCACTCGACCGACGTCGCGTCAACGCCCTCCGAGGCGGAGCGGATCGCCTGCGTCGAGACGGTGAGCGAGAAGGCGATCACCAGGGGCCCGAGCGTGATGAGCGCCCAGTAGAGCAGCGCCCTCTGTCCCCAGGGGCGCATGCGGCGCACCTGATAGATGCGGTTGACCGTCACGAAGAACTTGTCAATCAGGAGAAGCGCCGTCACGGCCAGACCCGCCAGACCGAAGATGCCGAGTCCCGAGGCGTGGTCCGTGAAGTTGCGCAGATACGTGACGATCGTCTCCGTGTACTGCTGCGGCAGCACGCCCGAGATGATCGCCTCCTCAAGCGCGTGGCGCGAGTCCGCGAAGCTCGGGAAGAGCGCAAAGGCCGACATCGCGACCGCGATGAGCGGAACGAGCGAAAGGAGCGTCGTGAGCGTCATCGAGGACGCCACCTCCTGAAGCTGAGTCTCGCGCATGCGGTCCATCGCAAAGCGGATGATCGTGCGCACGGCCTCGATGCCGTGCTGCCGCCGAGCCCGCTTCACAAGCTCCGCACTCCTCGTTCCGGCCTCTCCCTCTGCATGGCCCTCGGAGGCCGTCTTCTCTTCCGACATCGTCTGCATGCTATCTCTTCTTCTCCATGACGCCCGTCGTTGATGTCACGAGCTCTTGCGCTCATTGTACAGGCCGCCAACTCCCGCAGGCCCGCGCGGCCTCCGCGACACAAAAGAGCGGCAGTCGACGCGATCCTTCGCCCGAATGGTCGACAAATGATTTTCTCCTGCAACACACGGGCTTTGCCCGCACCATTCTCAGAAAACCCCAGGCTCTTCGCATCACGGGTCTTGAATTGCCGACAATTTGTAAACTTTGCTCGACAAGTCGCTAAAACTTGTGTATAGTTCACTCCTATCGACGGACCGACTCTAAGCGGTTCGTCGTCTTTTCGGTCAGACGCGGCTCCTGTCAGGGGCGCCTGCGTCAGCGGCAGTAAGGCGCCGCTCCGAAAAAGGGGGAACGAAAAGGCCGGTTTTCGACGAAACCGGCCTTTTTCATTTTGTACGCCGCGGGCATGAAAAACGCCGCGGACCGCGGCGTTTTTTTTGATTTCCGGATTCGCTTCCGGGTTCGTCTCGGGAGTCGTTCTCAGAGTGCGTCGGACGCGGGAGCCGTGAGAGCCTTGCGGGCGGCCATGAGGTAGACGTACATCGAATAGATGGTGAGCACGGCGGCGACGATGATGAGGACGCGGCCGAGGAAGGCGATGTTGAGCTCGCCGCTCAGGAGGCTCGTGCTAACGACGACGGGATCCCACCAGAGGAGCATCGGGATGGCGGTCATCTGGGCAATGGTCTTGATCTTGCCGAACCAGTTGACCTTGACGGCGCCCGAGGCGCCGACCTTGGCCATCCACTCGCGCAGGGCGGAGACCGTGATCTCGCGGCCGATGATGACGAGGGCGACGAGCATGTCGCATCGGTCGAGGCCCACGAGGGCGACGAGCGCGGCGCTCACGAGGAGCTTGTCGGCGACGGGATCGAGGAAGGCGCCCATGGGCGTGGCCCAGCCCTGGAAGCCGTCAAGCGCGTCGGTGATGGCGGCGATGACGAACATCAGCATGGCGGTCGCGTTCTTCGTCCCCATCGTCATCCACGTTTCGGGAAGATAGAAGATGCCGATGACGAGCGGAATCATCGCGATGCGCATCCAGGTGAGGAGCATCGGGACGTTGAGCTTGAATGGGGGCTTGAGTTTGGGCATGTGCGGGTCCTTGTCGCTTTTTACTGGCTCCCGTGGAGCTGAGCATAGATTTTAGCCGCGAGCGCGGCGGAAATGCCGTCGACTCGCGCAATATCTTCGGCCGAGGCGTTCGAAAGCTGCTTCATGCCGCCAAAATGCGTGAGAAGCTTCGCGCGGCGCTTGGGTCCGATCCCCTCGAGATCCTCGAGCCGGCTCGACTGACGGGTCTTCGCGCGCTTGGCGCGCATGCCCGTGATGGCGAAGCGGTGGGCCTCGTCGCGCACCTGCTTCACCAGATACAGCGACGCCGAGCCTGAGGGCAGCACCACCGGTCCCGTGTCCTGCCAGGGCACGAACAGCT
>OGZM01001406.1_pt1 | contig 19485 bp, 8 predicted proteins | sample 1576821 | NCBI WGS metagenome assembly OGZM01 (sample SAMEA3541491, study PRJEB24748) | human gut metagenome | biome: human gut; feature: human-associated habitat; material: faeces | place: China | collected 2012
AATATCAATATAACAAATATAACAAACTCACATAAATGTTTTCAAAATATTCGGAAAGGTGGTATAACAATGAGTAAAAACATACATATAATATCACATTCACACTGGGACAGAGAGTGGTATCTTCCTTTTGAGGAACATAGAATGCGATTGGTTGAGCTTGTTGACAAGTGTATGGAACTGTTTGAAACTGACGGTTCCTTTAAGAGCTTTCATCTGGACGGTCAGACTATAGTGATTGACGATTATCTGGAGATTAAGCCGGAAAACAGAGATAAGTTAATTAAGTATGTCAAAGAGGGCAGATTTATTATAGGTCCCTGGTATGTTCTGCAGGACGAATTTTATACAAGCGGAGAATCCAACGTAAGAAATCTGCTTATAGGTATGAAATCTGCTGAAAAGTACGGCGGTATGTGTAAAATGGGTTATTTCCCTGACGCGTTCGGCAATGCAGGGCAGATGCCGCAGATTTTAAAACAGGCGGGAATGGAGACGGTTACTTTTGGCAGAGGTGTGCGTCCTGTTGGTTTTGATAACGAAGTTCAGGCAAATGGCAGCTATGAATCACCATATTCTGAAATGATATGGCAGTCGCCGGACGGTACGCCTATTCTCGGAATTTTATTTGCTAACTGGTATAATAATGGCAATGAAATCCCGACAGATGTGGAAACTGCAAAGGCATACTGGAATGAGCGCATTAAGAATGCTGCGAGATTTGCCTCAACGGATGAATACCTGATGATGAACGGCTGCGATCATCAGCCGGTTCAAACGGATATAGGTGAAGCTATTGAAACCGCGTCAAAGTTATATCCGGACATAAACTTCATACATTCCAATTTCCCTGATTATATAAAAGCATTAAATGATAATCTTTCTGATGATTTAACGGTAGTAAAAGGCGAGCTTACAAGTCAGGATACCGATGGCTGGACAACGCTTGTTAACTGCGCATCCTCACATGTATATTTAAAGCGCATGAACCGAAAATGCGAATCGGCGCTTGAAAATGAAGCTGAGCCTATATGCGTTATATCGTCTCTTTTTGGACAGAGTTATCCTGCTGACGAGCTTGAATATTCATGGAAAACCCTTATGCAGAATCATCCGCATGATAGTATTTGCTGCTGCAGTGTTGACGAGGTACAGCAAGAAATGGTAACGCGCTTTAATAAGAGCAAGCAAGTGGCTGATTATCTTATAAGTGAAGGAAAGAGCTATATAGCAGATAAAATTGATACTTCTGTGTTTGAAAAATATTGTGAGGCTATACCGTTCTCGGTATTTAATACAACTGGCAGAGAGAGAACGGGCGTTATATCGGTGGATTTGGATATAGTGCGTAAATCAGGTTGGCTTAAAAAATGTGCATATGAAATAGACGAGATTACCGTACCCGAATACAAACTTATTGATGCGGACGGCAGTTCAATTCCGTTCAGACTTGAGGATTTAGGTGTAACATTTGGTTTTGATTTACCTAAGGATAAGTTCAGACAGCCGTATATGGCAAGAACGGTGCGTATAACTTTTGAAGCAGAGAATGTACCCGTAATGGGATATAGAACATATGCGCTTGCAGAGGGCAGTGATATAGATACAAAGGAAACACTTGTCACAGGCGAAAACCGTATGGAAAACAGTGTAATAAGCGTGCAGATAAACGGCAACGGAACTCTCGACATAACCGATAAGATGAGCGGCAGAATATATAGAGGTGTCGGTTATTATGAAGAAACAGGCGACATAGGTAACGAGTATATGTATAAGATGCCTGAAGGAACAGAGCCGATAACAACAAAGGGAGATAATGCTAAAATTGAGCTTGTAGAGAACGAACCGTTCAGAGCTGTTTATAAGATTACAAATACAATAACAGTTCCCGAAGCAGGCGATGAAGCATTTGAGGACGAAAAGCGTCACATGGTATTTTTTAAAGAAAGAAAAGGCGGAAGAAGTAAAAATACTGTCGAGCTTACAATAGAAACTTATGTATCTCTTGATAAGCATGGAAAAGGCGTAAAAATAAAAATAGTATTTGACAATAGGGCAAAGGATCATAGAGTCAGAATAATGGTGCCGACCGGTATAGACTCCAAGGTACATAGTGCAGATTCTGTATTTGAGCTTGTTACGAGAAATAATTGTCATAATGCTTGCTGGGATAATCCGAGCGCCTGCGAGCATGAACAGGGATTTGTGAGTATAGACGACGGCGAAAGTGGCATAGCTGTTGCTAATATTGGTCTTTATGAGTACGAAATGCTGCCCGACATGAATAATACGCTTGCAATAACACTTCTGAGAGCTACGGGCGAAATGGGTGATTGGGGAGTATTCCCGGCACCTGAGGCACAGTGTATAGGCATAAGCGAGACAGAAATAGAAATTGTGCCGTTCAGCGGAAATATTATAAACAGCAAAGCCTATGAAGAATGTTATCAGTTCCGTGTGGATATGCCTGTTGCAACAACGAGCTTGCATAAAGGCAGTATGCCGGATAAATATTCAATGCTTGACTGGAGTGGAGAAGGTTTGACGCTTACAGGACTAAAAGCAAAACAGGATTCTGATGATATTATTATCAGATGGGTGAATTTGAGTGATAAGCCTACTGTATTGACGATAAAGAAGACAGAAGTAATAAACAACCTATATCAGAGTAATATCATCGAACAGCGTTTTACGGATATTGCCGCAAAAGATAACGAATACTTTAATATCGAGGTAAAACCGTATGAGATTTTGACAGTCGGAGTTGAGAGAAAGGAAGCGTAATAATGTATATAGGAATAGACCTTGGCGGAACAAATATAGCCGCCGGCATTGTAAGAGAAGATGGAAAAATTGTTGTGCAGTCTTCAGTACCGACGCTTTCTCAAAGACCTACAGATGAAATTGTAAAGGATATGGTATTTTTGTCAAAACAGCTTATAAAGGATGCGGAGCTTGAATTGAACGATATTGAGGCTGTCGGAATAGGCTGTCCGGGAACAATTAACTTTGAGACAGGCGAGGTTATTTATTCAAATAACATAAAAATGGAGCATTATATGCTTGCGAAGGAGTTTCAAAAATATCTTAATTTGCCTGTCAAGATTGATAATGATGCAAACTGTGCCGCTATGGGAGAGTATATTGTGAGTGGTAACAATGTTCCTATATTTATGTTTATAACGCTCGGAACAGGTGTTGGCAGCGGACTGATTTTGAATGGGAAGGTGTTTCGCGGTTTTAACGGAGCTGCGAGCGAAGCAGGGCATATTACTCTTGTTTCGGGCGGAGAACCGTGTACTTGTGGAAAACGTGGTTGCTGGGAGACGTATGCTTCGGTAACGGCGCTTATACGTCAGACTAAAGTAGCAATGGAGAAAAATCCTGAAAGCCTTATGCATGAAATCGCCAAGGCAGAAGGCAAAATTTCGGGCAGAACGGCATTCGAGGCGGCTAAGCAAGGTGACGAGGTCGCAAAAAAAGTTGTAAGCAATTATGAGAGATATTTGGCAGACGGAATTGTCAGTATAGAAAATATTTTTCAACCCGAAATTATTGCAATCGGCGGAGGAATAAGCAAAGAGGGCGATTATCTTATTGAGCCGATTCGTGAATATGTGTATAATACGGGCTTTAATAAGCATATGACAAAAACAAAGATTGTTGCGGCTCAGCTTTTCAATGATGCGGGAATTATAGGTGCGGCAATGCTTGCGATATAAATTAAATATGTCCGACTTGAAAAATCTTTTTGCACCATATATAATATACTTATTGGAGTGATTTTTATGATAGTATTTTTTGATTTGGACGGTACACTTATATCTGATGACGAGGCATATATAATACCCGACAGTGCGGTAAATGCAATACATAAGGCACAGAAAAACGGACATTTGATGTATGTTGATACGGGCAGAACCGTTATGAACGTTGAACAGAGAATAAGAGATATAGGCTTTGACGGATATATATGTGGTTGCGGAATGTATATAGAATGTGATGGCAAAGTGATATATCAGCATACATTGTCATCGGAGCTTTGCAAAAATGTTGCTAAACTTGTGTTTGAATGTAATATGACACCAATGTATGAACATTCTAAGTCATTTTATTGTGATAAACGCAGTAGAAATTTAGACGGTTTTGTAAAACTGAAAAGACGTTTTGAAATGCAAGGTAAAGATTTGTCACCTGATGTCAGCGACGATGGTTTTGCTTTTGACAAATTCTTGGCTTGGTATGATGAAAAAAGCAATATAGAACGATTTAAAAGAGAAATCGAAAAAGATTTTGATTTTATTGTGCGTGGTGACGGCTTTTGTGAGATGACGGTAAAAGGATTTTCAAAGGGTACAGGAATAAAAAAAGTTCTTGAATACCATAATATTCCGATTGATAATGCGTATGCAATAGGCGACAGTATGAATGATTTGCCTATGCTTACGGCAGTGCCTAACAGTATCGTTATGGGTAATGGCAGTGAAGAACTTAAAAAGTCGGCATCTTTTGTGACAAAAGATTTGCTCGATAATGGCATAGAATACGCACTCAAACATTTTGGAATGATATAGCGATTAAATTTTAGAAGAAATTATTTATACTTTATAATAAAACAGTGTCGTTAGGTTGGTTTGAAAATCAACTCTAATGGCACTGTTTTTTTGCGTCAATAGGGTTATGGATAATGTTATGGCAAGTCAAGCTTTTAACAGCATATTTTACGATTTATATGACTTTTGTACCGAAAAACATGGTTGGTTTTAATAAATTTAACCGCACAGCTTAAAGTTTACCGCATTTTAATAAAAAAATTCCCGTGGTAAGATTAATAACAAGATATAGTTATTATGAGTAAAAGTATATAAAAACGGAAAGAGGGGAAAAAAATGAAAAAAATTATTTCATTGATGTTAGCTGTGACGATGATATGTGCATCTATCGGTTTGACGGCATTTGCGGCTACTACAACTACAGTAGAAGCGGAAGCGGACGGAGTATCAGCGTATACACTGCCAAGTTCAGACAAAAGTAATAGTAAAATATTAAAAAATACTGTAAGCAGTAAAGAAAGTGTCACTTATTATATACAAGCAAACAATACACCAAGAGCGACAATGTTTAAGTTGGCACAAGTAAATACCGGCGACAAGATTAATGTCGATATTAATTTTACATATCTTGATACTGCAACAATGGAATTGGAATATTGTCTTTTTGTTTCTGATAGCGAAATAACACTTACATCACACTCGCAGGATTTGGTAAAAGAGGAACTTGAAAAGCATACAGATGAAAGTAATATAAAAAACTGGTCAACAAACAAATCAAATATGAAGTATTCCCTGCCTAACGGAATTACGGCATCAAAGGATGGATTCGTATATTTATATATAGGCTGTGGAGATTTAAGTGAGGATAAAACTCAAGTCACTAAGAAAATACAGTGGTCTATTGACTCATTTGATGTGAATATAGACAGTGATGGAGGTGGCGAAACAGAGCCGGATACAACACCAACGCCAACCACAACAATCAATCCGGATGTGACACCAACGCCAACCCCAACGGCAAGTCCAACCCCAACGCCTACTCTTGAACCGGAGTTAACTTTGAATGCGGTGTACTCCTCAAACATGGTACTCCAGAGAAAAGAACCTATTACTATTACAGGTACAGGAAAATCGGGGAATACGGTTTCAGTAAATTTTAATGGGGCTGATGAGCAAACAACAATAGAACATGGTTTATGGGAGATAACCCTTCCTGCTATGGAAGCTGTAAAATCAGCAACTATGACAGTATCAAGCGGTGATAACATGATTACTCTCGATAATGTGGCTGTCGGTGATGTTATATTCTGTACGGGACAATCAAATATGTTTAATCGCCTTGAGACTTTTCCAACGTTGATGAACGAAGAATTAAGTGAAGCTTACGAAGACGTGAGATATATGAATTCATTTGACGAGATTTCAGAGTGGAAGGTTGCTACTATGGAAAATTCAAAGCAATTTTCTGCACTTGGATTCTTGATAGGTAAGAGGATGATAAAAAAAGATTCTGATGTTCCTATAGGTCTTATAAGTTCAAGTTTGGGTGGGTCGTCAATAATGCAGTGGATTCCGACATATTCAGTAAATTGGGATTCACAAGCAAAGAGAATGATGGCGGGAGCAAGCTCAAAAGGCGGACTATATACACAAAGACTTCTGCCGCTAAAGAATTTGAAAGCATCTGCTGTTGTATGGTATCAAGGAGAGGCAAATACTACCTTTGAAAGCGGCACAGTGTATGAGCAAGCATTGACTTCGCTTATTAACAACTGGAGAAAAACATTTAATGATGAGGACTTACCATTTGTAGTCATTCAACTTCCTACTGCGAATTTTGCAAAAATTTATTCGACAATACGCATTGGCACCGGAGTAAGAGCGGGACAATGGAATGTATCACAAAGAATGGATAACGTAAAAACAGTTGTGAGCAATGATACAGGAACTACAAATAATGTTCACCCAAATGATAAAGGACCTATTGCTGACAGAGCAGTTGCTTATATAGAAGATTTTATTAACAATACACAATCAAATGTTGAAAGCCCATCTTTTGATTATATGGAACGCAGTGGCGATAAACTTATTCTTCATTTCAAGAATACATACGGCTCTCTTTCAACCGATGATGGAGGTGTGCCGTTGGGCTTTGAACTTAAAGATGATGACGGAATATACAAAGATGTTACACCGACAATTAACGGCGATACTATAGAAATAGATGTAACAGATATAACAAATCCACAGGTTAAGTATGCATGGTCAGATACTCCGGGTATTGCAAAGGATTTAGTTGAAGCACAAACTGACACCCCAGCCGTGATTAATACATTTAATGCTGCAGGCAGACCTATAGCACCGTTTATGACTGATTTGACAGAGAAATATGCTTCTAAAGCTGTAAATAAAGAGTTGTCAACGACAGAGTTCTATAATTATGCACCGTATATATCAAAAGTAGAGCAGTCAGGCGACGACATTGTAATAAGTGCTTATGACACAGATGGTGTTGTCAGTAAAGTTGAGGTATATATTGACGAGGGAGAAATCAAGGCGGGTGATGCTAAACAACGTGACGACGGTAAATGGGTATTTACACCTGATGTTACATCGGGTGTGCACAGTGTTTATGCAATTGCAACAGACAATGATAACATTAACAGTCTTACCTGTGTTGACTATACAACTTATAATATTATAAGACCTACAAGATATGATTATGTGAAGGGATATACAGAAAGTCCATCATCTGTTGAGTATAACAACGGCGATGATATGCTGGCAAAGGCAACGAATGACGTTAATGGGACAACAACGACGGTAACGTCGGCAATACCTACAGGAGAAACAACAAAGTCGTTGAAGTTGTCTGCCACCGGCAATAAGGCAACGGCTAATGCAACTATTCCTATAAGTAAGGCAGATAATCCGCAGAAAACATTAACAATAGAATACGACACGATGTTTGAAAGTGCTGATGATGCGATTGGTGCATCAAGAGGTATGTATGCTAAAACAAAGGAAGGAAATGAACTATGGCTTACATATTTCACCGCATCGTCACTCAGAACAGCTATTACTAATACGGGAGGAAACTGGTGCTATGAACAAGCAATGTCTATAAAGAATAACCAATGGCACCATATAAAACTTGAACTTCATCCAAACACAGGAATATTTTCAATATGGCTAGATGGAACAATGCTTCAAGATAATGTGAGTTTTGTAAAAGAAGGAAGTTCATTTGATACATGTAAAGGAGCCTTTGACACTTTAAAGGAAGGAATAACAGACTTGCGATTCTATCATACAGCTTCAAATAATATTGAAAATGCGACGTATATAGATAACGTTAAAGTAACAGAAGTATCATATTCGGAGGAGGAAATTATACCACCGGCAAAAATACAGGAAGCAACTCCACAGATAAGCATTGATTATATAAATGAAACACTTACCGGCTTTGAGTCACAGGAACCGTATACGATAAAGGTGGGTGAAGGTAATGCTAAAGATATAACGCTTGGCGAGGGCGTGACGACAATATCGCTTGATGATGAAAAAATTGGTTATGCCGGCAAATTATTGTCTATTGAAATTGTAAAAAAAGCACGCAATACCGAAACATATACCGACAGTGACGTGCAACAGTTGACAGTTAAAGCACGTCCTAAGGCACCTACAACCGTTCAAGGTGTAAATGCTACGGAAATAGGCGGCAAAGGTAAACTCACAGGTATGAATGGCATGCAGTACAAACTCAAGAGAACAGATGAATGGAGTAGTACGCAGTTGGTTGATACAGTTGAGGTTGATGCAGGCGAATACAATGTCCGCAAAGCTGCAACAGATACAGACTTTGCAAGTGAGAAGACAACAATTACAGTTGAAACGTTTATAGCTGAAAAGGAAATGACGCCTGAAATTGCAATTGATTATACAACAGAGGAACTTATAAACTTTGTTGAGGATGGAACATATACAATTAATGGTTTAGATGTTACATTAACAGATAACAAGTTATCATTAGCTAATTATATAACAAATGAACAGATAACGCTTTCGATAGTAAAGAAGGGTAATAATGTGACAACGGTTGCGAGTGAAGCACAGACTCTAATAGTTAAGGCACGTCCTGCAGCACCGACAAAATCGGAAATCATAGTAACACAACCGAGTGTGATTGGCGGCAAAGGTACTATTGCAGGTATCGCAGACACTATGGAATATAGTACGAATAATGGTATTAATTGGACTACGGGCGATGGAGATGATATAGGTGATATTGAGCCTGGAACCACATATAAAATCCGTTATAAAGCTGTAAGTGCAGACGAGGAAGCCGAAAGGCAGTTTAAGAGTGCAGAATATTCGGTTACAATTATTGCGTATGATGCAATGCCGGAAACGCAGCCTACAATCTCGATTAACTATGTAAACGAAAAGCTAACAGGCTTTACGGAAGGCTGTGACTATATAATAAAAATAGATGATGGCGTAGCGACGGATAAAGATAATGTAACAGAGGATATCGACATTGACAACACATATTTCGGTCATACCCTAAAAATCGTAAAAAAAGGTGATGGCATAAAAACAAGCAACAGTGAAGCGTTTGAACTTTCTATTCCTAAACGTTCATCCGCACCAAATGTAGCAGCGGTTGAAGAACAGACTTATCAAGGCAATGACGGCAAAATCACAGGTGTTGACACTACAATGGAATATAAATCATTGTCAGAACCTACATTCACATGGATGCAGTGTGTAGGCACGGAAATCACAAATCTTGCACCGGGGTCTTACATTGTTCGTGTGGCGGCAGTTGCAGATGAATCCTTTGCCAGTGAAGTTATGAGTGTGACAATTAATGCGGCAGCAAAGGATGAGCCTACAGAACCGACAGTGAATATAACGTATGATGATAAAAATGGAAATGTTAATGCTATATTTACCAATATAACAGAAGAAGGCATGGTTTATGTTGCAGAATATAATGAGAATGGTACATTGCTTTCGATAAAATCAGATGAAATTTCAGACAGTGTAATTATTCCATTTACTTGCGTAAATAAGAGTAAGGTGAAGGTCTTTATATGGAAAAATGATATGAAACCATTATTTAATAAAGTATTTACATTGAATTAAGATGAGCATATCGGGCATATTCTGTGATAGGATATGCCCGTTTAACTGACAAAAATTAAGACGGAGTGAATGTTATGTTTAATAAGAAATTTAACTTGTTGAAAGAAGCGACAGAATATGGATTTATGCCGTATATGGAAACGTATATTCTGGACGGTAAGAAACGTCCAATAGTTGTGATATTTCCCGGAGGTGGATATGGAATGGTATCTGAGCGTGAGGCAGAGCGTATTGCTATGGCATATAACGCAGCAGGATTCCATGCGGCAGTAGTGTATTATTGTGTTGAACCGCACACACATCCGCTTCCTATACAAAATGCAGCTAATGCAGTTGCCATGCTTAGAGAAAATGCAGAAAAATGGAATATAGATACGGATAAGGTAATTGTATGCGGATTTTCTGCCGGTGGACATCTTGCAGCATCACTAAGTGCCTTGTGGAATGATTCTGAAATATTCAGCGAGCGCGAGATTGAGTTAGCAATGCATAAGCCAAATGCTCAAATTTTAAGTTATCCGGTAATAACATCGGGTGAATTTGCTCATAAAGATTCATTTAAAAATCTTACAGGTACAGATGACGAGTCAAATCATCTATGGAGCAGTCTGTCGCTTGAGAGGCGTATTACGGATATAATTCCACCAACGTTTTTATGGCATACATATGAGGATATATGTGTTCCTGTTGAAAATACACTGATGTATGCAGCTGGCTTGAGGAGGGTTGGAGTACCGTTTGAATTACATATATTTGAGAAAGGCGAGCATGGTTTGTCAAGGGTGAGTGATGAGTTAATATGGTCCAAACGAAAGTTTGAAAGAGAGTATCCGTGGTTGAGTCTGTCAGTTGATTGGCTAAATCAGTTGTTTTAAAACGTGTATATTGATTAGGCAAGAGATGAGCCTATAAAAAGAGAATGAATAAAAGAATGGGAACTGTTATAAAATTTAAAGGGACGCTCTATTTTAAAGCGTCCTTTTAAATTGAAATATAAAAAATTTAACGCATTAATTAAAGATTCTCCCATTTAATATGCATAGACATATATGATATTATTGATACATATAAAAATGGGAGGAATGATTATGACGGATTTTAACATACTAAGATTCTGATGTTTTATGCGGTAGAGGATACAACGGCAAAAAAACGGCTGATTGCATACTACAATCAGATGAACGCACAGAACAAAGGCTTGTACAGCTTGGTGGGCGTATAGAAAAGGCAATTACATCAAATGAGCCGGGAGTTATAAATGCAACACTGAAAGGAATACTGGACATTTCTATATCGTTTTCTCAAAATAACTCACAATTCTATCATAATAAAAATATAAAAAATGAAATATTTAATGCACTAAATACTTTAGAAAAAGTATATAATGACACTACTGTGCCTAAAGGTAACTGGTGGTACTGGGAAATAGGTATCCCTCTTAGTATCAACAGTATTTTTACCTTGATGTATGATTATACTGACAAATCACAACTCAAACGATATATGGCGGCGGAAAAACATTTTAATGATAGGATAAAGCTTACCGGTGCTAACAGAATTTGGGAGTCAGTTATTTTTGCTGTTCGTGGAATATTACTTTCAGACAACGATAGTATAAAGAATGCTATATCCGGTATACAGGATGTAATGGTTATAACAGACAGCGGTGACGGTTTTTATAAGGATGGTTCATTTATTCAACATGATAATATACCATATAATTGTGGTTACGGACGCTCGCTTATACAAGAACTTGCACCGATGTTATATATTTTTAAAGATACAGAATTTGAAAATAAAAATACAGATATAATTAATACATGGATTGAAAAATCCTATCTTCCTTTCATATATAATGGCAGAGCTATGGATATGGTACGTGGCAGAGAAATTTCACGTTATTATGAGCAGAGTGACCTTGCTTGTACGCACATACTTTCGGCAATGCTTATATTAAGTGAAATGCCTGAGTTTAATGAATTGAAGGGTACGATCAAGACACAGATTACAGATAATTTTTTTGAATATGCTTCAGTATTTACGGCAGAACTTGCGGAACATTTACAAGAAGATAATAATATTAAACCGAAAGAAATCAAGCCATATTTTATGGCATTTAACAGTATGGATAGAGTTGTTAAACACGGAAATGGTTATACGATAGGTCTTGCCATGCATTCAGAACGGACTGCAGCATATGAATCAATTAACGATGAAAATCAAAATGCTCATCATACCTCGGACGGTATGATGTACATTTATAAAAAAAATGAGCCAAAGTCGGACTTTTTTTGGCAAACAATAGATTTACAACGCCTACCAGGGACAACTGTTTTACGAGGCTCGACAGTAAAACCTAATATTAATGCCGCAGGTGATTTTACAGGAGGATGCGGCATAGGGGAAAACGGTGTATGCACAATGAAGTTGATTTCAAATGAAAATAGTCTGAAAGCGAATAAATCGTGGTTTTTCTTCGATAAAGAAGTGGTTTGTCTTGGAAGTTGTATAAACAGTGAAGAAGAAAGTGAAGTAGAAACGATAATTGAAAATCGACTTGTAACAGATAATTCGAGATTTACAGTACATGGTAATGAAGAAAGTGAAGGTTATATTATAAAAGGAGCTTATCTTGATGGTAGTCATGATGTGGGCTACTGTTTCCCGGAGGAACAGGAGGTAAATATTTTTCGAGAGATACGAAGCGGAGATTGGAATAATATGAGCATAAAATCAGATGGTAAGAGTTACAAGGGAAGGTATCTTACAATGTGGATTAAACACGGAAGAAAGGTAAAAGACGTTTCTTACGAATATATAGTTATTCCAAAATGCCATGAAGAAGAAATAAATGATTATTACAGAAAAAGTGGAATAAGGATAATTGAGAATTCTGATTCAATACAGTGTGTAAAAAAGAATGGAACAACCGGAGTGGTGTTTTTGAAAGATAAGACGCACAGTGCAGGGGGGATAAGTTGTGATAGGCGTTGTATTGTGATGACCACGCAGACTTGTGGAACGCTTGAACTTTCTATATCTGATATTACACAGAAACAAGATAAAATTTATATAGAGCTTGACTACAGTGCACAAGAAATAATAAGTAAGAGCGAACGAATTAATATAATACAACTTGTACCGTATGTATGTATGGAGATTGATACTTGTGCTGCAAGGGGCGAGGAACAACATATAAAATTTGGAGGTGTAAAAAATGTATGATGTAGCGGTAATCGGAGGTGGAATATCCGGTTGTATGGCAGCAATAGCAGCTGCAAGATGTGGAGCAAGTGTTATATTGATTGAGAAATATGGCTTTTTAGGCGGTACACTTACAGCATGTGGTACGGGACCTATGATGACGTTTCATGCCGGTGATGTTCAAGTTGTTCGGGGTGTAACGAATGAACTTATAGAAAGATTAATGAATAAAGGGTTCTCTCCGGGGCATATTTTTGATACTACGGGCTATACATATACAGTTACTCCGTTTTCGGCTGAAGGAATGAAACTTGAACTTGAGGATATGATGGCAGAAGCCGGTGTTGAACTTCTCTATCATAGTGTGGTCTGTGATGTTGAATACGAAAATGCCGTAATAAACTCTGTTGAGGTATATGGGAAAAACGGTAAACGATGTATAGAGTCTAGAATGTTTGTTGATGCAAGCGGAGATTGTGACCTTGCTTTTCTTGCAGGGCTTGAAACAAACAAAGGTCGTGAGGCAGATGGGAAATGCCAGCCTATGACAATGAATTTTAAGGTTATTAATGTTGATACGGATAGAGTCAAGGAATATATAATGAATAATAATGATGAATTTCCTCGGCTTAAGAGTGATTTAAGCAAAGTTACCCGTGCTCCAAAGCTATCTATAGGCGGGTATGTAAATACATTGAAAAAAGCACAAAAGACAGGCAAGATTTCATTTCAGAGGGAGGATATTCTGTTTTTTGAAACAGACAGGGTAGGAGAGTTTATTGTAAATACCACACGCATAATTAATGCAGACCCCACCGAACCGAAGGATTTAACTCGTGCTGAAATTCTCGGAAGAAAGCAGGCTTGGGAAGTGCTTGAATTGCTTAAAACAGAGGTACAGGGCTTTGAAAATGCAGAGCTTGAGTTTACGGGTCCATTTATAGGCATACGAGGTTCACGTCAGCTGAAAGGTAGCTATGTGCTTACAGCTGAGGATATTATATCCTGTGTAGATTTTGATGATACCATTGCTTGCGGCGGTTATCCAATAGATATTCACGCTCCGGAGGGAAATGATACCCAAATGTATGAAAAAACAAAACTTTCGTTAGAATATGGGGATATATATCATATTCCGTACCGTTCGCTTATTTCTGACAATGTGAAAAATTTGATTACAGTCGGACGCTGCATCAGTGCAAATTTCGAGGCACAAGCGGCAATACGTGTATCACCTATTGCAGGAGCTATAGGTCATGGCGGAGGTGTTGCCGCCGGAATATGTGCTGTAAATAATATAAACGTGCAAGACATTGACATTGAAGAATTAAGAAAAGAACTTAAAAAGCAAGGTGCTTTTATATAAATATAATGAACGGTCAATTATTTTTGACATTCGTTACATTCTGTTGAATATAATCTCGGTATTGCCGGAACATGGCAAAGATAGCACTGTTATGAAAGATTCTTCATAACAGTGTGCAAAGCTGAATAAGCATTAAGTTTGCGGCAGTATTGAGTTATATTATTTTCGGTATTTGAATTGCAGTCAATCCTCATATACAAAATTATAAATCAATAGTTTTATATTCCGGTTCTTTTCGCTTTATTTTTATTGTGGCTGTTACACCGCCGGTTTCATTGGTTTTAAATGATAAGCCGCAGGTTTTATCAAAATATAACTGAATTCTCAGATTTACATTTGTAAGTCCATATTTTTCGATTGGTTCGTTGTAGTCCAATTCATGAGTAATAGCTTTATTTAACTCATTAGTGTCTGCGCCGCTACCATTATCAATAACATCAATAAATATATAATCATCTTCGGGATAGATACGAATTGTTATCATACCGCCTTCTTCAATTTCATCAAAACCATGGATGATAGAATTTTCAACAAGAGGCTGAATTGTTAATTTTACGATTGTACAGTGCAGAAGATTTTCGTCAATGTCATATACAACGTCAAATTTATCCTCAAAGCGTATCTTTTGTATAGATACATAGCTTGATATTTGATTTAATTCGTTTTCTATTGTAGTATATTCGTTGCCTTTATTAAGAGAATGACGGAAAAAAGTTCCCAATGCGGACACCATTTTACTTATATCCGGTGCATGATGAGCACGTGCCATCCAATGAATTGAGTCAAGGGTATTGTATAAAAAGTGAGGGTTAATTTGAGCTTGCAAAGCCTTAAGTTCAAATATCTTTTGTTTTTTATATAAATCTTCAACATCGGTTATGAGAGAATCTATGGTGTTGAGCATAGAGTTGTAGGACTCACCCAGTTTGCCCATCTCGTCATGAGAGGTTATTTCTATCGGTATACGCTCATAGTTATTTTCAAAGCGTTCCATATGCTTTATAAGCTTTGTTATAGGAGCTGTAAGCCAACGTGTAAAAATAAAAATGAATATTAGAGCGACAAGTAATGCTATAATTCCTGTAGTTATCATTGATTTTTCGATTATATGTATATCACTGTTAAAATCATCAAGTTTTGAAGCACGTACAAGGATAAGAGAGCTGTCCTTGAGCCGGCTATGGTTTATAATATGTTTTTCTTTGTTTATCTGAACAAGCTGAGGCTTATCGGAATCAGCACTTATTGCTTTAAAAAATTCATTTTCGTTTACAAAGTTGTTTATGTAGCTATCATTCCACGTGTTTATTATGTGATTTTCATATACCAAAAAAAGCTTACCTGTATTGTTCATACTTATATGTGCAATATCATTTGTAAATTGCGAAAGATTAACATCTGCACGGATTATTCCGAGTATTTTATGGGTTCTCGTATCTATAAACGCACGAGCAACGCACAACAAGCCATTGGCATCAGAGGAATCCATAACGCACCAGTATGTGCTTCCGTTCAGTTCCTTTGTGTTTTTATACCATACCTCATTTTTGGAATAAACGGAAGCGGTCACATTCGAATCAAACGGAGATGGGTATGATGTACGGTTTTCAATATATAGACTAAGACGTGATACTGTTGCTTTTAAGGGGTCTATTTTTGAAAGTTCTTGTTCTATGGCGGCAATTTCTTCATAAGGAGACGGAGGATTGGACGCAGTCAGCATTTTTTCAATTGTCGAATTGGCTTGAACACTATACAGAATTTGCTCAATATTATTCATGGTATTTGTCATATTATTGACAGCGAGGCCTGTTATCTGTGCGTTATTGTCAGTTATTTCATTTTCAAATCTTCTTGAAATGCTCGAAAATACGGTTAAACCAAAAATAATGATACATAATATAATAACCGCAATATATGAAAGCAACAATTTTGTACGAAATGACATATTATTGAACTTTTCAGACATGACAAACACCTCCTTTTTATAATATAATAGCCATTACAAAATACTGAAAATATAAAGTTTATGAATTTTTATGGATATAGCTAATCCGTTTTATCATTATAAAGTTAAATTGGTATATATAAAAACACTTCTATGATATAATTATACCATAACCATATTAAATTTCAAGTCATAAAAATATTTGGCAGAGTAATACAAAAAAATATGCACTATTTAAAGTTTTCCGCTATTTACTAAATAAAGTATTTAGGGTATAATATTATTAGCAAGACTTATAAAGGAAGTGTTTTTAATGAAAAAATTACTTATTTTGTTTTTGCTTGCTTCTGTGATGTTATCAATGTGTTCAGGATGCACAGTGGAGAAAACAGTGGAATCCGCACAGGCTGTTACTGTTTTAAAAGTAATAAAACCAAACTATATCTCAGATTTCACGCAAAATATAGCTGAATTTAATGAAGCAAACCCAGATATTCAAGTAAAATTTATTGATGCACCCACTTCAACAGAAAAGAGGCATCAGCTATATGTTTCGGCGTTAAGTGGTAAAGACAGTTCGATCGATATATACTGGATTAATGATGAGTGGACTAAGGAGTTTGTTGAGCAGAAATACATAAAGGCTCTTGATGGAGAGATTTTATTAGATAATAGCAGATATATAATTGACGCACAGGAAAGATTTTCTGTTAATGATTCTTTTTATGCTATGCCTGTGGGAATGGATACTGATGTTATATTTTATAGGAGCGATAAGATTCATAACGTTCCTGAAACATGGGATGGAATTATAAATCTTTGCCGTAATTCTGATTTCGGACTACCTATTAAACTGGGACTGACTACCTCAGATATTCAAGATATGATGTATAATATTATAGAAATAAAAGAGGCGATAGGCATAAGCTATGCAGAAACGCTTAATCTATATAAGGAATTTATTGAAGAATACAAAGATATTGAAAATTACACTGATACAATAGCCGCCTTTAAAATTGGCAGTGCAGCGATGTTGATGGGAAACAGCTCTTTATGGAAAAAGCTTAATGGTGATACTTCGGCAGTTAAGGGAAATATAATGGTAGCAAGTCTGCCTAATAAAAATCAATTTGTAAGAAGTTATGCCCTTGCAATAAACTCAAATTCAAAAAATCAAGAGGCAGCAATAAGGTTTCTTGATTTTATGAATGGAAAAGAGCAGCAGAGAAGACTATCAAGAGATACATCGCTTATCCCGATAATAAGAGAACTTTATGACGATGAAATGATATTAGATGCAAATCCACATGTGAAGGGAATAAAGCAAAGTGTACAAAATTCAAGCTCTTTTGCAACAGTAAGTATTAATGGAGAGAATCTAAAAAAGCTGGAGGAAGCACTTATTAAATTCTTTAATAATGAAGAAACGTCAATGAATACAGGAAAAATATTTGAGGATTTGATGCAATAAGAATAAACTAATGTGATATTTAACAGGAAAACCACCATAGCCGCAATGTCATTAGTTAATATGATATTGCTTGGCACAAAATGAGAAAATGGTTTGGAAACATGTAGGTATTGAACCGATTTCCAAAAGTTAGACCACAAATCTAACTTTTGGAGGTCGGTTTTTTTGTTGCAAAATATAGTTATGAATTTAAGTTAAAAGTTGTACGGATACTTAAATAGTGATTGTGGTTACAGTCTTAGATTATCATAATAAAATAGTTCGACCACACCATTGATTCGAGTTCACCTCAGTCAAGCACTTTTTTAATTATTTTAAATTCAAGTATATTTCTAAACTTAATTCTTTTTGTTTGACTTAAATTAATGACATTGAACGTAGTTGGTGTTTTTCCTATATGTCTTGAGGCATAGATGGATTGTGACTCGCTCTATACTGCGATGGAGTTTTACCACAGATACGCTGAAATAACTCGCTGAAATAGCGGGTGTTGTTGTATCCTACTTTTTCGGCAATATCATATATTTTTAAATCAGTTTTTTCAAGAAGTTCTTTGGCCTTTTCAATTCTTGTCTGTATGAGATAATTTTTGAAAGTTATATTAGTTTCTTTTTTAAATATAACGCTTAAATAGCAAGGTGAAATAAACACTTGCGAAGCAACCGTTTCAAGCGAGGCATCCCTTGCATAATTTTTTTCGACCAGAGCCTTTACTTGAGTGATTATATTTGCAGCCTTTTGTTTTTGAACACTTTCAATATATGATATTACAACATCTGTAATATTTTCAACAAAGGTTTTAAGTTCTGCAGGAGATTGAGTTTTTCTGATTAATGACCACGCATCCGTATTTTTAAAGAGGATTGTTGGATCGCAGTCAATATCATAGAGTGCATCTGAAATTGAAAGAATAAGTGACATACAGCGTCGCTGCTGATTATAAAGATTCATATCAGAACGTTCCATAACGTCGAAAAGTTCCTTGACGCTTTTTTTGCTTTGCTTTTCGTCGTTGTTTTTAAGTGCTTTTATGTAGGTTTCTATCAGTTTTGACTGATATGCCGAAAGCTGTGATTTTGGTTCAATATCATTAATATAAATAATGTTTCCTTGTCCAAGTCTGTCACTGTAATCGAGTGCTTGCAATGCAGAGGTATAGCTTGCCTCAAGTTCGGATATTTCCGAAGTAAAGATACCTATTCCTATATTATAATTAACGTTAAATTCAGTATCAATAAAGTCTCCCAAATTCTCACAACAAGAGAAAAGTTTTTGCTCGGATTCTCCTTCCGGTTCGTTAAAGCAGCAAATAAATACGAGGTCCGAATTACTAAAAAAGGGAATAAAGTTTATTGTTTTAGGAAGATGTTCGATTAGTGCCTCAAAAATCATAAAATTCATTCCGTAGTTGGTACTGTCTGTATCAAGACGTATTACAAATGTCGTCATTGCCGCAGCTTTTTTAGATATCTCAAATAGTTCAAAATCAAGAATACCGTACTGTGCACGATTAAATAAATAATTCAATAGAAAATAACGGCTATTTCTAAGCGTTTTGCGTAATTCAATTTCTTTTTCTACGCATTCGTTCCGGTAATTGGCATAATATGTACTGCCTATCTGATAAATGACTTTTTCAATTTCTTTTTCTGCTTTTTGTTGCTCAAGGTGTATTTCTTTTGTTAATTTGTCAACTATTTCATAAAGTTCAAATTCATCTATCGGTTTTAAAAGATATTGACATACGCCGTTATTAATAGCACTTTGTGCATATTCAAAATCATTGTATCCT
>OGZM01001414.1_pt1 | contig 19310 bp, 10 predicted proteins | sample 1576821 | NCBI WGS metagenome assembly OGZM01 (sample SAMEA3541491, study PRJEB24748) | human gut metagenome | biome: human gut; feature: human-associated habitat; material: faeces | place: China | collected 2012
AATTTAAATCCGTTTCCTGTTACTTCATCAGAAAACTCAATCCATTTGTTGGGAATACCATATGAATCAGCTATGATCAGTCCATGTAATGAACTTGATAAAATAAATTGACACTGATTTATTTCATCGATAACATCATGCCAATCCTTATAGTTTGCCATATGGATAACTTTAGCTTCACCCTTCATTTGTGAAACAAGGACATCTACAGATTTACTTTTCATATCGACGTAATGTGGTATGATGCCAACCGTGTACTTTTTCACGATTTCGGGTTTGTATATTACAGGAAGGAGTAAAGCTGGATCTCCATAAACCGGAGGACATTCAATACCTTGTGATATAAGATAATTGCGTGTTAATTTACCGCGAACAGCACGTACTTCCAAAGGAACACATTTCATCTTCCTATTATCAGATATCGCTCCACTACCCCAAATAATACTTTGAGAATCAGCCATTGAATCAAGGATAGATCCGATGCAGCAAACATTTATTAGTTTTGGTACAAAAAGGTTGAACTTATTGACTAATCGTTTACCTGAGAGTTCTTTAATCAGATAATAATTAAGTTCATCGCCAAGATTACGATGTTCCGGTTCTTCATCGTATAAATTCATCCATGCATTTACGACTAACAATTCGCTTCGATTCATACTATAATATTTCAAGGTATGAATGAGGTTCTTAGCGATATGACGCAATTTATTTTGTACTCGTATTGCAACGTTCGTCTTCATTTTGTATTGTTTTACCTTGTTCTTTTAATTTGAGATAAATTCTTTCTTCCTCTTTGAGCTTATCGTATTGATTCTTATCCCTGTATTTAATTATTTTGGCAGGGCATCCTCCGGCGAGTGACATTGGGGGTACGTCTTTAGTGACACAAGAGCAAGCTGCAACGACTGCTCCTTCACCTATCACCACACCTGGCATGACAGTAACATCGGCTCCAATCCATACATTTTGCTTTATAATCACATCCTTGACGATATATTTATCATCATATGGGAGCATGGATCCTTGCCAGTAGTGATTAGAAGTGTGAACCTTAAAGCGGGGACCGATAATCGTACCGGATTCTATGATAAGTTTTCCCCTCAACTGTAGCCATGAATCAGGACCTATATAGACAGGTGGAGTGAATATTAAATTTCGGTGGTTGAAATCAGAAAATGGAACATGTATTTCAAGTCCGTTTTTATTTCAGTGCTGCTCTGGAGAATCTTCTTCCTATATGGTATGCATCCGTTCTTATTTGGTTAAAAGATGTAATAAAAAGAACGATTTACGTTCTTTTTGACGAATTACCCAAAGAAAATTCATTTTTTTGCAAATTGTATATAACACATTGATATGAAACACACACTTTGCTTTATAACAATCTTACTGGGTTCTTTGTTGAATCTTTATGCAAATAACGAGAATGATTCTCTATTGAAAGTTTTAGATAAAGTGATTTCTGAGCGTCTTGTGTATACAGAAAAGAAAGAAGCTACTATCAAAGAGCTGAAAGCAAAAAAGAAAGAACAAAAGACCTTGGACGATATGTATCGTCTGAATTCCGAGATTATTAGCCAGTACTCAACATTTGTCTGCGATTCGGCAGAACAGTATATCAATGAAAATATTGAAATAGCCCAAAAAATGGGTAATAACACCTACTTACTGGAAGGCAGACTGCAATTAGCTTTTGTTTATTCATTATCGGGGTTGTTTGTTCAGGCTACCGATATCTTCAAGTCTATTAAATGCGATACATTACCTGATTATCTGAAGGCTTTATATTGTTGGAATCATATCCGCTACTATGAGAACCTTATTAAATATACGGATGATGCCCGGTTCTCAAGTGAATATATGGTACAAAAAGAAGCCTATCGGGATACTGTGATGACTATTCTGTATGATCAATCAGATGAGTATTTTAAAGAAAAAGCTGTCAAGCTTCAAGATGAAGGAAAATTTTCGGAGGCTCTTGAGATATTAATTAAGATATATGATAAGCAGCAACCAGAAACTCATGGCTATGCTATGATGGCTATGGGGCTTTCAAGAGCCTATAAGCTGTCCGGGAATCTTGAACTGGAAGAAAAGTATCTGATATTGGCTGCTATGACAGATACCAAACTGGCAGTCAAGGAGAATGAGGCATTACTGACTCTGGCGGTTAACCTGTATCATAAAGGTGACATTGACAGAGCTTATAATTATATAAAGGTGGCTTTGAGTGATGCTATCTTTTATAACTCCCGATTCAAGAATACGGTGATTGCGCGTATTCATCCCATTATAGAGAGTACTTATCTCTATAGACTGGAGAAGCAGAAGCAGAATCTTCGCTTTTACATTTTGCTGACCAGCTTATTGGTCGTAGCTCTTGCCCTTGCATTATATTTCACTTACAAGCAGACGAAGATTGTTTCCCGGGCCAAGAAGAATCTAAAGTGTATGAATGAGGAGTTGGTGGCATTGAATAAAAATCTGGATGAAGCCAATCTGATAAAGGAAAGGTATGTCGGCTACTTTATGAATCAGTGTGCCGTATATATAAATAAACTCGATGAATACAGAAAGAATGTCAACCGGAAAATAAAGACCGGACAAGTCGACGATCTTTATAAGTCTTCCTCCCGTCCTTTTGAGAAAGAGCTTGAAGGACTATATACTAACTTTGATAAAGCATTCCTGAAACTGTATCCTAACTTTGTCGAAGAATTTAATTCCCTGTTGAAGCCCGAAGAACACTATAGACTAGAAAAGGACCAGTTGAATACGGAGCTACGCATATTTGCCTTGATACGAATGGGGATTACAGACGTTGGACAGATTGCTGTATTTCTGCATTACTCCGTACAAACAATTTATAATTATAAGAGTAAAGTGAAGCGAATGTCTGTCCTGGATAGCAATCTATTCGAAGAAGAGGTGAAAAAGCTCGGTTCTTTGTCTCAAAAATGATTCTATTTAGTTTACCAAAACATGATAATGATTGTTTCTCAATATGTTGATTTCTAAGTTATTAATTAAAATATAGCCTTAAAAAAGTCTACTTTACAGCCTACTTCCCATCAGAAGTAGGCTTTTTTCATCTCTATATTTGCATCACAAGATTTTTGATAACTGAATACTAATTCTAAAGAAACACAACTATGAGCTTTTCAGAAATGTATCTCACTTATTATTCAAAACTGGTTCGGTTTGCAAGAGAATTTGTAATACTGGAAGAGGATGCAGAAAACATAACGCAAGATGTGTTCACAGACCTGTGGGAAAGACGAGATTCTATGGATCACGTCGAGAATATGAATGCATATCTTTTCAGATTGGTAAAGAACAGATGTCTGGACCATTTGAAACATAAAATATTCGAGCAAAAATATGTAGAAGTTATGCAGACTTCTTTTGAAATAGAGTTAAATTTGAAGCTACAATCTTTAGACAGGTTTGATGGCTCTGATATGTCAGTGGGGAATGACACTGAAATACTTGTTCGGGCTGCAATCAACAGTTTGCCGAAACGGTGTCGCGACATATTCTTATTGAGTCGTATGGAAGGACTGAAGTATAAAGAAATCTCCGAACGCTTGGGAATTTCCGTCAATACAGTTGAATGTCAGATGGGAATAGCGCTCAAAAAATTAAGAGTAAAGCTCAGTATGTGTCTGGCTGCATAACTTTTAATTAAATTATAGATATTCTTTTAGGGGTATTTGTTGAGTTAATCGTTCTTTTGTAAAAAGGACGTATAAATGAAAAATAATATAAATAAGTATTTTGCAGGTGAATTGACTTCCGGAGAAAAAGATGAATTTCTGTTGGAAGTAATCCATGACGGGGGACTACAAGAGGACTTTTTAGAATATCAGCATCTGGTAGCACTAATAGACTGGTTGTCTCCGAAAGAGGATAAGGAACTTGCTCAGCGTAAGTTATCTGAATTTATGAATCGGATAGAAAAACGCAAAAATAAATAGGCATTAGATACCATGAATAAAATTAGTATCCTGTTATTAGCTGTTTTTATTTGTTCGTATGTTTATTCGCAGCAGCCATCTTTCGTTGACGGATATCATGGAGGGATATACGGGCACTATCCGGTGAAATGGAAAACCCAGTTTATCGTAGACCAGCTGACCATGCATCCCGACTGGCGAATCTGCATGGAGATAGAACCTGAGACGTGGGATACGGTTCAGGTACAAACCCCCGAAGCTTATCGTCAATTTAAAAATCTCGCAGCCAGCGAGCAAGTAGAATTTACGAATCCGACCTATGCGCAGCCATACTGCTACAATATTTCAGGTGAAAGTATTATTCGTCAGTTTCAATATGGTATATCCAAGATAAATAAACATTTTCCAGAAGTGAGTTTTCTGACTTATTCGGTGGAAGAACCTTGTTTTACAAGCTGCTTGCCGCAGATACTCAAGTCGTTAGGATTTAAGTATGCTGTTCTCAAATGCCCGAATACGTGCTGGGGAGGCTATACCAGTGCTTATGGTGGAGAACTGGTCAACTGGATAGGAACCGATGGAACTTCCATACTAACCGTACCCCGTTATGCCTGCGAGAAGCTGGAACGGGGATCTACTTGGCAGACGACTGCCTGGGGAAATTCAGAGGAATATTTAAACGCTTGCCGTGATGCAGGAATCGAGCATCCGGTAGGTATGTGTTTTCAGGATGCCGGATGGAAAAACGGACCGTGGCTGGGTAGTGGAAAGAAAATCAAAAACAATTCCAAATATGTAAGATGGAAAGATTACACAGAGAATATTTCCATTGGTAAAACAGATGATGATTATCATTTCTCGCAAGAAGATATGCGTGTCAATCTGATGTGGGGTAGTCAGGTGCTGCAGAAAATAGCACAGGAGGTACGTATTGCCGAGAATAAGATAGTGATGGCAGAGAAAATGTCTGTCATAGCTCATTTGGAGAATGGCTATAGCTATGCTCAGGCGGATGTGGATGAAGCCTGGCGCACATTGATGCTGGCACAACATCATGATTCATGGATTGTACCGTATAATGGTTTACATAGGTATGGTACATGGGCAGATGCAATCAAGCGGTGGACGGATCAGACCAATACCATTGCTGATAAGATAACGGAAGCATCCGTACGGAGCTTTGATCAGGGAAATATGCCTGTTGACAGTCAGCAGGGATATATACGTGTTTATAATACTCTGGGAATCCAACGAACAGAGATGATGAATATCCTGCTTCCAGATGAGTATGCAGATGACGAATTGGACGTTTGTAATTGGAAAGGAAAGAAGATAGGTTACTCTATAGAAAGAGAAGGTGAAAAAACAAGATTGTTTTTTGAAGCAGAAGTTCCCCCCTTCGGCTACTCCACGTATCGTATTAAACAAAAAAAGTCAGGTAAAAGAACGGTTTCAGGAGGTCAGTGTGCAGTGAACGAACGGGAATATATAGTCGAAAATGAATTGTATAAGATTGTTTTTGACTTGTCGAAGGGAGGAATTATTAAAAGCCTGATTGCAAAGAAAGAGGGAAACAAAGACTTTGCCAAACAATCCGGTGAGTATGCTTTAGGTGAACTGCGGGGATACTTTTATGAAGAAGAAAAATTCCGTTCTTCTACGGAGACACCTGCAAAGATGACTGTTCTGAGAAATAATTGCTATGAGACGAAGGTAAAGATAGAAGGCGAAATCGCTACACATCCTTTTACGCAGATTGTGACTCTTGCCCGCGGGGATAAGCGTATTGACTTTGACCTTACCATCAACTGGAGAAAGAATGTGGGAATCGGTGAATATCGCGAAACACACTGGCGGGACAATCGCAGAGCATATTGTGACGACCGGTTTAAACTGAGTGTCTTGTTTCCGGTAGATCTTGGTTCGCCTCGTATTTATAAAAATGCGCCGTTTGATGTTTGCGAAAGTAAACTGGATAATACTTTCTTTAATACCTGGGATCAGATTAAGCATAATATTATTCTTAACTGGGTGGATTTGGCGGAACAAAAAGGAGATTATGCGCTGGCATTATTGTCAGACCATACTACTTCTTATTCTCACGGAGAAGATTACCCGTTGGGTTTGACGGCACAATATTCCGGTCCGGGACTTTGGGGACCTGATTATAAGATTACAGGTCCGTTGAAAATGAAATACGCTATTATCCCTCATCGTGGGAAGTGGGATAAAGCTTGCATTGCTACTAGTAGTGACTGTTGGAATGAACCATTGTTAGGTTCTTATCATTCGTCGGCAGAACTGGAATCAAAATCATTTGTTGATTTGCGCAATACCGGTTATCAGATTAGTGCAGCCGGACTGCAGGACGGGAAGATCATGCTGCGTCTGTTCAATGCGGAAGGAGACAATGCACAGCGAAAAATTACTTTAAACATGCCTTTATCTCAGATAGAGGAAGTAGATCTGAATGGAAACTGCCTGGAACAAAAGAAGATAAAAACACGTGCCGGGAAAACTGAAATGATTGTTTCAATGCCCCGTTTCGGTATAAAGACTTTCGTACTGAATTGATTTATAAATATATTCTATTAATAGTAAACTGAAATATTTTTATGTATAAAGCTACTGCTAATCTTTTAATTGCTTGCTCTTTTTTATGGATGACCGCTTGTTCATCGACGGATACAGTTACAGCAGATCTGGTTCCGACTGATTATGTAAATCTGTTTATCGGCGCCAGCACCAGTGTGGGGGCTGCAGGTGTTTATCATGGATTGGGTAAGACTTTTCCGGGAGCGACCACTCCTTATGGTATGGTGCAAGTGAGTCCGAATACAATAACAGGAGGTGATAACGGCTCCGGTTATAGTGATGAACATAAGACAATTGAAGGATTTGCCTTTACTCAGATGAGTGGTGTGGGGTGGTTTGGTGAATTAGGAAATTTCCTCGTCATGCCTACCACCGGTGAATTGCTAAAAGTAGCGGGTAAAGAGAATAATGACAGTATCAAAGGATACCGTTCTGCCTATGATAAAGCTACCGAGACTGCGAAAGCAGGATATTACTCTGTAGAGCTGACTGATTATAAGATCAAAGCAGAGAGTAGTGCTACACCCCATTGTGGAATATTGCGGTTTACTTTTCCTTCGAATGAACAGTCCCGTATTCAGATCGACCTGGCACGCAGAGTGGGCGGTACTTCCACAGCCCAATATGTGAAGGTGGTAAATGAAAATACGATTCAAGGCTGGATGAAGTGTACTCCTGACGGTGGCGGATGGGGTAATGGAGAAGGCAGTGCCGATTATACCGTTTATTATTATGCGCAATTCAGCAAGCCGTTGAGTAATTATGGGTTCTGGAGTGCGGATATCCCTGATAATTGGGTCCGGAAACGTGATGAAGTCGTTAGTATTCCTTATCTGACACGTGTTTCACAGACTCCGGTGATAACAGGTAAGAAAGAACTGGAAGGCAAACATCTGGGTTTCTTCACCGAATTCCCGACTACGGAAGGAGAAGAAGTGGAAATGAAAGTAGGCATCTCTTTTGTAGATATGGAGGGTGCTGCTAATAACTTTAAGCAGGAAATAGCTTCTAAAAACTTTGATCAGGTGAAACAGGAGGCGAATGATTTATGGAACAAAGAACTTAGCCGTGTACAGATATCCGGAGGTACGGATGAAGAGAAAACGGTGTTCTATACCGCTTTGTACCACACAATGATCGATCCACGAATCTATTCGGATGTAGACGGACGCTATGTAGGCGGAGATAAAGAGACGCATGCAGGTGACAGTACATTTACCAAACGTACTATATTCAGCGGTTGGGATGTATTTCGCAGTCAGTTCCCTTTGCAGACGATTATCAATCCGCGTCTGGTAAGTGACGAACTGAACTCGTTGATTACTATGGCTGAGCAAAGCGGACGCGAATATTACGAACGTTGGGAACTGCTGAATTCTTATTCAGGATGTATGCTGGGTAATCCTGCATTATCCGTATTGGCTGATGCCTATATAAAGGGAATCCGCACTTACGATGCTGAGAAAGCTTATCAATACGCAGTCAATACATCACGCAAATTCGGCAATGATTTGTTAGGCTATACTCCTGAACCATTAAGCATTTCATACACTTTGGAATATGCTTATGCAGACTGGTGTGTTTCTCAACTGGCTAAAGCATTGGGAAAAGAAGATGAAGCCCGACGTTTCTATGAAAAAGGACAGGCTTATCGCAATATATTTGACAAGGAAAAAGGATGGTTCCGCCCACGAAATGCGGATGGTTCCTGGGAACCTTGGCCGGAGAATGCACTGACAAAGGAATGGTATGGTTGCATTGAGTCCAATGCTTACCAGCAGGGATGGTTCGTGCCGCACGATGTGACGGGTATGGTCGAACTGATGGGAGGCAAAGAAAAAGTGATAGCGGATCTGACTAATCTGTTTGATAAGACTCCTTCCAACTTGTTGTGGAATGAATATTATAATCACGCCAACGAACCGGTACATTTTGTACCTTTCCTCTTCAACCAGTTGGGTGCGCCATGGGACACGCAGAAGTGGACACGTCATATTTGTGAAAAGGCGTATGCCAACAAAGTAGAAGGGATTGTAGGAAATGAGGATGTTGGACAGATGTCGGCATGGTATATTCTGGCTGCTTCCGGCATTCATCCTTCTTGTCCGGGGAATACGCGGATGGAAATAACAAGTCCTGTTTTTGATAAGGTAGAGTTCCGACTGGATCCGAAGTATTATTCAGGAGAAACATTTACAGTAATTGCACACGATAACAACACAAATAATCTATATATACAGAAGGCATTGTTGAACGGCAAGGAATACAATAAGTGTTATCTGGATTTTGCAGATATTGCAGCCGGAGGAACATTGGAGCTGTTTATGGGTGATAAGCCTAACACTGAATGGGGGATCTGATTAAATAAAGATCCCCAAAACTAATTGTTACTTTAAAATCTTGATAGCATGATGAATAAACTTGGTCTTTTTATAGTATCGGCAGTGTTTGCTCTTATCCAGACGGGATGTGCGGAGCAGAGTACAAAGATGTCGTTGAACAGTTCGAACCCGCAGATTCTTTGGGAAGTGAAACCCCAGGCGGATTTGGAGAATATGACCGGAGAACAGATATCTACTCCGGGATTTGAAATGTCCGATTTTGTCAAGGGTGTAGTACCGGGAACTGTTTTTACTGCTTATGTTGAAGCAGGAATTGTTCCCGATCCTAATTACGCTGATAATATTTATAAAGTAGACGAAACGTTTTATAACCGTCCGTTCTGGTATCGTACAGAATTTGAGCTTCCGGCATCTTATTCGGAAGGAAAGCGTGTATGGCTCCATTTTGACAATACCAACCGCTTTGCTGATTTCTATTTTAACGGCGAGAAGATATCAGGAACGAAAACATCTGTGAAAGATGTAAGCGGTCATATGTTGCGTTCAAAATTTGATGTGACTGATTTGGTTAAGAAGTCCGGCAAGAATGCGATAGCCGTCTTGATCACCGATCCCGACCAGAAAAAGACGCGTAAAGCTAAAGACCCGTATGGAGTTGCTTGCAGCCCCAGTTATCTGGCAGGTGCCGGTTGGGACTGGATGCCTTATATACCGGGACGTCTGGCGGGTATCACAGGTAATGCCTACCTTGCTGTTACCGGAGATGTAATTATGGAAGACCCGTGGGTACGTTCCGAGTTGCCGACTTTACAGCAAGCTGAGATATCCATTTCAACAGATATCAGAAATGCTTCTTCTTCTCCGAAGGAAGTGGTTGTTGCCGGAGTTATTCAGCCGGGAAACATTTCCTTCTCTAAAGATATACGGGTAGAGGGAGGAACGACAGCCAAATTATTTATAGATAAAGAAGAAATAAAACAGCTGGTCATTGATAACCCGAAACTTTGGTGGCCGAATGGTTATGGTGAACCTAATCTCTATACCTGCCAACTGACTTGTTCGGTTGACGGACAGGTGTCGGATGTAAAGGAAATGACATTCGGTATCAAGAAGTATGAGTATAAGATGGTAGATAACGTAGTGGGATATCCTGTACTGACATTCTTTATCAATGGGCAGAAGATTTACCTGAAAGGTGGAAACTGGGGGATGAGTGAGTATCTGCTTCGTTGCCAGGGTGAAGAATATGAAACGAAGATCCGTCTGCATAAGGAGATGAATTACAATATGATTCGTCTGTGGACAGGTTGTGTGACCGATGATGAATTTTATGACTATTGTGATAAATACGGAATAATGGTATGGAATGACTTCTGGCTGTATGTGGCATATAATGATGTAGCCCAACCGGAAGCATTCAAGGCGAATGCCCTTGATAAAGTCAGACGTCTCAGAAACCATCCTTCCATCGCTATCTGGTGTGGAGCCAATGAAACGCATCCGACACCCGATCTGGATAATTACCTGCGTGAAATGATTGCCAAAGAGGATAACAATGACCGTATGTACAAGTCATGCTCCAATCAGGACGGATTGTCTGGAAGTGGCTGGTGGGGAAATCAGCCTCCAAGACATCATTTTGAAACATCAGGCAGCAATCTGGCATTTAACACACCGGCTTATCCGTATGGTATTGATCACGGTTACGGTATGCGTACGGAGATAGGTACGGCTACTTTTCCTACATTCGAAAGTGTGAAAGAGTTTATCCCGCAGAAAGACTGGTGGCCTCTGCCTACTGACGAGCAGTTGAAGAATGATGACGATAACGTATGGAACAAGCATTTCTTCGGTAAGGAAGCATCCAACGCCAATCCTATAAACTACAAGAATTCAGTGAACACCCAGTATGGAGAATCATCCGGACTGGAAGAGTTCTGCGAGAAGGCACAGTTGCTGAATATCGAAGTAATGAAAGGAATGTATGAGGCTTGGAACGACAAGATGTGGAATGACGCCGCCGGACTTCTCATCTGGATGAGCCATCCTGCCTATCCTTCGTTTGTATGGCAGACTTACGATTATTATTACGATCCTACAGGTGCTTACTGGGGAGCGAAAAAGGCTTGTGAACCTCTGCATATCCAATGGAATGCTTCCAATAACAGCATAAAAGCAATCAACACTACGGCGAAGGACCTGAAAGGGGCAACAGCCAAAGCTACCATCTACGACCTGAATGGAAAGGAAGTTACCGCATACGGCCAGACAAAACAGGTAGACGTGGCAGCCAGCGATATAGCTGAAGCATTTACGTTGAACTTTAACCCCTTCAATCTGGCTTACGGAAAGAATGTTGTTGCATCTTCCTCAACAAGTGCTTCCAAAAGTGCTTCGATGGTGGCTGACGGAGGTGCCGGAAGCCGTTGGGAAAGTGCATACAGCGATCCTCAATGGATATATATTGATCTTGGCAAAGAGGAGAAAATAGAAAAAGTAATATTGAAATGGGAAGCGGCTTGCGCTAAGAAATATGAGCTGCAAGTTTCGAATGATGCGAAGGAGTGGAAAACCGTTTATACCAATAAGGAAGGAAAAGGCGGTACGGAGCAGATTGAGCTGGAACCGGTTGCTGCCCGTTATGTAAAACTGGCAGGTATCAGTCGTGCCACATCATTCGGGTATTCATTGTTTGAGTTCGAAGTCTACGGTGAGAAGCCGAAGGGAATAGAAGAACTGACTCCGCTTCATTTCATTAAACTGGAATTGACAGATGCCAAGGGTGATCTGCTCTCCGAAAACTTCTATTGGCGGAATGGCGTGAGAGACCTTGATTATACCTTGCTGAATACCCTTCCGGAAGCTGATTTGTCTTGCCGGCTGGTCGATAAATCGATGGCTGACGGAAAGATGAAAATAGCTGTGAAGAACAATTCCGGTACGGTGGCTTTTGCCAATCGGGTGAGACTTGTCAATAAGGCTACACAAGAACGCGTGCTTCCTGTTATCATGTCCGATAATTATGTAACGTTGATGCCGGGCGAAGAAAAGGTGATCAGTATGGAGGCAGCACCCGAACTGCTGAAAGGGGGCGTGAGTGTATTGGTGAAACAGTACGGAAAAGCAGAGCAGAATAAACTGGATATATAAAAGTAGAGATGAAGATATTCTGGTTGTTATCTTTGATTTGCCTGAGTTGTGGCTGCCTGCAGGCACAGACAGCAATCCCCCGGTTCGAAAAGGGGGAGCGTGTGGTATTTGTGGGAAACAGCATTATTCATGGCGGACATTATCATTCATTTATCTGGCTATATTACATGACCCGCTTTCCCGACCAGCCGATTACTATCATGAATGCCGGAATTGGCGGAGAGAGTGCATGGGATATCAAAGACCGGCTGGATTATGACGTTTTCGACAGAAAACCGACTTATGTGACACTGACTTTCGGTATGAACGATACCGGTTATGATGTTTACATGAAAGACAATGCGAAAGAACTGTCGGAAGAACGGATTGCAAAGTCGTTGGAGAGCTATCGGGAAATAGAAGAACGATTGCTGGCTAAAAATAAAATAACCAAGGTGCTGATAGGTGGTTCTCCTTATGATGAGACCTCCAGGTTCAATCATTTTATTTTGCACGGAAAGAACGACGCTATTCTTAAAATAATAGACGCCCAACGGGCATCGGCAAAAAAGAATGACTGGGGCTTTGTTGATTTTAATCAGCCGATGAGAGAACTAAGTCTGAAGGAACAGGAGAAAGACTCTACGTTTACTTTTTGTAGGATAGATCGAATCCATCCGGATAATGATGGTCAGATGGTCATGGCTTATCTGTTTTTGAAAGCGCAGGGATTGGCGGGAAATGAAGTGTCATCAGTCTCTATTGATGCACATCGTTCATCTATAACGGCTCGTAAGAACTGTAAAGTTTCAAAATTGAAGAAGAACGGAAGCAATTTAACTTTCGACTATCTGGCTGAGGCTCTTCCTTATCCGCTGGATTCTGTATCGAGAAGTGGCTGGGGTAGTAAAAGGTCGCAACGTGATGCCATGCAGCTCGTTCCGTTTATGGAAGAGTTCAATCAGGAACGCTTTCAGGTGACGAATCTGGAGAAAGGAACTTATCGGCTGACGATTGATAATCAGTTTATTGATGATTTTTCAGCGGAACAATTGGCGGATGGGATAAATCTGGCAGATTACCCGAATACTCCCCAATATCAACAAGCTATGAAGATTATGTATCTGAATGAGGAACGGTTTGAAATGGAGAAACGTTTCAGAGAATATTTGTGGACCGAATATTCTTTCTTGAAAAAGGAGGGACTGTTATTTGCAGATAATCAGCAGGCTATTGATAAACTTAAAGAATATTTGCCCAAAGATGTTTTCCTTCGGATGAGTTATGACTGGTATGTCAAAGCGATGCATCCTGAGGTACGTGAAGTCTGGGGTAATTATATGAAAACCATTGTTAAAACCATTTATAAAATCAATAAGCCTGTCACTCATACAGTGAGTCTGACAAAGATTGAATAATGGTCATGATGTGTAGATTGCAAAAAACTCTTTAATTGGACAATATGAATAGATTAATTGGAACTCTCTTGCTGTTGATCGCATTTTCTTCCTTTACCTATGGAAGAGACAATGCTCATGTCGTGAATCTGCGTTGTGACAAGATGGAGAATCCGATAGTTATTGAGAGCCGGCAACCGGTACTTCAATGGCAACTAGTGTCAGATGAAAGAGGAAAAAGGCAGACGGCCTATCGTATCATTGTATCCGGCAGTCTGAAACAGCTCAATAAAGGAAAAGGTGATTATTGGGATTCCGGTAAAGTCAGTTCATCAGAGTCTGTCATTAACTATCGGGGGAAACCTTTGTCATCCGGAGCGCAGCTTTATTGGAAAGTGATGGTCTGGGATGAAAATAACACTCCTACGAAATGGAGTGAGGCATCGAGCTGGAATATGGGATTATTGAAACCATCCGACTGGAAGGCAAAATGGATAGGGCAGACAGAAGATTTATATCCGGATTCGACGCAGACATATCCGGCACCGTATTTTCGTAAAGAGTTTGCTGTTAAGAAAGCCGTCAAAAAGGCTGTGGTATATGTCTGCGGATTAGGTTTCTATGAAATGTCTTTCAACGGAAATAAAATAGGCGATCAGGTATTGGCTCCTGCCGTTACGAATTATGATAAGAGATCGTTGAAAAAACTTTTGTATCATTATGATGACCAGTCGACGCAGAGAGTACTTTATAATGTATTTGATGTCACTTCCCATTTGAAGAAACAGAACAATGTGATTGGTGTCGTATTGGGTAATGGCTGGTATAATCAGCGGGACCGTATTGTGGAAGGTCATATGTGGTATGATGTTCCTAAACTGATACTGCAACTGGAGATTGAATACAAAGACGGAAGCAGGGAAACAGTGGTGTCCGATCCTTCATGGAAAACGACTACGGGGCCGATTCTGCATGATGCCATATTTACAGGTGAAGTTTATGATGCCCGTCTTGAACTTGGTTCGTGGAACCGGGAAGGTTATGATGATTCTGCCTGGAAACCGGCTTTGGCGGTTCGTCCTCCTACGGGTGCTTTGCAGGCACAAACGATTCCATTTACGAAAGTGATGGGAACGGTAGATACCCATTTTGAACAGGCAAACGACTCTTTGTATATCTTCACTCTGCCCGAAACCGTTTCGGGCTGGTGTGAACTTTCCGTGAAAGGTAGGGCAGGAGACTCTGTGAAACTGCGTTTCATCAGTGATGAGGGCTTGAACTATGGGCAGGAAGATGTATATATACTGAAAGGCGGGCAGGAAGAAAGATGGGAACCTAAGTTTACCTGGCATGCGTTTAAAAAGATAGAAGTAATCGCGACAGAAGGAGTTGCAATCTCCGGCCAAAGCATACAGGTGAAATCCATCTATACGGATATCAGGAATACAGGAAGCTTTGAATGCTCTAACGAACTTTTTAATAACATCTGTGAGGCTTATAACCGTACGATGCATGCCAATTTCAAAGGCATAATAAGCAGCGACCCGCACCGCGAACGATTGGCTTATACCGGTGACGGACAAGTCATCACGGAAAGCCTGCTCTATTCGTATGACATGACTCGTCTTCTCAGAAAGTTTGTTACTGACATTAGTGATGCAAGCAATAAGAATACAGGCTATGTTCCCCATACCGCACCTTTTGGCGGTGGAGGCGGAGGACCTGCATGGGGATCGGCTTATGTAGTCATACCCTGGAATTATTTCTGCCACTATGGTGACACTACACTCTTACGGGAACATTACCAGGGAATGAAGCATTGGGTTGAATATCTTCAGACCCGTACAGATGACAAGGGGATAGTCGTAAGGGAGGAACCGAACGGATGGTGTCTGGGTGAGTGGTCTACTCCTCACAACAGGATTGAAATTCCTGCCTCATTGGTGAATACGGCATACTTCTATCATGTCACTTGCATCATGGCGGATGTTGCGGGTATTCTGAACAAGAAAGATGACGAGCATCATCTGCGTACACTTGTCGAAACGATCAGAAAGAACTTCAACGCTGCATTTTACAATGAAGCAACCCATCATTATGGGGAGGGAAAACAAGGAGCCGATGTATTTGCGCTGGCATTCGGACTTGTTCCGGAAGGTAAGCGGGAGAAAGTGTTCGCAGCTTTGCTCGGACATTTGGAAAAGGTCAATTATCACTTTGATACAGGTATACTTGCCACTCCACTTTTACTGCAGGTGTTGACGGAAAATGGAAGGGCAGACCTCGCTTATAAGCTGATGAACCAGCGTGACTTTCCAAGTTATGGTTATCTGGCTGACAAGAAGAATAATACACTTTGGGAAACATGGAATGGAGATGGAAACGATGAAGGTTGCGGACATTGCCATCCGATGTTCGGAAGTGTCGTGGCATGGTTCTATCATTCACTGGCAGGCATCAAGCCCGATCAGTCTGATCCGGGGATGAAGCATTTCTACATTGAGCCGATGATAGTGCCCGATTTGAAATATTGCAGAGCTACGTATGACAGTCAGTATGGCAAGATTAGTTCGGATTGGAAGATAGATGAGAACGGAAATCTGAATCTTAAGATAGAAGTTCCTGCAAATACATCCGCTACGGTGATAATTCCTGATTGGGGCGGCAGAACAGTGCTGGAATCCGGAAAACCGGTAAGTGAAGTCAGTAATATTGTAATAGATAAAGTGGATTCTGCCCGGATGAAGGTATCATCGGGCGTCTATCACTTTGTCATTCTTAAGTAAGTCATTTAAAAATAGAAGATGAATAGTATGAAACGATTGTTATGTTTAGGTTTGATTTTGAGTTTCTGTTGTCTGTCATTGACGGCGTATGGAAATGAGAAGACTCCGCCTTTCCATCTGGTGGAGCTAAAATGTGAGAATCTTATTGACCCGTTGGGGATTGATAATGTAACCCCTCATTTCAGTTGGAAATTGAAAGGTGACGGAGTGAAGGGCGGGCAAGCCTATTATGAAATACAGGTGGCTTCGGACAGTATTTTGTTGTTGCAGGATAAGGCGGACTTGTGGAATACCGGGAAGTTGAAATCCGATGCTTCGGTAATGGTGCCTTATCAGGGAAAAGCGTTAACTTCCCGTTCCTTATGCTATTGGAGAGTACGTGTATGGGATTCCAAAAAACAAGCTTCGGTGTGGAGTCCGGTTGCCCGTTTTGGTGTAGGCATTCTGGATAAGTCGCAGATGCAGGGCGAATATATCGGGTCGTCTGCCGAAGGTGGTAAGATTTGTGCTCCTATTCTACGCAAGAAAATCAATATGACGAAGGGAGAGACTTCTTTTTTGCATATAAATACGTTAGGTTATCACGAAATTTACGTCAATGGAAAGAAAGTAGGCGAAGACGTCCTTACACCTGCTGTTTCACATTTGACCAAGCGTTCGCTGATTGTCACTTATGATATCACTCCTTATCTGAAAGAGGGAGAAAACGACCTGCTCATCTGGCTCGGTCAGGGATGGTACAAGACAACTACTTTCGGAGCGGCTTATGAAGGTCCGCTGGTAAAAGCAGAGCTGGATGTGTTGAGAAATGGTAAATGGGAAGTAGTGGCGAAGACAGATCGTTCATGGAACGGGCGCGAAAGCGGCTATTCAGATACAGGTACTTGGCGGGCTTTGCAGTTCGGCGGTGAGAGGGTGGATGGAAGAATTCTTCCGAGAGATCTTTCGTCACAGGCGTTGGATAAAATGAAATGGGCTCCTGTGGTGACAGTGAATGTTCCCGATCATATTGTTTCGCCTCAAATGTGTGAAGTGAACAAGATACATCAGATTTTGCAAGCCGTTTCGGTCAAAAATCTGGGCGAAGGTACATGGTTGGTAGATATGGGGAAAGTTCAGACCGGATGGTTTGAAATGCAGATGCCTGTGTTGCCAGCAGGTCACGAAGTCACGATGGAATATAGTGACAATCTGACGAAAGACGGTGAATTTGACAAACAAGGTGAAAGTGATATATATGTATCCGGTGGCAAGCAGGGAGAATGTTTCAGAAATAAATTCAATCATCATGCCTTCCGGTATGTGCGTATCTCCAATCTTCCGCAAAAGCCGGAAACGGGTGCTATGAAATCTCTGCAGATTTATGGAGATTACAAACAGGCTGCTACTTTTGAATGTTCGGATGCCGACTTGAATGCTATCCACGATATGATTCAGTATACGATGAAATGTCTGACGTTCAGCGGCTATATGGTAGACTGTCCGCATCTGGAACGTGCCGGATATGGGGGTGACGGAAACTCGTCAACGATGTCTTTGCAGACGATGTACGATGTAGCCCCGACTTTCGAGAACTGGATACAGACTTGGGGAGATTCTATGCGTGAAGGAGGAAGTCTGCCGCATGTTGGTCCTAATCCGGGTGCCGGTGGCGGTGGTCCGTATTGGTGCGGATTCTTTGTACAGGCTCCGTGGAGAACGTATGTCAACTATAATGATCCCCGACTGATCGAGAGATATTATTCTCAAATGAAAGAGTGGTTCAAGTATGTGGATAAATATACGGTAGATGGTTTGCTGAAACGTTGGCCCGATACCAAATATCGCGACTGGTATTTGGGTGACTGGCTGGCACCGATGGGGGTAGATGCAGGCAATCAGGCTTCAGTGGATTTAGTTAGTAACTGTTTCATCAGCGATTGTCTGGGCACTATGTATAAGACGGCCTTGACATTAGGTAAAAAAGAAGAAGCGGAAGGTTTTGCCGCCCGTAAAGAGAAGCTCAACAAGCTGATTCATGAGACTTTCTATCGTGCGGATGAAGGAATTTATGCTACAGGTTCGCAGTTGGATATGTGCTATCCTATGTTGGTAGGTGTTGTGCCCGATTCTTTGTACGATAAAGTGAAAGAGAATGAGGTCGCCATGACCGAAGAAAAGCATAAAGGACATATCGCTGTCGGTTTGGTGGGAGTACCTATCCTGACAGAATGGGCTGTTCAGAACAAAAAAGTGGATTTCTTCTATCAGATGATGAAGAAACGCGACTATCCCGGCTATTTGTATATGATCGATCATGGTGCAACGGCAACCTGGGAGTACTGGAGCGGAGAACGTAGCCGTGTACATAACTGTTACAATGGCATTGGAATCTGGTTCTATCAGGCTTTGGGAGGAATACGTCTCGATGAGGCTGAACCGGGATACCGCCATTTCTATGTCGATCCTCAGATACCGAATGGTGTGACTTGGACAAAAGCGACGAAAGAATCGCCCTACGGCACTATTGCTGTCAATTGGGAATTGAAAGGTAACCAACTGAACCTTCAGTTGACGGTTCCGGCGGGAACAACTGCCACGGTTTGCATTCCTGACGATGCGGTTTCATGCAAGATGGGAACGAAAAAGGTGAATATCAAGAAGAAAACAGTGTTGGTAAAGGAAGGAAACCATCATTTTGTATTTGGACTGAATAAGTTGTAATGGGGGAATCTGTGGTGCTCTCTCTATAGAAATAAAAACTATTATTTGCCGTCATCTGTCACATTATGGGGCATAATGGTTTGAATATGAATGGTTAATGCTGTGACAGCAGTATGTGATGACAGTGTGATGGCAAATCTTGCCGTCACACTGTTTTGCATTAACGGCTTCTTATGTTCAGTTCTATATAGAGCTTTTTAGTTTCTGGAGCTTGAAACTAGAGTTTCGACCGTTTGAAACTAAAGTTTCATCAGCTTGGAACTAAAGTTTCCTCTATTTGAAACTAGAGTTTCAGCCGCTTGAAACCATCGGTTCCGGCGTAGGAAACCAAATGGATCTGCGTATTGTGATGTGTACTGGTTTTAGTTGACAACTTCGTTTGTTATAACTGAATTAGTTTAC
>OGZM01001427.1_pt1 | contig 19147 bp, 18 predicted proteins | sample 1576821 | NCBI WGS metagenome assembly OGZM01 (sample SAMEA3541491, study PRJEB24748) | human gut metagenome | biome: human gut; feature: human-associated habitat; material: faeces | place: China | collected 2012
AGGAGGCCTCCCGCAGGAGGCCCGCATAAAAAGGAGGCATGGCATTTGCATTGCCGTTCCCATGCGGATCGTTGAGGCCGAGGGCCTCTCGGCCGTTGCAAGGCGCGAGGGCGCGCCCGACCTGAAGGTCGACACGTCGCTCGTGGGCGAACTCGCGCCGGGCGACTGGGTGCTCGTCTTTCGCGAGAGCGTCATCCGCACCGTGAGCGAAGAGGAGGCCGAAAGGATCGGCCGAGCGCTCGCGTGCGTCTCCGCCGTGATGGCGGGCGACGAATCGGCGGCGGCCGAGGCCGCCGGCTTTGAGGACTTGACGGGCGAGCCTCGGCTCCCGCCGCATCTGCAGGCGCTCGTCGGAAAGAAAGGAGCCTGATCCATGGCAAAACCCAAGCCGCCCGTCGAGGCCGTCGTCGACACGGCCGTTCATCCGCTCTTTGCGCGCCTGCGCGAAGAGGCGGGCTTTGCGGAATTCTCGGGCGCCACGCTCGAGACGATGCTCGAGGCGCCCGGCCTCAAGATGGTCCTCTTTGCGGAGGATCCGAACCTGAGGCGCGAGACGCTCGACATCGCCGTGATCGGCCCCGAGCTCAGGAAGGCGCTCGGCGCCGCCGTCGCCTCGGGCTGGTACACGGCCGTCTCCGAGGGCAGGGCCCTCGGCGCACGCTACGGCATCCGCAAGTTTCCCGCCGTCGCGCTCTTCAGGGGCGCGGAGTACCTCGGCGCCGCCGAGGGACTGATGGGCTGGGACGAATACATTCAGGCGCTCGTCGAGATCGGGGCCCGTGAGAAGGGCCCTTCGCGCACGATTGCGATCCTGCAGAAAACGGAAGATTGAGTTAGGAGATCCCCCATGTCCAGTCTGACTTTGGACGGCGCCGGCCGATGGGCCGAGGTGCCGCAGCTCCCGCCCGAGGTAGAGCGCGCAGCCGCGCGGGCGCTCGTTGACTTTCTGCGCGAGGTCGAGAAGGCCGTGCTCGAGGCGAAGGCCGCCGGACCCGAAGCCCTCGAGGAGCTTCACCGCGTCTGGGACTTCAGGAGCTTCGACCGCGCCTGGCTGCCCTTCATCCTGCCGATGCTCGGCAGCGGTGAGGTGCGCATCACGCTCCACGACGGGCTCGCCCGCATGGAGGAAACGGGCATTCCCGCCCTCTGGCGCCTGCAGATGGGCGGCCACGACTCCTTCATTCTCGGACGCATCCCGCGCTGCGTGTGGCTTGCCGCCCGGAGCGGCGAAGAGACGGTCGGCACTATCGTCAACAATGGCTCCGACGTCTTCGCGGCTCCCGCGATTCTGGAGGAGCTGCGCGCCGCACAGCAGAAGATCGACTGGTCGAGGCTCCCCGAGAGCCCCGCCCACATGGTCGAACTCACCAAGCAGCCGCTCTCGCCGGGCGACTCCCGCGCGATTCTCTCCACGCTCGGCACGGGCGCCATCCGGGCCGAGATCACGGGCTTTGCGAAAAGCACGATCAACCGCACGGGCGTGCGCGGCATCTGGCACACGAAGATGCTCAACAATGCGGGCAAGCCGCTCCTTGACGCCTACGTCTGCGCGGTGATACCGCCCGAGGTGGCCTCGCCCTGCGAGGCCTTCGACGACACCGTCGAGCGCTGCCGCGAGATGGTCGACTGGGTCGACAAGGATCTCGAGCGCGGCGCCATCGGCGGAGAACCCGTGGAGGAGGCCCGATGAACGACAATGAAGTGAGCGACGACGTCCTCCCGACGAACCTTTCAGGCTCGGACGTGAGCGACGGTCTCGACCGCCTGATGCGCGCACGCATCACGCCGGAGATGCACATGCAGTGCAAGGTGTGTTGGTTCGTCTACGATCCCGAAGAGGGGCTTCCCGAATTCGGCATTGAGCCGGGCACTCCCTTCAACGATCTCCCCGAGGACTGGACCTGCCCCGAGTGCGGCCATCCCAAGGCGAGCTTTATTCCGGCAGAAGGCTTCTGACGGGCGCTGCAGGGAAGAGGCGCATCATCAAGACTCATCGGGCGTCGCTGACAAGGCGGCGCCCGATGCCTTTTCTGCGTTGTCGCGAGCTCCCGTTCCGCCTGATAAGATAACGAAACAGGCTGGAAAACCACGCAGCTTTCATTTTTTTTATGCCAGTCGACCGTTCCAACCTCACGGGCGTCGCGCTAGTCCTCCTCGCAGGCATTCTGTGGGGCGCGATGGGCACGTCCGTGCAGTATCTCTTTTCCTCGGGCGCCTTCGAGACGCCGCTCGAGCTCGTAACGCTGCGCCAGCTCTGCGCAGGCTCGCTCTTCGTGCTCGTCATGAGCCTCGTGCGCCCGCGGGCGATCTGGAGGCTCTGGACCGACCGCCGGATGGTGATCGACGCCGCCGTGAGCGGCGCGCTCCTCTTCGGCGCGCACAATGCGTTCTTCGAGTCCATCTACTATTCGAACGCAGGCACGGGCGCGATCCTGCTCGTGACCGTTCCGCTCTGGTGCGGACTCTGGAGCGCGATCGTGAACCGAAGGCCCGTGCCGCGGCTTGAGATCGCGTGCTTCCTGCTCGCTGCCGCAGGCGTCTCCCTCATCGTGACCGACGGCGACTTCTCCGGGCTTGTCTTCTTGCCGATGGCGATCGTCTGGGGACTCGTTTCGTCCTTCATGGCCGCCGCCTACAACATCCAGTCCAAGCGCCTCGTCGCCCGCGCGGGAGTCGTGCCCGCGCTTGCGTGGGGTCTGGTCTTCGGCGGCGTCTGGGCGTCCGTCTTCTGCAATCCGCTCTCGATTTCGGCCGAATGGACCGCGGCGTCCGCAGGCGCCTTCGCCTTTCTCGTTCTATTCGGCACGATGTTTGCCTTCTGGAGCTTTCTCGCGGGCCTGAGGCACGTCTCGCCCGTGGTGGCGGGGCTGCTCAACAGCGCCGAGCCGCTTGCGGGCTATTTCTTCTCGATGCTCTTTCTGGGCGACGTGCTCGGCTTCTGGCAGACCGCGGGCATCGCGCTTGTCATCGCCAACGTGGCGCTCCTGGCCTTCAGGAAGAATTGAGCGAACGCATTGTCAACTCAACTTCATGAGATGGGCCGCCATCGTCATGCGCACCGGATGGGAAAAGGCCTGCAGGCTCCTATAATATGGCGCGTACGAAACACTCTGAGGATAATCCCATGCTGACCGTCCGCCCCGCCGCGATGAGCGACCTTGACGCCATGACCGACATCGAAGCGCAGTCCTTCCCGCCCGAGGAGAAGGCCACGCGCGAGAGCTTCGAGGCTCGCATGAAGGTCTTTCCCGAGTGCTTCATGCTTCTGTGCGAGGACGGCCGTCCCGTCGGTCTCATCGACGGCATGGTGACGAACGACGCGACGATCTCCGATCCGATGTTCGAGAATGCCTCCCTGCACGACCCGAAGGGCGCCTGGCAGTCGATTTTCGGCTTCTGCGTGCTTCCTGAAATGCGCGGCAGGGGCGCCGCGCCCCTGCTGATGCGCGTCTTCATCGAGAAGGCGAGGGCCGAGGGCCGCCGCGGCCTCATCCTCACCTGCAAGGAAAGGCTCATCCATTATTACGAACAGTTCGGCTTTGTCAACATGGGCGTCTCCGCCTCCGAACACGGCGCCGCCGTCTGGTACGACATGACGCTCGAATTCTGACGGCCTCCTGCTGGTCAATACCCCTGTCTGAAGACAGAGGTTCCCGCGCCGAATTTCTATGAATCTTGAGCCCACAGCGCACCTTGGGACGTGATGAGTGCAAATGAGGGTTTTTGAGGGGGAGTTCGAGCCAAAAGACGCTTGACGAAAGCTTCGTGTGGGCGTACCATAGTATCAACCGCAGGACACTAGGTCCCGGTTTTCAAGAGTCCGGCTCCCCATCGCCGGCATCCCGGAAGGTACCGTAAGACCTTCCCACGATAGAGCCCCGTCGGCATTGCCTCGGGGCTCTTCCATTTTGGCTCATTTTGTGCGTGATGAATGCAGATGAGTGCAAATGCGGGTATTTCCTGCCGTCTAGCTTGCGAAATCGTGCGTGTTGAGGCTTGACGGGAAGGGCTCGCGGGCGTACCATAATATCAACCGCAGGACGCAAGGTCCCGGTTTTTCAAAGTCCGGCCGCCCATCGCCGGCATCCCGGAAGGACAGCAACGCCTTCCCACGATAGAGCCCCGTCGGCATTCGCCTCGGGGCTCTTCTCTTGTGTGCTCGGCATGGGCACGTTCTAACGGGTGAAAGTCCCGAGAGGGGCCGGCAGTGGCAACCTCATAGCCAAAAGCAAGGTGTGCGTCGCGAGGCGTAGGCTGAAAGAAGCTGGAGGCAAACCCTTGAGCTGATGAACAAGAACCTCATCAGGCATACGACGGCGGATAAGCTCGCAAGGCAGAGTGAAGTCCGATAACTGCACGGAGCCGTTGGTGTAAATGAGGCAGCTACATGAGGGGAAAGAGCGTGTTTCTAATGATATGGACCACCCACCCGATGCCTAGTCAATCGATTCTCGCAGATTGATAATGGGGCATCACAAGTCTTTATGGAGTCCATATCATGGCTAGAAAGCGCACCCTGTCAACACTCGACACATCAATCGCATACGAACCTGTCGGGCTCGATTGCCCGGGGAGGCTGACATGCTAATGGAAATTCAAACGCCCGAAGGCCGCGTGAAGGCCATGACGCCCGTGATTCTGTCAGCGAGCCGCTCGACCGACATCCCGGCCTATTATGGACAGTGGTTCATGAACCGCCTGCGCGCAGGCTGGTGCGCCTGGGTGAATCCGTTCAACCGCCGTCCCTCGTATGTGTCGTTCAGGGACGTGAAGGCGGTCGTCTTCTGGACGAAGAACCCGGCGCCCTTCCTGCAGCATCTGGACGAGCTCGATGCCCGCGGCCTGCACTACTACTTCCAGTACACGCTCAACGACTACGAGCGGGAGGGCTTCGAGCCCAACGTGCCCGCGCTCGAAAAGCGCATCGAGACCTTCAGGCGGCTCTCCGAGCGGATCGGTCCCGACCGCGTCGTCTGGCGCTTCGATCCGATCATCCTGTCGCCGGGCACCGGTCCGCGCGACATCCTCATGAGGATCTGGACGATCGGCAAGGCATTGAGGGGACTCACGAAGAAGCTCGTCGTGAGCTTCGTCGACGTGGGCGCCTATCGAAAGGTCCAGGCGAACCTCGTGCGCGACACGGATCTCTACACTCGCGAGACCGTGCTGTCGGCCGAACCCGACGAGGCGCAGAGGCGCGAGATCTGCGAGGGCCTCGCCAAGATCCGAGAACGCTGGCATTCGGAAGGCTGGGACATTGAGATTTCGTCCTGTGCCGAGGAGGCCGACCTCGCGGCCTGGGGCATTACGCACAACAGATGCATCGACGGCGAGCTCATGGAAAGAGTGTTCGGCGAGGACAAGGCGCTCGTGCACTTCCTTCACTCGGGCAAGCTGCCTGAGGCGCCTGCCGCAGGGGCGGACTCGCTCTTCGGAGATCCCGTGATCCCCGTGGTTCCGGTCTCCAAGCGCAGGAACCTGAAGGACAAGGGCCAGCGCGAGGCCTGCGGCTGCATCGTGAGCAAGGACATCGGCATGTACGACACGTGCATGCACTTCTGCGCCTACTGCTATGCGAACGCAAGCAGGAAGACCGTGCTCGAGAACCGCAGGCGGCACGATCCCGAGAGCCCGTTCCTCGCAGGCGAGCCCGGGAAGACGAATGAAGATGCAAAGGCGGAAAACACGGAAAACGGAGGCGGCAGGTGAAGCTCTTCAAGGTCATTAGGACGACTGCGTGCGGCGTGAAGTTTGCGACGCGCGTCGGCATCACGGTCGGCAGCAACATGCTCCAGGGCGTCGCGAACGTCGCGGATGTGCCGGGCAGGGCGGCGAAGAAGACCGCCAGAGGAGACTGGGACGGACTTGAACGCCTTACGGAAAGGACGGCCCGGGGCGTCGGCCGCTCGATCGAGAACAAGTGCACGGCGGCGGGCGAGCTCTTCAGCGAGGCCGAGCGCTGCATCGCGAATCCCGACAGGCGGTTTCTGACGAAGAAGAACGCCGCCGGCGTTGCGGCCGTGGCGACGGCAGCGGTCACGGTGGCGGCGGGCGCCTCGGCGCTGGATCTGGATGTCGTCTCAGACGTGGACGTCGACGGACTTCCCGATGCCGACGGTGCGGGCGGTGCGCTTGCATCGGGCTTCGCGCCTTCGGATCTGTCGGTTGAGAACGGCGTCTTCACGGGCGACGGTCAGGAACTCGACCGCCTGATCCAATACGGGGAGGTCGACGGCACGACTCACGTCGCCTCGGAAGACATCGTGCGCGACATCGGCGCCCGCGACGCCTTCCTCTCCGTCCACGGCTTCGACGGCGTGCCCGAAGGCTACGAGGTCCATCATGTCGTGCCGCTTTCCGAGGGCGGCGCCGACACGCCCGATAACATGATCCTCGTGAGCGAGGCCGACCATGCGGCGATCACCTCGGCGCACGCGGGCTTCTACGGCTGGCGAGACTGAGGTACGGGAGCCGCCGAGGCACCCGAAGGCATGATCGAAAATATGCAGACAGTCCCGCGAGGCGAAGTGCCTGCGGGGCTGTGCAGAAAGAGAGAGGTGAGGCGGGCGTTATTGCAGGTCGACGCCGAGGAAGTCGAGCGCGGTCTGAACGTGAAGCGCGGCGCCCTTGACGAGGACGGACTCGTCGACCTTGTAGCAGCCGTGGTGCTGCGGCCAGACGGCGTCGCAGGCCTCGTTGCGCACGCCGAGAAGGACCATGGCGCCGGGAACCTTCTCCTGATAGAAGGCGAAGTCCTCGCCGCCCATCTGCAGGTCCGCCTCGATGACGCCCTTGTCGCCGAAGATTTTGCCTGCCGCGCCCGTGACGACGTCGATCATGCCCGGATCATTGACCGTGACGGGCACGATGCGCAGGTATTCGACATCGGCCGTGCCGCGCATGGCTTCGGCCGTGCTCCTCGCGATGCGGGTGATCTGCTCCTCGAAGCGGTCGCGCACGGCGGGGCTGAAGGTGCGGGTCGTGCCCTCGAGTTCGGCGGTGCCCGCAACGACGTTGAAGCGGGTGCCCGAGTGGAACTTGCCGACCGTCACGACGGCGGTGTCGCCGGGATAGGTCTCGCGGGAGACGATCGTCTGCAGGTTCTGCGCGATGGCGGCGCCCATGATGAGCGCGTCGGCGCCGAGCTGCGGCTGGGCGCCGTGAGTGGACTTGCCGCGGACGTGGATCTTGAACTGATCGCCCGAGGCCATCATCGGCCCCTTGCGCAGCGCGACCGTGCCGGCGGGATAGTCGGACCAGACGTGCATGCCGAAGCAGGCGTCGACGCCCTCGAGCGCGCCTTCCTCGATCATGGCGCGCGCGCCCAGACCCAGCTCCTCGGCGGGCTGGAAGGCGAAGACGATCGTGCCCTTGAGACGGTCCCTGATTTCGTTGACGATCATTGCGGCCGTGAGCAGCATCGAGATGTGGCAGTCGTGCCCGCAGGCGTGCATGACGCCCGGAACCTCGCTCGCGTAGGGAAGTCCGGTCTCCTCGTTGACGGAGAGCGCGTCGATGTCGCCGCGAAGAAGGATCGTGCGGCCGGGCTGAGCGCCCTCGATGCGGGCGAGCGTGCCCGTGCCGAGGCCGCAGGGACGCCACGGGATGCCTGCGCGGTCGAGCTCGGCGCGGATGCGTTCGGCAGTGCGGACTTCCTTCGTGCTTTCTTCGGGGTGCTGGTGGAACCAGCGGCGCATTTCGATCTGGTACCCGTTCCAGCGGGTCATGAGTTCCTGGAGTGTCATTTTTTGGTCCTGTCAAGGGTCTTCAGGCGCAGGTCCCGTGCGGAAGCGCTGCGCCTGAATGAAAAGAGGTTTGAGGTCTTTCGTCAGAAGAGCTTGACGAAGAAGCCCGCGAGAATGACGGAGGTGATCGTCACCGTCACGAAGCCGCCCACGATCATCGGCGGGAAGAGTCGGCTCATGAGGAAGTCGACCTCGGCCTTGTCGGCGCCTTCCTCCTGGCAGATGCGTTCGGTCATGATCGCGTCGAAGGGGAAGCCGTAGAGAGCGGTGAGGCAGGTTGCGAAGCCGAGATAGGGGGAGATCTTGAGGAAGCGTCCGACGATCGCCGCGACGACGGCCATGCCGACGACGCCGATGATGATCAGGAGGACCATCGGGCAGATGAGCTTCGCCATCATTTCGGGATTGCTGTCGCCGAGACCGCTGTAGACGAACATGATCAGAGCGAGGAAGAGGAAGTCCTTCGAGCCGGTGCGCGAGAGCACGTTGGGCTCGAGGAAGCCGAGGCGGCAGAAGACGACGCCGCAGACGAGCGCCCAGATGGCGCCGTTGACCGGCGTGAGCACGCCGAGCACGAAGGCAAGCCAGGCGACGAGCGAGACCTTGAGGAGCACGAAGTACGGCGTGTTCCAGGCCTTGGGCGTGGCGAGCACGCCCTGCTTGGATTCGTTGCCGGGCATGGCGAGTGCGTCGGCCATGACCTTGCGGGCGTCCTCGCCCTTGTCCTCGACCTTGCCCGCGCGGAAGGCGGCGAGCTGGCGGCGGGCCTCAAGCTTGAGGCAGACGGCCGTGAGCGGGTAGCCCGCGAAGCCCTGCACGCAGTACATGACGATCGCGAAGACGGCTGCGGCGGCAAGACCGGCGTCAAGCGCGGCCTTCTGCATCATCGTGGTGGCCACGATGCCGCCCGCGAGCGGCGGGATGCCGGCGATGACGAGCGTGCGGTCCATGAAGAGCGGACCGACGAACCAGCACAGGCCCACGAGCCCGGCGAGGCCCGCAATACAGATGACCACGGTCTTCCACTGCTGGAGCAGGCGCTCGAGACTGAAGAGCGTGGCCATGTGGGTGATGAGGAGGAAGATGGCGACGGAGGAGCCCAGCGGCAGAAGCTTCGAGTCCGCAACGAGCGTCTTTGGGAGGAAGGTCCAGAAGGCGATGAGGATCAGCACGGCGGAGATGAAGACCGACGGAACCCAGCCTTTCGTGAACTTGGAGAGCACCTCGCCCAGCAGGATGATGACGAGGCAGGCCGCAAAGGCCGAGACAAAGTTGTACATGAGCATGGATTGGTTCCTTGACGTGCGGTAGTTGGAGTCTGAGGACGCCGTCGCCCGGGGTCGTCGACGGCGCGTGCACGTTCATGAATTCATTCTGATCCCGTCCAGAAGCACCGGACGACCGAAGGACGTCGAAAGACGACGAAATTTCGACATTCCTTGATGCGGGAGAGGGGATTTCGGCAAATTGTCTTAAGACAAACGCCTTAGAGGCCCAGATCGGAGCCTGATGATGGAAACGCGTGCGGTACAGTCGCTTTAAAGCGACAGCGGGCAAAGGCGGGGAGACGAGCGGATGAGGGTGGCGGACCATCGGGCGAGATGGTTCTCATGTACGTGAACGCAGGCGTGAGGGCGGGCAGGGGGCCGCCGATGTTGAGAAACCGCCGTTTCGCTCAACCGGCAAAAACGCCGTTTTCAGCCCGTTTGTTGCGTGAAAGCAACACCTGTTCTCCAGAGTTGGTGCTGTAGAGAACGCCGATGCAGGGGCTTTTCAATCCGTCCTGAGACGAAAGAAGGACCCTTTGTTCTGAAATGCGCGGACAGGCTCGAAGGAGAAGGCGGAAACGGGAGAACGAATCGATGCGGCCCGCATCGGCGGTTCGTTTCCATGGCGAAGCGTCGCGGTTCACGGCGTCGGATCCGCTGCGTCAAACGTGGGGCAAGGTTTGGAGAACGCTTCGAGGGACGTCGGTCCGAGCCGGGGGTGTTCTTCAGTTATCGAACGGGGATGAAAGTCCGGAAGGGTTGCGGCAGAAGGAAGGGCGCGAGTCTGTGGGTGGGGTTGAAGAGAGGTGGCGCATCGTTCGGGGATTGCGCACAATGGCGCAGAGTCACGGCGCGGTGCTGTCTGAAGACGTCCTGAGGGGACGTCGGGAGCCGCGCCCTGATTGTCTCTTGTCAACCATCAAAGGAAAGAAAAAATGAAGAAGAGTTTTGTCGCTCTCGCCGTTCTCGGCGCTTTTGCCGGCACTTCCATGGCTGCCGAGGTCACGATGTACGGTGTCGTCAATACGGGCCTTCTCTATCAGCACGGTGAAGCCAGTGCGTCCATCGACGGCATCGGCAGCGCCAGCGCCGAAGTCGACTCCTTCAGCATGGAACCGGGCACAAACTCCGCCTCCCGCTTCGGCATCCGCGGCACGGAAGACCTCGGCAACGGCATGACGGTGGGCTTCAAGCTTGAAAACGGCTTCGAGTCCGGCACGGGCGCCCTCAAGACGGACAGCAAGCTGTTTGACCGCGAATCCACGCTCTTCATCAAGGGCGGGTTCGGTACAGTCTACGCCGGCCGCATGGGCACGCTCGTCTCCGACGCGGGCTCCGTTGGCTTCTACGGCTCCATGGCCTCCGCTCTGGCCACGGGCTGGTCCGACAACATCGCCGGCCACAACGCCGTCATGGCCAACTACTCGAGCCGCTATGACAACACGATCGCCTACGTTTCGCCGGAATTCGCCGGCGTGACGATCTATGCCCAGTACGCCATGGGCGACACGAACGAAAACAAGGCTTCCAACGACCGCTACGCCGCTCTCGGTGCTGAATGAAAGGCCGGCGCCCTCGACCTCGCCGCTCTCGTCGACTGGACGAACAAGGACTCCTCCATCACCCACAGCAACGGCGCCGAATTCCAGGCGGACATGAACCTTCAGGATGCCTGGACGTTCAACCTCGCCGGTTCCTATGACTTCGGCTTCATGAAGACCTATCTCGCCACCCAGTACTTCAAGGATGCCCGTGACGCGGGTTCCGTCCTTGACTATGTGGGCTTCTTCGACGAAGACAGCGTCTTCAACAATAACGAAGGCGACGTCAAGTTCAACAAGGGTGCCGTTGCCAACACCGGCTATGGCGTGCATCTCTCCACGGCGTTCGACGTTCTCGGCGGCACGATGAAGGCCGGCATCGGCTACATGGACGCCGACATCGACTACGCCAACGACGGCCAGGTCGCCGACTCCAAGGTCTACACGGCTGCCTTTGGCTACGAATACTCGCTCTCCAAGCGCACGCTCGTCTACACGGGGCTCGGCTACACGAAGCGTGAGCTCGACGCCAACTACGAAGGCGTGACCGGCAGCTGGGAAGAAGAAGGCTACGATTTCGCCCTCGGCCTCGTCCACAAGTTCTGAGCTGCCTGATCTTCAGGTCTGACTGAACGCGCCCGCAGGAGGATTCTTCTGCGGGCGTTCTGTTTTTTCGGTGCGGGAAGACAAGGGCGTCATGCCCAGGCTTCGAGGAAGCAGTGCTTGAGGACCGAGAAGTCGCCGAAGCGAACGCCCCTCGGGGCCTCCCTCATGACGACGGGCTTGCCGTGGTAGGCGAAGCCGAAGCCCGCGGCGGCGATCATCTGCAGGTCGTTTGCGCCGTCGCCTCCCGCGATCGTCTCGGAGAGCGAGGCGCCGTTGACTTGGGCGAGCACCTCGAGCGCACGCCGCTTGCCATCGGCATCAAGGATCTTCCCGCCCGCAGGGCCGCGGACGCCGCCCGTAAGCCTGCCGTCCTCAAGGACGAGGCGGTTGCAGACCACGCCCGTCATGCCGAAGCGGCGGGCGACGTGCGTGGCGATCTCCTCGAAGCCGCCCGTGATGATGGAGGTGGCGAGACCGTGCCGCGTGAGAAAGTCGACGAAGTCAAGGGCGCCGGGCGTCGGAACGGCCCGCTCGACGGCGTGGGTCACGATCTCGGCGCTCGATCCCGCGAGTGCGGCCACGCGCTGGCGCAGCGACTCGTCAAACGGAATCAGCCCTTCCATCGCCCTGCGGGTGATTCGGGAGATCCGTTCGCCCGCACCCGCGAAGGCGGCCATCTCGTCGATGCACTCGCTCTCAATGAGCGTCGAGTCCATGTCGAAGCAGGCGACGCGAAAGCGCCTGAGGGAAAGATCGGGCGGTAGGAGCAGGACGTCGACGGCGCTCTCTTCGCAAGCCCCGTCGGGAAGCCCTTCGAGCTCACGCCCGAAAGACGGATGAAGCCGGGTCTGACGAGCTTCGTCCTGAAGTTGAGGCGGCCTGCAAATCCGAGGATCGCACGGTCGTCGCCCGCAAGAAGCATGTCGTTCATCGATTTTCCTCTTTCAATCAGTCATCGTCGTCCGTGCGGGCGCCTTCGGGAAGACCGCGCTCGGGCGTCCAGCCGTCGTTGTTGATGCGATGGGCGCAGGTGACGTAGGCGCGGCCTCCGGATGAGAGTCGTTCAATTCGCTGGTGGAAGGCGCCGAAGGTGAGGTCGAAGGCCTCGCCCGCAGGCGTCCTGCGGACAGGACCGCCGGGAAGCGCCTCGTCGAGAAGGCGGCCCGTGGGCTTCACCATGTCGGAGCCGGAGAGAAGCCCTTCGAGCGTCATGATCGTGACGGCGAGGTCGGCGTGGCCAGCAGGATCGTCGTGGACGGCCGAGCCGGGGAAGGCGCTTCCGCCGACCGCGAGCACGGCGTTGATCTCCTGAGGCAGGAGTCCGCCGTGGTTTCCTGCGCCAAGAGGCAGCTCGGGCGCCATGACGAGGCCGCCCGTTTCGGGATCTCCGCGCGGGACGATGCGAAGGTCGGGCGACCGGCGGCCGTCGGTGAAGACGAGGCGCTCGGAGAAGGTCCCCGGGATTCGGCCCTCGATTGAGCAGGGCTGCTCGGGATCCGAGGGCGAGAAGAGGAGCCCGATGTCGGGCGAGGTCATGAGCGCGTCGCGGGCGCGAAGCTGAAGCGAGAGGTCCGCGGGATTCGTGAACCAGAGTCCCGCGCAGTAGGTTCCGACGAGGACGGCGTCGGCCGAGGCCGTGTCGGCCCCTTCGAGCACCTCGCGCCCCATGAGGATGCTCAGACCCGCTTTTTCAAGAATGCCCTTCATGTCGAAGTGGCGGCGCACGACGCCGTGGCCGTGATCAGACATGACGACGAGCTGCACGCCCGCGTCCCTGCCTTCCGTCTCCCACCACTCGAGCACGCGCGCGAACTGGCGGTCTGCGTCGCGCCTTGCCTCGCGGGTGCGCTCGTCGTCAATGCCGAACTCATGCGAGGAGTGGTCGGGCTCGCCGATCCAGAGGACCGTCACGTCACCGAGGCCCCTCGGGAGCTCGCGCTCGAAGAAGAGGTCGACGACGAGCTTCGTGCCCCTGAAGTCGGGAAATTCAAGCGGAACGCCCGGGCCGAAATCTTCGACGAGCTCGCGGCGCTCGTTGTCCGGAACGCTCGTCACGAGGTCGTGCACGCAGGCGCAGACGTGGTCGGGATAACGGTCGGCGTAGAGGGGCTGAAGGCGCGTGCTGCCCTTCGAGTTGGCGCAGTAGACGCGCATGGTTTTGCCGGCGGCGCCGAGACGCTCGCCCATGGTGGGAACGAGCAGGAGCCCGTCCTCGCGGCGATGGCGCAGCACGTGCTCGAGGTCGAAGCCGAAGAAGACGCCGTCGGCGCCTCCCATGTCGCGGCGCCAGTAGCAGTTGGCGACGAGGCCGTGGCCCGTCGGGCGAAAGCCCGAGAAGATGCCGGGATGGTTGACGTAGGTCTCGGTCGGAAAGTCCGCAAGGTAGTGCGACCACGAGTGGTTCGAGGCCATGAAGCGCGAGAGCGCGGGCATGTCGGCCTCGACGCTGTCGGGGCGAAGGCCGTCGAAGCCCACGATCACGAAGCGGACGGCGGCGGATGAGGAGGAATTTGAGGTCATGAGTGTCTCCTTATCGTGCGGCGGGTTCGAGCTTCTGCTGGACCCAGTCGCCGAGGATGGACATGGAGAGCGTGGAGACGACGATCACGAGGCCGGGGATCACGGCGATCCACCAGGCGGTCGTGAGGTAGTCGCGCCCGAAGCCCAGCATGGTCCCGAGGGAGCTCATCGGAGGCTGAACGCCGACGCCGAGGAAGGAGAGCGAGGTCTCGAGGAGGATCATGCCGGGGAAGTTGAGGGTCATGTTGACGACGAGGGCCGAGGCGATGTTGGGCAGGATGTGCCTCAGGGCGATCGAGACCGTGGGCAGTCCGAGGCCCTCGAGTGCGCAGGCGTAGCCCTCGGTGTAGGCGGAGCGCGAGAGGTTTCGCGTGAGCCTTGCGTAGCGGTCCCATCCGTAGACGGCCATGATCACGATGATGACGGTGACGTCGGTGCCGAGGAAGGCGATGATCGTGAGGGCCAGGATGATGAAGGGGAGCGAGGCCGTGAAGTCGATGCCGCAGTTGACGGCGTCGTCGACGATGCCGCCGAAGCGGGCGGCGAGAAAGCCGAGCAGCGTGCCGATGACGGCGCCGAGCAGCGTACCCACGACGGCGAGCACGAAGGACATGCGGATCGAGTAGAGAAGGCGCGAGAAGATGTCTCGCCCGAGCTCGTCGGTGCCGAGGATGTGAGCGGCGGACTCAAACGGCATGAGGAGGCGGGCCGTGAGGTCCATGGCCTCGAGGTCGTACGGGGCGAGGACGGGCGCGAGGAGCCCTGCGGTGAAGAAGACGGCGAGGATGATGCCTGCCGCAATGGCGAGTGCGGGACGTGTGTTCATCAGTTGTCTCCCTTGCGAAGGCGCGGGTTGACGACGAGTGCGAGAAGGTCCATGAGAAGGTTTGCGGTGACGAGCGAGGCGCCCGTGACCAACACGATCATCTGCACGACGGGAATGTCGCGCGAGGCGACCGACTGGACGAGGAGCTTGCCGACGCCGGGCCAGGAGAAGACGTTTTCGGTGATGACGGCGCCCGCGACGAGCGTGCCGAGGAAGAAGCCGAGGATCGTGAGGATCGAGAGCATGGCGTTGGGAAGCGCATGGAGCCAGATGATCCTGCGCTCGGGCAGGCCGCGCATGCGGGCCGCCCTCACGCACGGGAGGCGCAGCGCGTCGATCATGGCGCTTCGGGCGTAGCGCGAGAAGATCGCGGCCTCCGAGGTCGCCATCGTGATGATCGGCATGATGTAGTGCCAGACGGTTGCGTTGCCGTAGGACGGGAGCCATCCGAGCTGGATCGAGAAGACGAGCAGAAGAAGGACGCCCATGAAGAAGTTGGGCACCGCATAGCCGAAGACCGACATCACCATGAGGCTGCGGTCGAGGAGCGTGTTGCGGTGAAGCGCGGCGCACACGCCCGACGGAATGCCGATGAGGAGCGTCACGACGGCGGTCGGAATCATGAGCGAGAGCGTGGGGCCGAGCGCGTCGAGGAAGACGTCCCTCACGGGCTGGCCCGTCATGTAGCTCGTGCCCATGTCGAGCGAGACGAACTTCTCGAGGTAGACGAGGAACTGCTGCCAGAGCGGCAGGTTGAGGCCCCACTGGGCGCGGAAGGCCTCGAGCGCCACCTCGTCGGCGGCGTTGCCGAGCATGATGCGGGCCGGATCGCCCGTCATGTGAAGGCCGAAGAAGACGCAGGCCGTGAGGAGCAGGAGCGTGAACGCGGCGCGAAGAAGGATTCGGAAGACGACGGCGAACATGGATCAGGCCTCCGGATGCAAGAGGAAGGAGGGGCCCGAAAAGCAGGCCGCGAGGTGTCCGCTGCCGTCGTCCCTGAGGGGCGGCACGTCGGTGCGGCAGCGCGCCTCGGCAAGCGGACAGCGGGAGGCGAAGACGCAGCCCTTCGGACGGTCGATCGGACTGGGCATGGCTCCTTTCGGGTAGTAGCGCACGACGTGCGCGTCGGCGCCCGGAGTCGAGGCCATGAGGAGCTTCGTGTAGGGATGCAGGGGCCGGCTGAAGACCGCTTCGACGGTGCCCGACTCGACGATGCGGCCGAGGTACATCACGGTCACGCGGTCGCAGATGCAGCGCACGACGCTGAGGTTGTGCGAGACGAAGAGCATTGCCATCTTCATGCGGTTGCGAAGCTGCAGGAGGAGTTCGAGCACCTGCGCCTGAATCGAGACGTCGAGCGAGGCGACGGGTTCGTCGCAGACGAGAAGCGCGGGTTCGAGCGCCACGGCGCGGGCGATGGCCGCGCGCTGGAGCTGGCCGCCCGAAAGCTCAGCTCATGCGGATAGCGGGTGAGAAAGCTTTCGTCGAGGCCGACCCGTTCAAGCAGTTCAATGGTTTCCTTGCGCTGAGCTTCTCGGCTGATGACAGCCCCTTTGAGGCGCAGGGCGCGGAAGGATTCTCCAATAATGCCCTGAACGCGAAAGCGCGGATTGGCCGAAGTGGTGTAATCCTGAAAAACGATGGAGATGCTCGACTGAATGCGCGCTCGGTCGGCGCGCGGCAGCCGCCCGTAGAGATCGAGTCCGTCGAGACGAACCGTGCCGGAGTCGGGCGCAAGCAGTCCGCAGAGGACGCGCCCGAAGGTCGATTTGCCCGAACCCGATTCGCCGATGATGCCGAGGCATTCGCCTTCCTCGAGATCGATCGAAAGGCCGTGGAGCACTTCCTGACGTTCACGGCCGAAGAGCCGCGTCTGATTTTCCTTGCGGAATGAAACGCGGATGTCTTTTGCTTCAAGCAGCATGAACTTTTTCTCCTCGAATAGCCCGGCTGAAGGTCGACATGACTGAGAGATGCCGATCGATGAGTTCGCGCGTATAGGGGTCCTTCGCATGCTCAAAGATTTCTTCGGGCAGACCGCGCTCAACGGCTAGTCCCCGATGCATGACGACGAGCTTATCTGAAATGAGCGAGAGCACGCCGAGATCATGCGAGATGAAGATCATCGCTGCGCTGCGGGACGTTTTAATGCGCAGAAACTCCTGCATGATGGCGTACTGACTGATGGAATCGATGGCCGTTGTCGGCTCGTCGCAGATGATAAGTGAGGGCTTCAAGGCGAGCGCGAGACCGATCATCACGCGCTGGAGCATGCCGCCCGACATCTGATGCGGGTATTTGCGAAGCACATCCTCCGGGTCACGGATCTTCATGAGTTTAAGCACTTCGATCGATTTGGCCCGAATTTCGGCGCTCGTCCAGTCCGTATGTTCCTGGAAGGTTTCTGCCATCTGGGCGCCGATGCGGTAGAGCGGATCAAAGCAGCTCATGGGGTTCTGAAGCACCATGCAGATCCGTGAGCCGCGAAGACGGCGCAGGGCATCGGCATCTTTTTCGAGCAGGCTTTCCCCCTGAAAGAACACCTTGCCGCGAACTTCAAACGAACGGTCGAGAAGTCCCAGCATGGCCTTGGCGGTCATGGATTTGCCTGAGCCCGATTCACCGAGAATGCCGAGACACTCCCCGGGCGCTACGGAAAAACTGACGCCTTTGACGAGTTCGGCGGATTTCTTATCCTGATGGAAGGTGACGTACAGATCCTGTACGTCGAGTACAGACTGCTGAGACATCACAGACGCACCTCCTTGGGATCAAGGGCGTCGCGAAGGCTGTCGCCCAAGAGGTTGAAGGCGCCGACGAGCACGACGACGGCAATGCCCGGAACGAGCATCTGCTCGGGATTGGAGATCATGACGTTCTTGGCTTCGTTGAGCATCGCGCCCCATTCCGGCATCGGCGCCTGGACGCCGAGACCGAGGAAGGAGAGCGTGGAGATGTTCAGAATGGCCCAGCCCGTGTCGAGACTTGCGAGAACGGCAAGTTCGGCAGCAATGCAGGGCAGCATGTGATGCGTGAGAATGAAGTAATTCCCTGAACCGATGGACTTGGAGTACAAAATGAAGTTCGATTCGGTGTACTTCACGACGGCCGTTCGGATCATTCGGGCATACCAAGCCCATTTGATGAAGATATTGGCGATGATGACGTTCTCGATGTTCACGCCCATGAGCGCCACCACGGCGAGAATCATGATTTGCGACGGGAAGGAGAGCATCACGTCGACCACGCGCATGATGAATTCATCAATCGGTCCGCGGAAGTAGCCTGCCAAAACCCCCATCAGCAGTCCCAGCCCAATCGTGCCGGCCATGGTGAGGAGCGACAGGAAAAAGGTCGGACGAATACCGTAAAGCATGCGTGAGAAAACGCAGCGGCCGAGCTGATCGGTGCCGAGCGGATACTCCCATGAGGGAGAAGCGAACTTCATCAGAATATTGTTTTCATACGGGTCATGCGGCGCAAGCAATGGCGCGAAGACGCCCGCAAAGACCGTAAGCAGAATCACGACCAGGCAGAACTGCGTGACCGGATTGCGCAGAAAAACTCTAAGCATTTCAGGCCGTCTCCTGTTTGCGCAGACGCGGATCGACCGCGCACTGGATGATGTCGAAGAGGAGGTTGAAGATCACGAAGAGCACGCCCATCATGAGCACATAGGCTTGAATGACCGGGTAGTCGCGATTGAAGATCGATGTGATGCAGAGTTTGCCGAGACCGGGCCAGGCAAATACGTTTTCCACAACGATCGTGCCGGCAATCAGCTGCGGTATCGACATGCCGATGGCGGTCACGCACGACTGGAGCGAATTCTTAAGCACGTGTTTAACGAGAATCGAACCTTCCTTGAGTCCGCGCACGCGTGCGTAAAGCACATAGTCTTCACGCATGTTTTCGAGCATGTTGTTGCGGATCAGGCGGATATAGGTCGAAATGTAGGTGAGCGCCACCGTAAAGGCCGGGAGGATCAAATGGGCAAATGTGCCCGAGCCGCTCGTCGGCAGCAAATCGAGCTTGATGGAGACGAACCAGATAAGAAGCAGCCCCACCCAGTAAGCAGGCATGGCTGTCGTCGCAAAGACGATGCCGCGCATGATGCGGTCAAACCAGCTGTCTTTATAGACGGCAGAAAGAAAGCCGATGGGGAGGCTCAGCACGATCACATAGACCAAGGAAAGGCCCGCAAGTGACAGGGTGGCCGGCAGACAGCGGCCGAGTTCGCCCAGCACTGTGCGGGACGGATTGGTGTAGCTCACGCCGAAATCGCCCTGAAGGCAATTCCAAACCCAGTCGACATAACGCACGAAAAACGGCCGGTCCAGACCCAATTCCGCACGGACCTGCGCGATGGCTTCGGGCGTAATGACGGGCGTCTGTCTTACGCGGAGCGCAACTTCCGCCGGGTCTGACGGGATGAGATTGATAAAGATAAAGCAGAAAAACGAGATGACGAAGAGCAGCGGAATCGTTGCCAGCAGTCGTCGGATGATGTATTGGCGCATAGAAAGACAAATCCCCGGCGCCAAGCTTCCATAAACGGAACGGCGCAGTCGAATAGGGGCTCGACCCTGCATGCATGCGTTGTAAGCGTCCCATCGCTTCCGGCAGGCGGTAAAACAAGGG
>OGZM01001436.1_pt1 | contig 18969 bp, 27 predicted proteins | sample 1576821 | NCBI WGS metagenome assembly OGZM01 (sample SAMEA3541491, study PRJEB24748) | human gut metagenome | biome: human gut; feature: human-associated habitat; material: faeces | place: China | collected 2012
GAGTAGAAATACTTGCTACATTAGCCACGTCACGGATAGAAGCACGTTTACGAGGGGCTACACTGATTTGATCGTCAATTGTAATTCCACCGGCAACAGGACTTCCTCCTGTAGTCATTACAGGAGCAGATGATTTCACTACGACATCAAATTTAACTCCGCCCTTTTTCTTTAGAGCTTCAACATCAATCGTTTTGACTCCGTTAATCTCGGTTACAAAACCTTTGCAGGCATCAGCAATTTGTTCTCCAAGAGACTTAAATCTAATATCGCCTCCCTTTGTTTTTTCGGTCGCAGCTTTGATCCGGACGATTGTTTCTTCAAATGATTTCAAGCGTTCGTTGATAGATTTGCTGTCAGCAAATCCTTTCACCTCGTTTTTCAGTTCATTGATAGCCTTAGTTGCATTTTCAATTGACTCTTTCATAGACTTAGAATCAATCTCGTCTTTAACAAACTGGTCGAAAAGAGCCTCCATGTAGTCATCCAACCCCTTGGAAAACACTTCAAAAACCTTAGATTCGTCTTCGGACAATCCTTTAGTATCAAGGAAATCCTTAAACTCAACCTTTTTCACTTCTTTTCCCATACTTACTTTAATTTTAAATTTTCAAACATTGATTTTACCTTATTGCCGTGCATGTCGGCTTCCTCTCCTTCAGGTGTAGGCTCTTTCCGAATCTCCGGCCTGAATGACGCAAGTGACATTGCTTTTGATATAATTCTTTGTATCTTTTGCTGTTTGGATGCAGGCATTCCTGAACACACTTCTGATATTTCGGTATTTAGTTCTTCATAAGCTTTTTCGACATCCTCTATGGATTTTAGCCCCAAATATTCTGTTTCCCCATTGCAACCGATAGAGACTACCGATATTTCATAAAGCTTTACCTCTTTCACTATGAAAGCGTCTTTTTCCGCATCGTATTCGCAATTCTCCCACACATACTGATATCCGATTGAGAATTGGTTTAAAGTTCCGGATTCGAGCTGTTTTATTGCCTGTTCTCCCCTCGGGACTTCATCTATTTTTGCTTCGAAATAAAGTCCTTTTTCATCTTCATTTAATACTGCAATCCGGCCTATAGGCTCATTCATATTATGCATCCAAAGCATAATTATCTTATCGTTAGCCGGGCTTTCCGGCCCTCTGTCCTGGATGCTCTTGGAAAAACATCCTTTTATCAGAATATCACCCGCTTTGTCCTTGTTCCCAAAAATGGCGGCATATCCGCTAATGGTACGGCTTTCATTGTCGTAGTTTACTTCTTTTGCATAAATAGAGAATGTCTTATACTGCATCCCCATTCTTCCGCTATATTTATTAGTTTTGTCCATTTTCAATAGAGTTATTAGTTTTTAATTCACCTTTTGGATTATCAGGATCGATATCTATAAACTTTGCCAGCTCATTCCTGGATTCATCAAGAGTTATCTGACCTTTTTCAACTAATTGAATTAAAGAAGAAGCCATTTTCTGAAAAGCGGAAGAAGATGCGGACTTGTCTTTCTGAAGGCAATCAATATGAGTATAATCCAACTTTATAAAAACACCTTTGGGACAAATTGCGTCTGTCAAAGCCTCTGACACTTTTTCTGAATCAGGAATAATAAGACCTTGGTAAGCGGACTTTTCCGCTATGCTTTTGTTGTCATATTTAGATTCATCAAATAAACTATAATCAATACCTATCGCATTGCATATCTTTCTGCTACACCGCTTATCCTCTTCGTGAAGTTTAAGCTGGGACGCATCATAATTTAAGGGAATCCATCCAAGTTTTATCTTTGACGTCAGGATAGGAAATTTATTGAGAATACCATATTTTTCTTTTAGTTTAGATTCCAATATTTCTTTTTCTTCTGGTGTCATAGTCTGATTACCCATCTTATCGGTATAATCAGAATAAATAATACCTTTGGGACCACCATTTACAATTAACTGATAACTGGCTGCCATTGCTGCAATCCAGTTATTAATTGGCATAGAAAGGGAGTCTGTAACCGAAGAGAATTCTATATCCTGATTAGAGCCATTAACTTTTGCAGAACTATCGTAAATTACAAAATAATCTTCGTCGGATAATTCTTCTTGCAAACCATTCCATTCAAGATAAACTCTAGAAACAATATCTTCTATATCATACTGGCGAAATAGTTTCCCGGAAGAAACCATGTGAAATATCTGTGCAGGTATGACATACATTGCGAGCGGCAATGATTTTTTTGTTGCTCTTACAGTGAAAATGGGACAATATCCGAAAAGCTTAAGAGACATCTCAATCTCTTTAAAGAATCCAGCTCTTGTTTGAAGTGGGTTAGGACGCGATAGCAATTTTCTAATATCATTATATTCCTCTTTCTCATTCCCATCCTTGTCTGTGACATATATTCTCCCATTCGCAAAAAGAGAACCTATTTTATTTATAACAGTAGAGAATGGGGTGCATACAAGAAGAGAATCTGCTTTATCCTTATCCAAGGTTAGATTATAATCATTTTTGATGTCACCAGATGGCGAGAAGAAATTGGTAAGATACAAGAAATTCCCATTAGAATCCTTTTCAATAGCTTTTACTGTCTCTCTCATTGAGGGAACAGATATATTAATTTTTTTTTGAAACCAATTTCCTAATTTAGACATAAAAAGAATGATTATCTGATTTGAGATAACCATTCCCTACGAAATGAAGAGGTCTTTACGGACAAAAATACTAACGAAAAATCCGATAGTATAAAAATTATAGGTTCCGTGCATCTTCACACGAAGGGATTGTTATCCTCACCGCAAATATAGAAATAATTTCTATTTAGTCCAAATAAAAATAGATAATTATTATTCGTAATTATATCACTTTTGAAGATTTTGCACGAGCGCACACGCAAGATAATACATACATGCCTTCAAAGCTGTTAATACCATCATAATCAGACATGTTAGCGATTAATGCAGAAAATGAATCATCGGATTCCGGGAAGTAGATTGTTTTAATAATCGATTTATACGATTCAATCATAGTTTTCTTATATGTTGATTCTTCTCTTACCCACAAATCATGATCTATAAGCTTCCTATAATCGTCTGCGTAATGTTTCATTTCTACGGGAATCTCCATTTGTACATTCCCGTCTGTTTTATTAATAAGTTGGTCAACAGATATTAGCGAATCGGAGAACAAGCAGTCAATCATGAATATCTTTCCGCCAACAACGCAATAAGAAACCATTATAAACAATCCGTTTATATTGGGGTGTATTTCAACAAAAATTTGATTATTTACCCCTATTTCCTCTTTCTTGTAGTACAGAACATCTACCTCACCTCTCATCTCTACAGTCCCTGTAAGAGCGTCGCATGCGTCATCGTGAGCGTTTTTCCCCCTCTTCCTGTATGTTTTCAGTTGAGACGCAAATTCCGGCCACCTCCTTTCCCAATCAGCAGGGAAATAAGTAAGGTTCATCACCTCGGAAGATCTGGTAAAGATCCGAACCTCTTTGTTTTTTGACTGATGAAACCAGCTTACTTGAGTCTTGGAGTTGCCAATCATCCGCATTTGTTTCTCTACATTCCGGGCAAATCCCCTTCCTCCATTATTGCTTTCTATATTTGCCTTGGATATTTGGTCTTTAGTGAGCATTTTAGCAGTTTCCGGTTCGGTAAATTCCATCTCCTTTTGTGTAAAAAGGACATCAAGAATGAAATTCCCTATCTCTGTATCGATATAATCAATAGAACATAAATAATCGCTTCCGGTATCGGCTGTATCTGTATAGTTTTTCCTTATTGCTCTATTGGTTATCGGAATAGCCTCATAAGTCTTAAACTTTCCATACATTAAGCCTTCCATAGGAGTTGGATTCTGCATATATTGAGTTTCAAAAACATAGCTATTCACCCTCTGCATCCTATGCAACTCTTCTATGGTATGTTTAAACTCCCATAAAGCTTTCTCCTTGCCATTTTCATATATTATTGCCGGAAGAGATAAGACAGTCCATTCTCCCGGCTCTGTTTCCATCAAATACCCGCAAAGATCATGCTCATGAAGTCTTTGCATAATGATTATAATAGGGGTATTCCGTGAGTTTACACGGTTTCTTATAGTTGTTTCAAACCGTTGGTTTACCTTTTCTCTTGGAGTGTCCGATATTGCATCTTCAGGTTTAACCGGGTCGTCAATAATCAATGCACCTGCAAATTTAGATGACGGTTTGAACTCTTCTAATTCTTTGGATAGATCGTTTTCATCATCGACTGCACCAGCACCAAAACCTGTGACTTGTCCCCCAGAAGCTGTTGCGTACATTCCCCCGCCTTCTGTTGTATACCACTTCTTTTTTGCATCGCTTGTTTTCTTTATGTCTACATAAGGGAATACACGCTTATATTCTTCCGACTTAACTATATCTCTTACCTCTTCTGAATTATCATTGGCCAGATCATCTGAATAAGATAAATGAAGGAATTTGGCAGAAGGATTGACTGCAAGACCATATGAAATAAAGTTTTTAACCACTAATTCTGTATTATGAGTAAGTATTAAATCTCTTCCAGCTGCAAAAAGATGATCTTCGGAGTCTACTCTAAAACATATAGTCTCTCTATCTTGAACCTTAGTAATAGCCGTAATAAATCGTTTTGAAAAATGCCGCTTATTTAAAGGCTTATACTTTCGGCTTTTCCTTTCTAATCTGAAGGGATTCTTAGGACTACGAATCATTATAATAGGGCCACATTCCGTACAATACATTCCCAAACTTTCTATTAGAGTCCTTGCATCTTTCCTTAAGCGATCATTTACAAAACATAAAGAACATTGATGAGAAATTGCCCCGCATGTCCCATCAGAGTCCATCATCCCTTGAAGAAGTGCAAATCTGCTGTCAATATCGGATAATAGATACTGAATTGGAATGTGTTTATTACCGATTACCCCAAGTTTTTTAAGCGTACTCACAAATCCTCCACGAATTCCATATTCTGTAGCTTTCCCTGCATTTTGATGAGTCCTAATTGTTATCGGATATTTGGATCTAAATGCTTGAACTACTTCAATATCCATTGTGCAAAATTCAGCCTTATAGCTCGAACCATTACCTAGCCAATATCCGAAAAGATATGGGTCAATTGGCAATATCTTTTCCTCATTTCTTATAGGAGAAATAGGCTTTATAATCGGGATGTCATATTTTTTATGTCCATCAGAATCATATAGCCTTTCAGACATTTCTTTTGTACGCTTTATTACTTTATGTTGACCTTTAAGTTTATCCCATCTCTTACGTTCATGAACAGCCCATAAATGATCCCCACTTGTAACAAGATGAGTTCCATCGGAAAATTCAACATTATAAGCATCTGTTATACCTTGCGGGTAAACTCCAAGTACCTTAGTCGGCTTACCATCACTTCCAAAAAGATAATCTCCAATTTGTACTTCTGAAGCCTTTTTCCAACCATTCATGGTTAGCATCGGTGTTTCATTATCAATAGCCTTGGAATATCTTGGAGCTATGTTTATAATCAGCTTCTTTATCTTTCCGTCAATCACATCATCAAGAGCCTGGCATATCTTTACGTGATGGTCATTTACTACAAATTTGCGACCGAATCTTGCTTTAAAGAAATATCTCGTATAGTTTAACGTCCCTGATAGGCAAAACGCCCGTATATAATCATATCCTTCCCCCATCATAAGTCTTCTATTATTCGTTTGGCTTCCTCTTTGGTCATAGGAGATGCAATGTTTATATTCATATCTTGCGGAGAATCAAAACCAAGCATTTTGCAAAGTCGTTGGATAGTCCATGTACGCCCATTCAGTTTTATTTCAATCCCCTCTTTCCCCTGTTTCACGCTTTCGACTTGCATTGCCATTTCGTCAGTCCAGTCTTCACTATCTTTGAAAGTAACATTGCCGTCCTTTATGGTAAGGAAATTGCGTATATCAGCATACATAAAGCTTCTTAGCATCTTCAATACTTCTTCTTTTGTAATGTCTGATTTCTTCTTTAGCTCTTCTTGAAGCTCTTTTATCCTTTGGGAAACCTTTGGGTTATTTAATAGTTTAGATGATTCTTCCCAAATTTGTTTTTCTTTCATCTTTGAGCAAGAATATGCACGCCTATAAGCCTCGGACGCATTTCCACACTCAATATAGTAATTGCAAAAATTTTCCTGTTTAACTGATAGCTTCATGGTCTTTTCGTCTGATTAGCTACATGCCACTTGACATGTAGCACAAAGTTAATAATTTCCTGTTTATTACTTTACACTCCTCCCCCACATATTCGCATTATACAGGGAATAAGCCCATAATTTAATCTCCCAGTCTTTTTCTAGGAATTTCTCTCTCATGGCTGATTCAAAGTAGTCAGCCAATAGGTTGTTGTCTATTTCTTATTTCATCACTTTCCCACTCTTCTTTTAAAATTATCGAATTCAATCTCAATACACTTGTTGATTTTGTCAGCATCCTCGTAGCGTTCAGATTCTATCAGTATCCTTTTTATCTCTTCAAGCTGATTGATATATACAATATCATTACGGTCTGTTACGTGATGAATATATCTTTGAATACTATTCAGCTTGTCCTCCATACGTTTGTGCCATTTGCTTATCAAAATTACAATGATGGCAACAGTTGTGGCATTGAGGATGAATAATGCTATTTTAAGTATTAATTCTGCTACTTCGCTTATTGGCATGGCTATTCCTCCTTTTCTTTAAAGTGTTCGATTAGCTCTTCAACGGTAGCCTTGTGATAATGATTATCTCGTGCACAATCATCGTCATTGGATTTACAAAAAATCCATTCTCCTATTTCAGCATAAACTGTTGCTTCTCCATTGTCCGATCTATCCCAATAATTTACATCGCAAATAAACCACTGATTTTCATTTGTATCATCCCTTAATGCAGCGATAGCCAAGAAAAGTTCTTCGTTGGTTCCGCAATCAACACTATCGGTTTCGTCAGGATGTGGAATGTTACTGAAAAACTCAACACTATATAGACCGTATTCGGGTTCAGTGAAAATACATAAATCTTCGTTAAGTTCCGCCCCAAACAATCTATATCCCAACTCCCCCAACTTCTTCCGAAGCTCCGGTGTATTTTTGCGTATAAAGCACGGTGTTGTAAATCCCATAGTTGCTAAAATTTAATCAATCCATATAACTTTAAGAATTAACACAAGGAAGGATAATCCAATTGTTCCTAATGTAAAAGCACCAAATATTTTTACATACTTTTTTAGCTTTTGGTTATTCCTAGATTCTTCATCCCAATTTAATGCTATTGTTAGTCCTAATTGTACAAATAGCATTGTTATTGTTATTGAAAATAGCACTTTTAATAAGTAATCCATTGTTATTCCTCCTTTCCAACTTTAACATATCCGTTTTCAATGCACCAACACAGCATATCGTAGACTGCATCAATAAGTTCTTTACTTTCTGTAATATTTATCATTGACCTAGAATAAGGTTCCATATACAAGCATGTATAGCTATCTGCAAGTTTTTGGATGGTCAGCACTTCATTACCAATAAAACAAGGCAGCTTATCGAGAATATCCTGCAAAGTGTAAGCAGGGTATACATGATCTTCACTAAATAGGCTTTCACGCCCAACCGATAATTCCCAATCTGAAATAGGTATTTTACCAAGCATTTGTTTGTACCACAAGAGCATACTTGTATTTCTTAATTCAAGTCCAATCTCCTGTAAATGTTTCATTTGTTCAACTGATAATACTTGTTTTGATTTCATTGTTATTTCTCCTTCTTTACCAATTTAACTTCTGTCGGTTCTTTATCTTCCCACTTTACTTCGGGAAATAAAGAAGAATCTATCTTGTAGAAATCATGGGGATTGTCACTACATAATTGCCAACTTTCCGAATACTTCACGGGTTGCTTTTTATAAAGATACAAATCACCATCTTTGTCTCTTGCTATATACATATTCAATCTCCTTTTTTATCCATATAATTCTTTGTAAAAGCGATGATTGTCTCTAAAAAAATAGGGGTTGCATTACTAGATATAATACACTTACCTCCATTGTTTCCGATTTCGTGTCTTTGGATTGAAAAGAACGCATACTCCTTTTTAGTGAGTGCGTACCAAGCTACTTTTATTCGTTCAATCATATATCAGTCTCCTTTCTCTTTAATCCGTTCTAATACATCTCTGTTGGCTTCCAGTATTTCATCGAAAGAGGGGATGGGCATCCATACGACGACATCATATACATATCCAAATCCATATATAAGCCAGCTCTTGTTTCTTAAATTGCAACAAGATTCACAGATTAATCCACTATTACGGACAACTAAAACACGTTGTTTTTCTTCCGGCAATCGTTCTTTCACGCTTATCCACGGGGATTGCTTGGCTCCAGCCTCATAACCTTTTGCATACACTTTTCGTAAATAACCCTCTATTACACGAGGTTGGTTTATCCGGTTAGCCAATAGGCTTACTATATCTTTTAATATCATACTATTTATTGTTTAATTTTTCTTCAAACTCCGCAATGATGCAATCTGCATCACCACCATGTACCCATTTTTCTAAAACAGAGGAAAGGATCTCAATTGATTGCTTTGCCTGCCATTCTGCACCTTCTTTAAATCCTATTCTGAAACATTCTAATCGACTCCAATCAGGATGTACGCCGCTGATACTATTTACAGCTTCTTCTAATTTCTGTTTCATATCTGTTCTGTTTTACGCTAATTATTATCAAAATATTCACTACAGACAAATCCCTTTCGCGGGGTAAAGTCTTTAAATTCACAACTTCTAAAAATCCACTTCTTGTCAGCCCATCCGGCTAAATCCTTTTGCCATTGAGGAATAATCTGATGAGGATTATTTAAATCTCTGTAAGGCTGACAATGCGGCAAGAACCGACTGCCTTTGTCCTTCCAATGATTGACACGCTCAAATGATTCTTTGAAGTCACTAAGCAGGATACAATAAAAGAAGTATTCGCCTTTGTACCCGTATTTGTCAATCAAAGCCGTGGCACGCTCACATTCTGCAATCTGTCCAGGTGTATCGCAACCAAACCTTATACGCTTCATCCACTTTACCTTTGCAAGCAACTTGGCAATATCATCCGTTACCAGCCGGGCATCTAATCCCTGATTAAAGTCAACCCGCACGCCCATGGAGATTATTTTTTCAATCTGCTGCAAACCGTAGTCGGATGCAAGTATGTTGTTATCCATGAGTATGATGTTTTTTCTCCCATTAACGGCTATTTCTTCAATATCCATGTAAGTAGCGATGTTTCCTTCTTTCTTCGGTACCACACACCACTTACAGTGGTTTGGACATCCGCGGGTGAGAAAGCCATAAGCCAAATTCTTATCAACATTATACAGATCGTAATCAGGGATCATTCTATCAATTTCCGGTAGAAGAACTTTGCTTATGTCATATCCTGTACCGCCTTTCTCGACTTGATCAGCATTGATATAGTAGCCGTAATCCGGTGTAAAACTGAAGACTTTTGCCATGTAAACCTTATTATCGGCACTTTAGTAAGTTTGACGATGACCTTTATATCGGTATTTGTCAATACTTCATGCGTAAAGGCTTACCCCATGATTCTTTTTGGGGTGGTTCTAAACTCCGTATTACAAGCGGACTAAAAGAGGCAGATAAATACTTGTCCGATGCCTTATTCTCCTGCAATTATTTTCTCGCTGAAAGCCTGTATATAAACAACGATCATTTCAAGCTAATGGAGTGGCGAAAACAATTTGACATCTTTCAAGAGATGAAGATAGACGGGCTAAAGTTTTATCGCAATAGGACAGCTATCCCATTAGATAATTTTGAATCTTTCGACGACATAAAACGGTTGATATTTAACGGGAGAGGAAGATACGGAGAGCAGCATGATATGCTTGAATTCCCGTATAATGAATGCCATAAGACAGCAAAATACATTATAGGACGTGATGTGCTTGTTTATCCCAATTATTTCTATTACCACATATCCTACGGGATGCAAGATGATTTCGAAAACTTCAAACAAGGGAAAGGACATAGTTCTTGGGATATTTATATCAGAAGTGAGGATAACGAGAACTACATAGATTTTTGTTTGCGCATCTTCAACCGCTATGATGCAATATTGAAATTCGATACAGAGGTTATAGAGCAAACATCACAATACAGCAGTTATTACAAGATAATCAATTAGAGTAAAACGATATAGAAATGAACATCGGACTATTGGCTGTTGATAGCAATTACCCTAATCTTGCCTTGATGAAAATCAGCAGTTATCATAAGGCAAGGGGTGACAAGGTTGGGTGGTATAATCCCCTTTGTTCTTATGATAAGGTCTGAACAAATCTACAAGTTTCAGCTTGATAGATTTTAAATACGGGTTCTTGTATTTGTTCTCTTTGCATGAGAAATTCATGCGGTATGCATATATTTCTGCTCCAATCATAGTTTGCCTCCTTTATTCTTTGATTTGAATCACTTTTTTATTACAACTGCCATAGTGCTAACAGTCGTTCCACTTTCCTTGAATTCACCTGCTCCGATTTCAAAAACTTCTCCATGAACCTCTTCCAACCATTTCCGGAACTCAACACATTTCTTTTCAGATGCGAATTTCCAATGCTGGCTGGTAATAGCAACAAGAGTTCCACCTTCTTCCAAGCGTTCATACATAAGCCTTACATGGTCAATATCCTGATTACCGGAAAACGGAGGATTAGCAATAATTTTAGTGTAATGTCCTACACTATCTTTCGTAAAATCTTCATCAAGCAATATTACGTTATCAAGTGCATGAAGAAACTCTCTGTTTTCCGGCATCAGTTCATAGCATTCAACTGTTACTGACGGGCACGACCTATGAATCGCTTTTATCAGAGCGCCACGTCCGGCACTTGGTTCAAGTACGGTATCTGTTTCGTGAATTCCACCGGCAAGCATTACCAGCCAGTCTGCAATATCAGCAGGCGTTTCAAAGAACTGAAAATCTTTTTGTAAATCGCATCGCTTACCTTCTTTCAAGATGGAGAACACACGTTCCGGATTAAAAGGGAATGTAAATCCCTGTATCTTACCTCCCTGCCATGAGCCGCCAGCTTCTTCTATCCATTTCTTTGCTTCAGCATAGGATTTCTTATTGAATTGTACTTTCGGAAGTTTAAGAACACTATCCTCAAGAGTACAATGCTTCAATATTTCTTCCACATTCCATTTCTTACCTTCATCAGCCTGCTTTTTCTTTTCGTCGGCCGGAGCATCCGGCGCTAACAGTGAAGATATTTTTTCTACAACCATATTGCTCGCATCCATGAAGGCATTGACGCAAGATAGTGCTTCCATGAGAAATTCAGTATCAACATATCCGGCAGCGTCATAAACATCTATACCTTCAGTCATATTCGACAATTCATTGAGCTGAGCTACACTACCACGTAACGTTTTTATTAAAGTCTCTTTGTTGTTCATCATAACTTTTCTGTAAATAAATTCTTGTCGTATCTACACTACCATGACCGAGAAGGTCTGCTAATTGAATTACATCTTTGGTTTTCTTCAGGAACATTTTAGCAAAGAAGTGCCGGAAGGCGTGAGCGTGCATTTTTTTTGAATCGATACCGCAATGTTTACCCCATGCTTTCAGGTGCTGAGAAAAACCTCTTTGAGTCAACGGTCCGAATCTCCCGACAGCAAGAGTACCGGATTTGCCTGTCTCCTTTATATAGTCCTTCACCTCCCTCTGCAATTGCTTCTGGAAAAAGAAACGTCGATACTTGTTCCCTTTCCCTTTCAGAACAACTTCACCGGTTGCTATATCCTCCCACGTGAATTGCTGAAACTCCGAGAGCCGGGCCCCTGTAGTACCCAATACCTTAATGAAGAAATAGTAATCCTTGTTGAGTTTTGTTTTAAGATACTCCAGTAACCGATTATATTCATCTTCGGTAGGAACATTAGAAATATCTAACTTACGTTTCATTTTAGGCCTCTTCAATTCTATCGGCTTTTTCATCCATTTAGAGAACTTCTCAATGGCTGTAATACGTAATCGAATGGTGGCAGGAGAGAGCTTCGCCTCTTCAAGGCTTTTTATAAATCGCCTGCAATTCTCCATATTCAGTTCATTGGCGTATTCGAAGTATTGCTTAAGAGAGGTGTGATAGATATCAACTGTATGTGATGAATAATCATTGTTATCAGTCAACCATATTATGAAATCATGGAGCAGTTTCTTATTTTTCTCTGAAATAACCTCAAGTTTCTCCAAAGGTTTTACAGCCTTTTCCCGTCGGCCATATCCGATTTTAAGATAAGACAATAAATCACAAACAGCCACACACATAAACGAATGGCGCACCATAGCATCCGCATTTTTATGTTTATATTTCAAATAACCGCGGCGATTGATTTCTTCGGCGCTCTCAAGAAAATCCGTTACATACTTGATATACTTGCCAATGGAATCATAGTTCTTTCCTGTTGTATACAGGTATGATATGTAATCTACCAATATTTGTTTTCGTTTATCATCCATTTCCATTTAATATCAAATCACACCAAGTATTATCATTCTCAAAGAACCACTCAAAACCACAAGCTTTGTGTTTGCCGGGTTTCTTATGGCAGATATAACTAATCAAGGACGGGCTGATCCCTGTTGCCTTGCCTGCATCTTGAATAGAAGGGAAGATACCACACAGTTGACCATTTTTTATAGCTACTACACTTTTCCGATTCATGCCAGCACCCGTCTTGTGCCATGCTCCACGTCCTTTTTCCAAATTCTTTAAGCATCTACGTTTACTCCATCTTGAATGGAATTTCAACTTCTTCCCCTTGTTATGAGGGGTGTGACCTTTCAGGAACCTGCCATTTACCAAATTCCTTGTAGGGCGTTCTATGGGTATATATAATTCACTCATTTCTTCTTTGTTTTGATTCATTCGACAATTTCATCTATATCATACCATTCTACATCAGAATTATTCAATCCATAGTAAGCAATAAGCTCTTCATAGTCGATAATTCCATGATATTCAGTTTCAATTGGCTTTTCCAATCCAACCTCTTTAATTGTTATTATATAGTGTTTATATTCCATACTTTATTATTTCTTATTATTTTGGTTTTGAGGGTCATTGAAATAATGAAGTTTGCAAAACTTCATTATGTTTTTTAATATCCATTGCCCTGTCTAAAATCAGTTTCCCCAATTCAGGAACAACGCAATTTCTAAGTATCTTGGTTTTGTCTTTAAGATTGTAATTGTCCAGGTCGAATCCAAGCATCCGTTTTACCCGTTTTTCATCTTCTCCATTGAAGATGTAGTTGCTTTCGGTTTTTATCTTTGGTATAGAAAAATTCGCCCAAAACAGATGCCTTCCAATCTCCTGCGGTTTGATGAGAGGGATGTAGTACGGTATTACATTTTCGACACAATACTTGCCTGAAAAGAAATTCTGCAAAAATATTATCTCCTGATATAATTTCATGTCGGGATATTCTACATCATACATTCCGCCTTTGCTGCTCCAAAATCTTGCTTTGCTATGAGTTGGACAAGGTGGAGAGGACCAAATAAAATCAAATTCTTTATAATGACGGAGAAGATATTCATGCGCATCTCCGACTATCACATTATCATTAGGGAAGAAATCTTTATAAATAGCGGCTATATCATCTCTAAATTCAACAGCAGTTATATCGTGGGTATCACCCCATAATTTTCGATTTCCTCCAATGCCAGCATATAAATTAAGTATCTTCATTTCTATATCGTTATGAATATCAATTATCAAATATATGCGCAAACACACTCTTCTCATCAGCCAGCTCCAACCCAAGCTGTGAAGGGAACCGCTTGATGTAATTATAAAACTCGAACATCTTCTTATCATCGTCTCCGCACCGGTCTACCAACAACCTGATAAACGCAAGAAGGCAATCGGAGTCGTTTCCAAAATTCTCCTGTGTGGAGAACTGGGTTTTGTCAACGCCCTGTTTCAATTTACGGATCGCGGCTATAGCTGTGTTGAAGTTGCGTTTCGCATCGTGGCGCAATTCATAGCCTTGCTTTCCCATTTCGCTTCTCAAATCATAGAGAAGGGTTTCTACAACATCTGTCAACACATAGGTTAAGTTGAGGGTAGTATTAAGATTTGTTGTTCCTACTAACATGATTTATTATACATTTATCGATTCCACTTATGCGCCATGAACTTTTTGATGGCTGCTTTACTTTAGTGTATAACGAGCATCGTTTGCACATAGGCTTCAGATGTCTTCCGTTGTAATGAATGCCGTTACAGATTACCGGATAACCTTGAAGTATCATCTTCGTGAAGAGCCTTTTAATTCGATGACGTTAAAAAGCTGGAGAATCTTCTTCATCACTTACCATTCCACTTGAAATGGGGATATTATCCAACTCATAAAAACATGTAGTACAAGCATTGAAGCCGCAAATAAATTTCAGCAAACCAATATTTCGACCTTTCGCAATATCTATCATTGCCGTACCTCTTGTATCTACGTGGGAAAAATCTCCCGGATATGACTTACCTTTCACTTCCGGACGGTAAACCAACATGACCACATCTGCAGCTTCTGCTATCTGACCGCTATCCCGTAATCTTGCTAAAGACGGAACCGGATTCATATTGTCCCTGTTTAATTGAGATAAAGCAATAATCCAAATGTCTAACTCCTTAGCAAGATTCTTCAATCGCCTTGTCACATCTCCCATTTGTTGCTCCTTGTTGGCTCCCTTCATGTTTACGTTAAGAATCTGCAGGTAGTCAACAATAGCGCCATCTATTCCGAATTTAAGTTTCATATACCGGATAGATGAAAGAATAGTGTCAATATTGGAGGTGCTACGATCATCGAAATAAATACCTTTTCCTGATATTTTCCCGATTCCCTTGTCTACAGATTGCAACTGGGATTCTGTCAAACGGGAATACATGATCTCATTTGCTGGCACTCCGCTTTCCATGGAAAGAATACGAGCCGTTATTTGCTCTTTTTTCATCTCCATCGAATACATGGCTACCTTGGCGCCTAAAGATGCCGCATTTCGCATGATAGATACCGCTAGGCTCGTTTTCCCCTGACTAGTCTCACCGGCAATGATTATCAAGTCCGATTTTTGAAGTCCTCCCGATTTGTTGTCTATCTTCTCAAATCCGGTAGGAGTGCCGGTCAAAGGCTTTCCGCCATTCAAATTCTCGTTTATCATGTGATATACACTCTCAAGCCCTTCGTTTATAGTTGATATTACGCTGCTGCTTGATTTGAAAAGAGAAGATAGTTGGTCAGAAACAGTATTGGTTACATCCAATATATCCTCTGATTCAGTATATGAGTTTGAAACAAGATATTGCCCAATCTCATAAAATTTCCGTCTGATGGCAAGGTCATGGAGACGAGCGGCATACTGTCCCAAATCAAACGTTTGGTTAGAAGCTATGCTTACAAACAGATATGGCTCAAATTTAATACCGTTAGCAACCAGCTTATTCTTTACCGTAATCATATCCGGTCTGTCACCAGAAGATGCGACCTGAATAATTGCCTTATAAATTTCCTGATGAAAGGAGTTATAGAAGCATTCTTTGCTCAACATCTCCCTCACTTCTTCAAAAGCATCACGGTTTATCATTATAGTGCCAAGGACTAGCTTTTCGGCATCCTCATCACGTAATTGCACGTTAACTTCCATATTCTTTCTTAGCCCATTTTAAAAACGTCAGATATACGCTAGTATACTTTTTAGGAGCATCCTTGTAATTATCCATGCTTTGAAGTATATCAACTATCTGATCGTATGAATACTTCTTTTTTAGTTTCAGAAACTCCTCTTCGGTTATTTGTCTTTGAAGTTTAAGAACATTAGGAGTATGTTCTTTGAGCCATTCATTAAATCTTTCATAATCGGATTTTGGAGGACTTTCTTTCTTATCTACGTTAGTAGATTCTTTATTTATATTATTATCATTTACATTATCATTATCATTATCATTAGGTTTTTCTTTGGTTTCTTTTTGGTTATTGTTTGGTTTTTCTTTGGTTTCTTTTTGGTTATTGTTTGGTTTTTCTTTGGTTTCTTTTTGGTTATTGTTTGGTTTTTCTTTGGTTTCTTTCTTTAAAGGTCGACCACCTTTACAACCATTATCAAATCGTTTGTTATTCACATCAATTTGAGGTTTTATCAATGTGAAGATACTACGAGCAACCGGCTTTAGATTATCAGTTTCCTTACCATATAGGCTATACTCCATTATAGCCGTGTAAATCTCACCCTGAATATCTCTCTGCAAATCTTTGATTGCCTCGTAAAAACTTCTATAGAAAATAAAACTATCTCTCATGCTGCCTTCCCTCCCTTTTTGATATGTAATTTTATTAGGTAGTAAAGGTTAAATTCTCCACTTCTAGGGCATTTCGGAATGTGCTCTATCTCATTGATTACTTCTTTTATTGATTTCATATTGCCATGATTAAATGTTAGACAATAGCGATATAGGCGGAAGTATTTCATTCCGCCATTTAGTTAGAATTTAAATATTAGATAACAGGAACTTTAGACAATCCTTGTGCGGATCGTCCGAATGATGACTAAAATGGTAATCCTGGAATTGCTGGAATAATCCTTGCGAGATTATGAAGGCATAAGCTTCATTCTTGCAATTCTTTTCGATTAGGAACTTTTCATAAGATACAGTTGTCGCACTGCTAGGCGCAAAGTTGGGGTTACTATTATTCGCCTTAACTCTGATTTCGTTGGTTCTTGGCATTGAACGAAATTTGAGTTGTTAAAAACAAGAAAGGCTATCGCCTCCCGTTCCGCCAAGAACCGACACCGTTAGAGATAACGAGCATCCAATGGGATTTGATAGCCTTATATTTTTGCAATATTACGCTTACAAACGAACATAAAAATATGCACGTTAATCTCTTTCATAAGTCTTGTTCTTGGCGTGAACATTGCAAAGATACACCCAAATTTCAAAATACCAAATGAAAATCTTATTTTTCCGCTAAGTAATCATTCACAACCTCTATAAACTCCTCCAAAGAACGGCATACAACATATTTATATCCGTCCTTTACTATCTTGGATTCCCATTCCTTTTGAGAATCGCTTTGAGTACCTTTTTTTGTTTTGGTTTCAATTAGGAGCGCTCCATATTGGCGATTACTCTTTAACAGAATTAAGTCAGCCACCCCAGCAAGTACGCCTTCTTCTTTCAACTTAGCACCCGTGGCAGCGTCTCTCCTTCCGCCATTTGGAACTGCGAATAGATTGTGCCGCATAGATGGGTATTGCAACCGGAACCATTCAACCATAGATACCTGAATTCTGTGCTCTTCATCCTTTGGCTTCTTGCGGATATTCTTACCGCAATACTTGGCTTTCATTTCTTCGAATGTCATATCAACCTTTCTCCTTACTCCTTTGAAGTTTCTTTCTAGTTTTACGAATCATATCTTCATCTCTCGAATTATATCCCCTAATGAGGATTTCTGTCGTTTTCAAGCACCGGACTATCGTCTGGAATTCTTGTTTGGTTACTGTTATTTTCATGTGGAGAAAGCGGGATTCGAACCCGCAATCGGATGATATTCTACGCCGCCAGGCTGTTTACGTCCATCCTTTTTCACCGCTGGCGGGCGGTTACATAACGATTCCATTCTGTCATTTCTCCATGTTCACCCACCAGTCTTCACAGACAGGCAGGCTAGGGTAAAAAAGCTATCTTAACAGCTCACTCTTGCGGATTATAGCTCTACCGGTTACAATAGTATCTTCCGTATTGTGAGACAATGTGCTTTGTTTGATGCCTATCTGATCTTCGGATAAATGCCGGAAGATACCCGTTACCGAACTGAAGTAATAGTTCCGCTTTTCGAAGATCAGGTAGACGTGGATTACTTTAGTTTTTCGCATTATTTTCACCAAACTTATGTTGTTGACACCAATTTGATTTAATAACCTTAAAACCACCAATTCCACAACGAAGATTCTTCTCACGCTCCCAATAACTTCCAGGAACAAAAGAAGGTTCTTTCACTATCTCACTTGTAAAGTGAAGACAATTATTACAGCATGGGCATTTCTTCTGGAACCCTTGCTTTTCTCTGTTTTCTGATTGTTTACTCATTTGGCTTTATTTTATTTCAAAACTTCCAAATAACAGCTATTTGGAATAATACCTTCTAATATCCAGTTTTATTTAATCTCATTGCTTCCTTCTCGTAACTCAACAAAGTGCGTAAAGCATCTAATTGATGCGTGCAGGCAGCATTAAGCCGGTCAAGCCGATCCACTAAATACGACTCGTCCTCCGCTATACTGTCAAGCAAAGCGTTTTGCACCTTTGCCGACAAGCATTGCTCTTTCGCTATTGCGATGATGGTATTGCTTATTTCTGTAGATTTCTTCTTCCGGAGCAGCTTCTTCGCATCCGCAAGCATTTCACCGGACCGGTTCAAATACACCATTATGACTGATATTCTCTCTTGTATCTCTACCGGATTATTTGAGCAGGTAATATTCAGGTAATCGTTTATTTCGTTAATCTCTTTTTCCATAAACTACGCTACCATTTTTTTAATTATTTCATTAGCCATCAGAATACGCTTCTCAAATTCAGCGATAACAGACTCATCCCTTGTTATCTCTACTATATGAATATTATGCTTCAAGAATGGACAGAAAACAACAAAATCAGCCTTTTCTAAACCCGTACAAGCCATTTCCGCTTGAACCTGGTAGAAGTATTTAGAATTTACTGATTTAAGTGTATCGTTATCCTTAACCTCCGCCATGTATTCCATAAACGTCTTTGGCAATGGACATTTAATCTCAACCACTTTCCTTGTACTACAAATGGTTGATATTCGGTCTGGTGAAGCAGAAAAATAAGGTATTGT
>OGZM01001440.1_pt1 | contig 18885 bp, 18 predicted proteins | sample 1576821 | NCBI WGS metagenome assembly OGZM01 (sample SAMEA3541491, study PRJEB24748) | human gut metagenome | biome: human gut; feature: human-associated habitat; material: faeces | place: China | collected 2012
ATAAACGCCCTGATTGGTATTTAATGTAATCCATTCAATATATTCTCCCTTAATAATTCTCTGCACGTACTTCAAAATAACTCTGCGGATGATTGCATACCGGGCATACCTCTGGAGCCTTTGTTCCGACTACAATATGTCCACAGTTACGGCATTCCCATACCTTCACTTCGCTCTTCTCAAACACCTGAGCAGTTTCAATGTTCTTAAGAAGTGCACGATATCTCTCCTCATGGTGCTTTTCAATTTCTCCTACTGCTCTAAATTTTGCTGCAAGCTCAGGGAAACCTTCTTCCTCTGCTGTTTTAGCAAAGCCATCATACATATCTGTCCACTCATAATTTTCGCCTTCTGCCGCTGCCACCAGGTTTTCCTTTGTATCACCAATTCCTGCTAATTCCTTGAACCACATCTTTGCATGTTCTTTCTCATTATCTGCAGTCTTTAAAAACAATGCTGACATCTGCTCGTAACCTTCCTTTTTCGCTACAGAAGCAAAATAGGTATACTTATTTCTTGCCTGTGATTCCCCTGCAAATGCCTCCTGTAAATTTTTCTCTGTCTGTGTTCCTGCGTACTTGTTTGCTGCCATTACTTTTACCTCCGTTTTCTTTACTACTTTTTCAAAATCTGATGCCGGGTGCTTACATAAAGGACATATAAAATCATCCGGTAGTTCTTCACCTACATATTCATATCCACAAATTCTGCAACGCCATATTGTCTTACCGTCCTCTGTTTTTCCAACGTTCTCTGGCTTAATATTATTCTGGTAATAATCATATGTGACAGAAGGTATATTACTTAAAACTTCCATATCGGTTATCTCACCGATAAACATTGTATGTGAACCCAAATCCTCTGTTTTAATAACTTTTACAGAAATATATGCATTTGTACCTTCCGTAATATAATAAATATCATTTATACCCCTGTCACACTTTTTAAATGTTTCAAATTTATTGGTATTTCTTCCTGATTGAAAGCCAAAATGTTTAAATAATTCAAACTGTGCATTCTGACTCAGAACTGATACTGTAAATTTTCCGTTTCTTTCAATCATATCATGCGTGTAATTTGTCTTATTGACGCATATACTTAATTGGTTTGGTTCCGAAGCTGCCTGAATCGCTGTGTTAATAATGCATCCATTATCTTTTTCAGCTTCCCTTGCAGTCAATACAAACAGTCCGTAACTCAGCCTATACATTGCTTTTCTATCCATGTTATTCCTCCTTTGCCTCCCCCCTGCATTTTTGGCAAATGCCTTTAAATGAAATATCGTAATCCAAAAATTCAATTCCGTGAGTATCATGAATTTTTTTCATCAAATCCGGTATTTCATCCATATCCACATCTGATACCTCACCGCATTTTACACACCTGACATGGTAGTGATTTTTCAATGTAAAATCGAATCGGTTTGGTCCCTCCGAGACTTCAACTTTCCTCAAAGCACCTTCCTCTACCAATATATCAAGATTTCTATATACAGTTCCTTTTCCGATTGTAGGATATGATTCTTTTATAAATTCATACACTTCATTTGCTGTAACATGTCTTTTCATCTCATATACAGCATTTCGTACTAAGTCTTTCTGAATGGTGTTTCTTCTACTCGTCATTCGTCCTCCTTGTTAGGATTTATTATTAATTAAGATTATATATCATTTTTCTTTTATTGTCAAGGAAAATATCAACAATTACTACTATTAAATATATATTTAAATCGACTTTTATCTCTGCACTCACTTCACCATCTCCGATTATACATCACCTGTCATTATATAAGTATAAATAATTTACCAAATAAAAATATAAAAAATAATATTAAGATAACAATATAATACTAATATCGTATTATATAAAAACCAATAATGCGGTAATACTAAGGAGGTAATAGTATGAATTTTCATACATTTGAACTAAGTTACAAGTTATCCACTGATGATGTGCGTATTGTATACAATGAATTATATAATGCATCCGGACAAAATTACAAACCCAAAGATGATTGTGCTGTTTTCAACGCATTACAAGATTACGGTATCATAATATTTATAAAAAAATACAAACAAGATGAATATAATCATCATGTCTTATATTATAGAGTCAATCCAAGACGTGTATTGGAAAACCACAACTATATTGGAATATTTAATTCTAAAAATATTGATAAACTTATAAAGAAATTCAATATATTGATAAAAACCGTATCACCATTTTTACCTGAATTTGATTCTTGCAATATATCAAGAATTGATTATTGTAGCAATGTGGAACTTAATGATCAGGCAGTAATTGATTCTTACATAAATTTATTAAAACGAGGATATTTCCCGAGCAAATATACCATAAAAAAATATAAAAACGAAAAATCTAAAAGAAATACCTTATCAAAGAATGGTATTACCATAATCGGAAATAACGGTATTGAAGTCACCTACTACAACAAATATCGACAGCTAAAAGAAAAAAATCCTAAATGTCGTTATATTGATAATTCAAAAAAAATTATAAGAATTGAAATACGTTGTTTTAAAAAGAAAGTCAGACATCTTACAAAGAAATTCAAATGTACTTCTGCATCTTCCTTTTTAAAGGAAAGTGATATTATAGGAAAATACATTTTCAAGCATTATGCAAATATCTTCTATGGCACAGGTGATTTTTATAAACTTACTGACATATACTCAATGATTGATAAATCATCATGCAAGAAAAAGTCAAAGAAATTGATGAAAGAGCTTGTAAAGTCATCTGCTACTCACAGCAGTTTAGATAGGGCGTTTGATATACTTAATTTCAATAAATCTCAGATAAAAGCCATACTTAAAAAGTTTAATAAAATCGGTGTGAGTCCTGTCGTAATTCCAAGGCGCTACGAATTTGATACAATCAGAAATCCTTTAGACTTGGCATTGGAGTATTCCGATTATGATGATTTATGCGTATAACATAAAATTAATATTTTACGAATGGAGTTGACGTATAATGTCAGATAATTATGAAATATGGACCACTGATGAAGTTATGGATTATCTTCTTGTCGGAAGAAACACTTTGTATAACCTACTGAGGAACGGTAAAATCAAAGGCTTTAAAATCGGCTCGTGTTGGAAAATCCCCAAAAAAGCCGTAGACGACTATATCACTTCTGAAAGTGGAATAAATACATAAGGTATCGCAATAAACACAAAATGGTGAGGTACGTCCTCACCATTTTTAATGTTTTGTGATACTTTATCTAATATTATTTACAAATTTACATTGTACTATTGTATTTCAAATAATTCTATGATATACTTCTTTTAAGATATTTTAGAATTAACAGAGAGGGTGTTTAAATGGACGCAGTGGCATACATCAGGGTTTCTACAAACAAGGAAGAACAAGAGCTAAGTCTGGAAAATCAGCGTGAATTTTTTGAAAAATACGTTGGCAATCGTAACGACACGCTCATTCGCATATACAGTGACAAAGGCAAATCAGCCACCAAAATGAAAAACAGAAAAGATTTACAAAGGCTTTTGAGTGCGGCAAGACGTGGTGAATTTCAGCGTTTATATGTCAAGGACATTAGCCGTCTGTTCAGAAACACTCTTGACTTTATAACGGTTTCAAGGGAACTTGCCAATCTCGGTGTTCAGCTGCACCTTGTAAATATGGGCGAAGGCAAAGATATTGATATGTTTACGCTCAACCTTATGGCTATGATTGCAGAAAACGAAAGTCAAAAAATCAGTGAACGTACAAAATTCGGTAAGCAATTCAGCAAAGAACGTGGTATTGTTCCAAACTTTGTTTTCGGCTACGACAGAACAGACAAATACACCCTTGTACCCAATCCGCAAGAAAGTCTTTGGGTACAGAAAATTTTTGACTTATACACAGAAGAAGAATGGGGTATGGCGAAAATTGCAAAATTCCTTTATGAATCACACGTCAAGACAAAAAAGTTAAAAGACGGTCAACCTAATTATAATTGGAGTCAAATTTCTGTCGGCAGAATTTTAACCAATCCTATTTATATTGGCACGGTCATTAACGGAAAAGAAAGTATGAAAGATATATTTACAAGTCAAAGGCAAAAAAATCCTAAAGAAGAATGGTATGTATCGGAAAGACCTGAATTTCGTATTATATCGGACGAGCAATTTGAAAAGGCACAACAGATAAAAGAAAAGAATGCAAAACAATACTGTCAACGTGAGAAACGCAGTAACAAGCATTTATTTTCAAACCTTATAAAATGCAACAGCTGCGGTTTTTCATACAGACGGTACCAAAAGCAATACTCCCCTAATCGCCCGCCTAAAGTTTGGTGGACTTGCTCAAAACGCAGCTCATACGGCAGCGGCAGATGTGATTCCGAATACATCCGCATTGATGAAGATTGGTTGAAATCGGCTTTGAATACATTGTTTAAATCATTGCTTGACGACCGAGAAAGCTTTTTTACACTTGTCGAAACAAGGTGCAACAGTATAATCAAAGAATACATCAGAAATACAAGCGGTATTGTGTTGGAGGAAGTCGAAAACCGTCTTGACGAATTAAAGCAAGAACGCGAACGATTAAAAACACTTGCCGTAAAAGCACTTATTACAATGGACGAGGCGGAACACGATATGATTCCTATAAACGAAGAAATCGAAAAATTGAGTTTTCGTCTTAACGAAACAAACAAGACACGAGAAATCACTCAAAAAATCAAAGCAAGTATTCAAGCATTTCTTAACACATTCAGTGCATTTGATTTTTCGGGCAACATAACAAATGAGGAATTGAAAAAGGTTGTAAAAGAAATTCGTGTTGTTTCAAAAAATGAGATATATGTTTATTTTAACATTGCCGAAGATATTGAGGGACTGAACTTCCCTATCAATATTTCAGACGTAGTTGAAATCGACACTAATAGTAACAACCGTGCACAAAGATGTACATGAACGACTTTATAAAATAAACCCTGCACTGTACAAAGAAGCACAGGCGGTTTTGGAGCAGAACAAGGCAGAACGTCACATTCGTGGGGGTATGGCAACAAAGGAAAAATATTTGCTTGAAAAATTAAAATAAGAAAAACGGTGTTCACGACGAACACCGTTTTAAATTATACAAACATCGAAACAAGAAATACGGCTGATATTATTATAAATACAATATGCAGCCAAAATATTAAATTAAACGCATTGTAGTTACCGTTTTCCATACATTGCTTTATTATTTTTATAAGCACAAGCGCCGCACCGAATATGATTGCCGGCAGAAAGAAAAATCCTAATAATCCGCCGCCGACAGATGTGTGTGACAGTATGAATTTTAATACTACAATATAATACGCACAACCGCTTAAAAGTGCAAATATGAGCATTCCCGCTGTGCTTTGCAATAATTGAATAATCTTGTTCTTCATAATATAATCCTTTGTTAATGTTTGTATTTAAAACCCGCAAAATTCAAGTTAATTGGTATAGATGTACAGTTTTTTCACTGCCGACGTATGTTTATACTTCAAGACTTAAAAAAAGTGCAAATAGACTGAAAATCGCTTGAATTAGTCTTCTGAAGGCATATCCCAGTTGTGGTATACATCCTGTACATCATCATTGTCTTCAAGCATATCAAGAAGCTTGGTCATTGCATTGATTTGACCTTCTTCTGTAAGTTCAGTCATTGTTTGAGGAACCATACTGACTTCGGCAGAAGAAATAGTATACTTTTCCGCAAGTGCGTCACGAACAGCACCCATATCAGACGGAGCAGTCACGATTTCCGCAACGCCGTCCTCTACTTCAATATCATCTGCACCGGCTTCAAGAGCGTCCATAGTGATTTCATCTTCGTCCATATCTTCATTTTCGATAATGATAATACCCTTTTGGTCAAACATAAAGCTTACGCAGCCTGTCTGTCCCATATTACCGCCGTTCTTATCGAATGCGTGACGTACGTCTGCGGCAGTTCTGTTTCTGTTATCTGTAAGTGCGTTTACGATTACCGCAACACCTGCAGGTCCATAACCTTCGTATGTGATACTTTCGTAGTTATCACCGTCTGTATCGCCTGCCGCCTTTTTCATTGTTCTGTTTATATTATCGTTAGGCATATTATTTGAACGAGCCTTTGCGATAGCGTCTTTAAGACTTGAGTTATTATCCGGATCCGGACCGCCTGCCTTTACGGCAACTATAATTTCACGAGCGATTTTTGTAAATATCTTAGCTCTTTGGGCATCGTTTGCGCCCTTTTTACGCTTAATTGTACTCCATTTTGAATGTCCTGACATAATTAAAACTCCTTTTAAATTTGTTCATACTAATTTATTTTATCACATTCTATGCGGTTTTTCAAGTTTTTTCTATAAATATTTTCTTTTTATTGACGTTTATACTGCACAGATGATATAATAAATTATAACCATTAAGGAGGCCGGAAATATGTGGGCATATGAAAGTGTATTTTATCAAATTTATCCGTTAGGATTTTGCGGTGCACCGTTTGAAAATGACGGTGTTTTAACGCACAGAATTTTAAAAGTAAACGATTGGATTGAGCATATAAAAAATCTCGGAGCGAATGCAATATATTTTTCACCTGTATTTGAATCGGACACACACGGTTACAATACCCGTGACTACAAAAAAATCGACTGTCGTCTTGGCACAAATGACGACTTTAAAGAAGTATGCGAAAATCTACACAAAAACAACATCAAAGTTGTTCTTGACGGCGTATTCAACCACGTCGGACGAGGATTTTGGGCATTTCAGGACGTTCTCCAAAACAGGGAGAACTCACGTTACCGCGATTGGTTCTTTATTGATTTCAACGGTAATTCAAATTACAATGACGGTCTTTGGTACGAAGGCTGGGAGGGTAATTTCGATCTTGTAAAAATCAATCTTCGCAATGAAGAAGTTATAAATCACATCTTTGAATGTATCAAACTATGGATTGACGAATTTGACATTGACGGTTTACGTCTTGACGTTGCATACTGTCTTGACAAGGATTTTCTAAAGAGATTGAGAAGTTACACTGACGGTTTAAAAAATGATTTTCTTCTGCTCGGCGAACTTCTTCACGGTGACTACAATCAATTTGTCAATGACGATATGCTCCACAGTTGCACTAATTATGAATGTTACAAGGGTGTTTATTCAAGTTTCAACAGTATGAATATGTTTGAAATTGTACATTCATTATTACGTCAATTCGGTCCCGAACAATGGACATTGTACCGTGGCAAGCACCTATTGAGTTTTGTTGACAACCACGATGTTTCAAGAATTGCAAGCATACTTACAAACGAAAAGCATATACCGCTTACTTACGGTATGATTTTCGGTATGCCTGGTATTCCTTGTGTATATTACGGCAGCGAATGGGGTGCAAAAGCACATAAAAACGAGGGTGACCCTGCACTTCGTGTATGCTTTGATGAGCCTTTGGACAATGAGCTTTCAGAATTTATATCAAAGCTTGCTACGGCACACAAAAACAGCAAAGCATTGTGCTACGGTGATTTCCGTTCGGTTGTTTTACAAAACAAGCACTGCATATTTGAAAGAAAATGCGATGATGAACGTGTTCTTGTCGCTATCAATGCAGACGAAAATCCTGTCACAGTACATTTTGACGCCGGTTGCGGTACTGCTGTTGACTTAATTAGCGGTAATATGCACGACTTCGGCGGCGGCAGTGAATTACCGCCTTACAGTGTACAGTATTGTAAAATAGAAAGATAATACAAAACCCTGTCGACAAAATGTCGACAAGCTGGCAGAGGTCGAGAATTTAGTTTGGATTTTGTGAAAATGAACTCGTCGGCGTACATTGGTACGTTAGAGTTTATTTTCGCAAAAAGTGCACAGGCAAGCCGTAGGCTTGCCTGTTATTTGTTACAAATATAAATTAAATTTTGAAATATAAAAATAATGTTTTGCACGTTTCGGACAATTTGTCGGCACTCTGTTATTCAACCAAATATACATCTTTGTATACAACACCGAGTGCCACTGCCATCGAATGAGTCGGCACAGCCATATCAATATGATATTCACCTATACCGCTGCCGGTATCTTCGGCGTGTCTGTAACCATAGCCGTCAACATACACCCAACTTAATTTAGGAATAATCTTAGGGTTCACCGCAATGGTCTGACCGGGAATAAGCTCACCCGCCCAGGCGGTATACGCTCCCCAACCGCCGTTACAGATTGCACAAGGGCAATAATGCGTAATCTTAAACTTGCCCAAATATGTACCGAGTTGCGAATCATTGTCAACAGGCACATCCTCAATATCTATACTCGGAATTGAGTTGTCGGCAAGATTATCTGCGCTTTATTTACCGTTTCCGTGGTTCGGAATTATTGCAAGCCCTTCGGGAATATCTATTTCTTCGGGGATATTAACTTCCGCACAAAGCTCATCTTGATACCATTCAATATCAAGTCCAAACATTTCCATAGAATCACGTATCGGTATCATAAGTGTACCGTCCTCTATGAAAACAGCCTGCGAAACCATTTCATAATCCTTACCAAACGGCACATTATCGCCGTCAGAATCGGTAAAGTTATACCTAATAACAGCGTTGCTGTCATTAAGTCTTAAAGCTGCCGTTATACTTGTCGGCGTCATATCCAACCCCAAGCCGTCAATTTTATTAATCGCCTCTGACGCAAAACGTTCTATCGGTCTGTCCGAATTTGCGTCTGCTTTAAGCGTCAAAAGTGCGGTCTGAGTCGGCTGGTCCCATTCAACCTCCATACCGGCAGCCTCCGCCATTGCCCTTGCGGGCGTCAATGTTCGGTTATCGATTTGTATAGGTTTCGTATCCGTAAAATTTATGTAACTGACGTCGTTTGACACAATCTCATTCATTCTTACACTTATATCACCGTCAGCGAACACTGCGTTAATATTTCCTACCACCAATACCGCTGATAAAACTGCCAAAACAGCTTTCTTTAATTTTTTCATTTTTAATTTCCTCCTACTCTCTTTCTACAATTTTACAATCGTATAGGATTTGTTGAGTTACATTAATTGTTGAGCCTGTCTACAAGACCATAGAGGGTTTGCAGACAATCTGATTAATCATTATAATTTTCGTATACAACTATATCCGTTGCCGTTCCGTCAACCACTCTTACAAGTGCGTAATTATAGCTGTAATCGTTTGTGAAATCTATTGTATTGTCCTTATCGAAAGTGCTTTTCGGAATTGTTGAAGTTATATCACCAACTGACGCAATTTCAACTTCATTCTTATTCGCTACATCGCAAGTATAAACTATTGTATCTTTCTTTGTATCAACTTCGATAACATTGTCTGTGCTGCCGCTCTTGTTTATCAAAGTAAGTGAATTTGAACCCACCTTACCGATAAGTCCGAATGCGTACTGGTATCTGTCGCTTGACGCTTTTTCACCGTACTTCATAAGCTTCCATTGATTTGCAACACTTGAGCCGTTTTCAGTAATTAACTTTTCAAAGTCAGTGCCGAAATCCTGACTGCCCGTAATTATATCTTCGTCCTGCGGTCTGTAAATAAAGTACATATGATTTATTCTTGTTCCGGCAACGTTTGATGTAAGGCTGATAACGTCACCCTCCTCAAGATTTCCTGCGTCTTTGCCTTTCATAAACGAATAAGCCTCCGAAGAAGTTTCAAATGTAACATCATTTTCAATCAACGTCTTTATTTCCTTGCCCTGTGCAAGCAAAGTAACGGCATACATATCTTCACCGTCTTTTGTAGTTGTTTCAACTTCCTTAACAACCGCCGGTGCATAAATTGCGTCTGTTACTTTTTCGTAAATTGACGGTGTGTCCGTTGACGGCTTAGTTGTCGGCTTAGTTGTCGGTACTGTTGTTGCAGACGGCTTTTCTGTTGCAGACGGTGTGGCTGTCGGCTGAACATCATCACTTACACTGACTTCTTTTATCTCTTTTGAATTTACAAAGTAAACCTTTGTTTTCATCCCCTTATACTCTTTAGGTATATCGGCACTGAAATTGCCGTCCTCAGACTTATACATATTGCTGTAGCAAAGCTTGCCGTTTTCGTCATAGCACGAAACAACGGCAATATTTTCGTCTGTCTGTTCAAATGACAATACATTATCCGTATAATTTGCATTAATGTTTTCGGCAAAAGCAACTGTTGACATCATTGCCGAAACTGCAAGTGTAATAGCTATAATTTTCTTTTTCATTATAAACTTCCTCTCTGAATTTATTTTGCAATATAAGACGTTACAAACTGTTTTGCACATCTTGCACTGCGACCTCCGTAGTTCATCTGCCATACTACCGCCTCTTTTTCAATATCCGCATTCATTTTGATATTGTGCTTTTTAAGCATTTCGGAAACGATATTAAGATATTCTTTTTGGTTAGGCGCAGAGAATACAAGACTGATACCGAAACGTTCCGAAAGTGAAAGTGTTTCCTGCATTTGGTCGTTTACGTGGATTTCTCCGCCCTCTCTGTCTGACCAATTCTCTCTTATTAAATGTCTTCTGTTTGACGTTGCATATATAAGCACGTTTGTAGGATTAGCCTGAAGTTGTCCCTCCATTGCAACCTTTAACGCTCTGTACTCTGTTTCGTGTGATTCAAAAGTAAGGTCGTCAAGGAATATTATGTACTTATTCGGGCTTTCAGCCAACACCTTTGAAAGTGACGGTATATCCTTTATACAATGCTTAGGCATTTCGATAATACGAAGTCCGTCATCGCAGAACATATTTAAAAGTGCCTTTACAGATGATGATTTACCCGTACCTCTGTCACCGAACAACAATACGTTATTCGCCGCTTTACCGCTGACAAACGCCTTTGTATTATCAATCAACACTTGTTTTTGATACTCAATGCCGACAAGAGAATCAAAAGTAATATCATCGGTATTCGATACTCCGATAAGTTCGCCGTCATATCTAAACGCATTATACTTAGCCAAAATTCCGCTGCCGAACTTTCTGTAATGCTCAATAAGCAAATCAAGAAGTTCCTGTGCCGACTTTGACTCTGTTATCGCTCTGATTGACGCCACATATCCGTTACTGAATCCGATAGGATTGCCTGACGGTGCGTACTTAATTTGAGTTGAAAACAGCTTCTTATAAATCTGCTCAATATCAAACTTCGCAAGTCTGTAAAGGTCGTCTCCGATAAATTTACCCGCCTGTGCAAGACGTGATAAAATATTATCATCATTCGCAAGACGTGTTGCAACGTATTCTTTTATTGCACTGCTTGTAACGCCCTCTGTTTCGGAAAATTCGATAATGTTTCTTAAAACGATAACATTATCCTTTTCCAATATCCCCTTTATACATAGGTCATCTTCTATTTTATTAAATATACATAATTCCAACTATGTTCACCTTCCAAATATCTATATCTCGTTTGATTATAGCACATTATCAAAAGAATTGCAACAGCCGAAGTTACCTCAAATTTGTTGGAAAAAATCTCTTTTTTATATTGCCAAACATAGATAAGTTGTTTATAATAATAGTTAAGAGTTTTATTCTTTAAATAAAAAAAACAGAGGGAGAAAATTATGGAGCAGATTAAAAACGCAATTCAAAACGGCAAAACCGTACTCGGTATTGAGCTTGGCTCAACTCGTATAAAAGCAGTTTTGATTGACGAAAATAATAATCCTATTGCGTCCGGCAGTTACGAATGGGAAAACCGTTTGGAAAACGGTATTTGGACATACAGTCTTGAGGACGTTTGGACAGGTATTCAGACAAGCTACAAAAATATGGCTGACGACGTTAAAAATCAATACGGCGAAGAACTTACAAAAATCGGTGCAATAGGCTTCAGCGCTATGATGCACGGCTATATGGCATTTGACGAAAACAAGGAGCTTTTAGTTCCGTTCCGTACTTGGAGAAACAGCATAACAGGCAAAGCCGCCGCAGAACTTACAAATCTTTTTGACTTCAATATTCCGGAAAGATGGAGCATTGCTCATCTTTATCAAGTGATTTTAAACGGAGAAGAACATATTTCAAAAATCAAGTATCTTACAACACTTGCGGGATATGTTCATTGGAAACTTACAGGTGAATTTGTACTCGGTATCGGCGAGGCGTCGGGTATGTTCCCTATCGACAGTGCATCAAAAGATTATAATAAGGGTATGATTGAGAAATTCGATAAGTTGATTTCAAATAAAAACCTTCCTTATACAATTTCAGACTTACTTCCAAAAGTGCTTGTTGCAGGAGAAAATGCCGGTACGCTTTCAGAAGAGGGTGCAAAACTTCTTGACACAACAGGCAAACTCAGTGCAGGTATTCCGCTATGCCCTCCGGAGGGTGACGCCGGTACGGGTATGACCGCAACAAACAGCATTACAAAACGTACAGGAAACGTTTCAGCCGGTACGTCCGTATTTGCTATGGTTGTACTTGAAAAACCGCTTTCAAAGGCTTATCCCGAAATTGATATAGTTACAACACCGGTCGGTGACGACGTTGCAATGGTACACGTAAACAACTGTACATCTGACCTTAATGCTTGGGTAAATATATTCAGAGAATATTCAGCCGAACTCGGTATTGAAATAAGTACGGAAAAGCTATACGGCACACTTTACAGAAAAGCTCTTGAAGGTGACGCAGACTGCGGAGGACTTCTTTCATACGGATATTTCTCGGGCGAAAATATTACAGGTCTTGAAGAAGGCCGTCAGCTTTTCGTTCGTACACCGGACAGTAAGTTTAACCTTGCAAATATGATGAGAACTCACCTTTATTCCGCACTCGGAACATTAAAGCTCGGTATGGATATTCTTCTTGACAAGGAAAATGTCAAGCTTGACAGAATGTTCGGTCACGGCGGATTGTTTAAAACAAAGGACGTTGGTCAGAAGTTTATGGCTGCCGCTATAAATACACCTGTTTCACTTATGGAAACAGCCGGTGAAGGCGGTGCATGGGGTATCGCATTGCTTGCGTCATATATGCTTGCAAAATCAGAAAACGAAACACTTACCGATTTCCTTAACAACAAAGTATTCTCACAAAGCGAATCATACACACTTGAGCCGACAGACGAGGACGTTAAAGGATTTAACGAATTTGCTGTACGTTACAAGAACGGTTTGCCTATCGAAAAAGCGGCAGTTGAATATTTGAAATACTAATAAAAGGAGATATATAATATGTTAGAAGAATTAAAGCAAAGAGTTTACGAGGCTAATATGCAGTTACCAAAGCATGGACTTGTTACATTCACTTGGGGTAACGTAAGTGAAATTGACAGAGAAACAGGCTATTTTGCAATCAAGCCGTCAGGCGTTGATTACGATAAGCTAAAGCCTGAAGATATGGTTATTATGGACCTTGACGGTAACAAAATCGAAGGTAAATATAACCCATCATCAGACACAGCGACTCATATTGAGCTTTACAAAGCATTCCCTAATATCGGCGGTATCGTACATACACACTCACCTTGGGCAACAAGCTGGGCACAATCGGGACGCGGTATTCCTTGCTATGGTACAACTCACGCTGACTATATGTACGGCGAAATTCCATGCGTAAGAAATCTTACAAAGGAAGAAATCGACGAGGCATACGAAAAAAATACAGGCGTACTTATCGTTGACTTCTTCAAAGACAAAGATTACGTTGCAATGCCTGCCGTACTATGTAAAAATCACGGTCCTTTCACTTGGGGCAAAGACGGTATGGAGGCTGTTCACAATGCAGTCGTACTTGAAGAAGTTGCAAAAATGGCGGCGCGTACCGAAATGATTAATCCGAAAGTTCAAGAGGCACCTCAAGAATTAAAGGATAAGCACTATTACAGAAAACACGGTGCAAACGCATATTACGGTCAAAACAATTAATTTTTTAAGGAGGTTTTTATTATGATTATAAGTAATATCTACAAAAGAGCTTTTAACGTATTGTCAAAAATGCCGTTTAAGCTATGGGGGCTTTCACTTTTGAGTTCACTTTTAACTATACTCGTTCTTGTATTCGGCGTATTACCGATAGTTATTGTTCCTGTTATAGCGGTTCTTTCCGCAGGTATGGCGGCAGTTTATCTTGACGGTTTCAACGGTAAGGAAGTTTATTCCGACCAGCTTTTCAAAGGTTTTAAAGATTTTTGGAGAACTGCCGGCGGTATGTGTTGGAAAAAGCTATGGATTTTCATTTGGTTCTTAGTTCCGATTGCAGGTCCGTTTATCGCTATTTCAAAGTATTATGCGTATTCATTCACACCGTATATACTTAATGAAGAAAAATCGGTAAACGCAACTGCGGCACTCAGAAAATCAATGCAGGATACAAACGGTTACAAACTTCAAATGTTCTGTGCTGAATTTATCCCTAACTTGCTGATTTATGCTGTTATGGCTATACTTGCATTGCTTTCAAAGATTCCGTTTGTCGGTATATTGTTTGCGGTTATCACAGTCATAGTTCAGCTTGTATATACATTGTTTGCACCGTTGTTCTTCGGTCTTGTACACGCAGGTTTCTATGAATATGCAAAGACTCCGGTAAAGTCAACAACATATTCGGCACCACAGGCACAATCAGCACCGGTTCAAACACCTGTTCAAACACAAACAACCGAACAAGCCGCTCCGACAGAAAATAACACACCTAAGCCGATTACTTGTCCCGTTTGCGACTCTGTAAACGCACCGAATACTCATTTCTGCTATAAGTGCGGTTCAAAATTAGACTAAAAATAATACGACAATTTATTGTCCTCTGAAAATGAGCTGTTTTTTCAACAGCTCATTTTTAGTTATATGCACATTCATGCATGGCACATAAAGCAATTTTGGCATTTTCATCATACACTTCATCAATCATACTCATCGGCAAAGGGTTTTGTCCCGTACCTATTTCCACCGTAAATCCCTCTTTTCCGAACTCCTTTATAAACCAATCCTTACAACCGCCGTATGACGCCGTACCTGTCGGAATACACACCGCATATCCGCTTTCCTCCGCCATTTTCTTTGCAATCTCAACCGAATTTTCACCTGTCATACCGTCAAAGTCATAATATATCTCACGGCCTTGACTGTGAAATGCCAAAAGCATATCAAACTGCTCTTTTCTCACAAATTCCGTAATTGCCCTTGTTTCGGGCTCGGACTCCGCATATTCACCGCCGTATTTTGACGGTGACGGTTTATCGACAACCATCTGCCACTTTGCGTCAAAATTATGGTTTATATCAACTCCCCTCGAATTTGCCTGCCAAACATGATTAAAACTATGTATTCCCACCATACTGATTAAGTGCCTGTGATATTCGTTAGTAATATCAAGACCGTTAAGCGCAATATCTACGCCGTCAGGGTTGACCATAGGTACAACGTAAACCGTAATATCCGAATACAGCCTTTTTATGTCATACCCGAAATATTCCGTTTCCGTCATCAGCTTTACGGTGTAATTTGACACAAATTTTATCAAAAAAGCCGCCGTAAGATATTCAAGTCCGTGATACGCACCGCTTAAAAGCAGTTTTTTCTTTCCCTTTCCGATTTTCAAACACGGAATATCTTTCTGCATAACGCTCTTTCCTATCGAAAATCTTTCTATAATGTTATAATTGTCCGTAAGCATTTCTATGTCTTTCAACATTCTCGCATAGTCATAACACAATTTTTCTCGCCTCCCAATATTTATTTATGTATATTAAATTATGTACATTCGGACAACTTTATGATGATTTTATTGACATTAACAATGAAATGTTATAAAATATCTAAAGTCGTTTATAAACGAAGGAATGGAGTTTTAGAATGAAAAGAATTGTGTCAATACAAGATATTTCGTGTTTCGGTAAATGTTCGCTTACCGTTGCGCTTCCTATAATTTCCGCAATGGGTATAGAAGCTTGTCCCGTACCTACGGCGGTACTTTCAACGCATACAGGCGGATTTACAGGCTATACATATCGCGATTTAACGAACGATATTCCGTCTATCGCAGACCATTGGAAAAGCCTTGATTTAAAATTTGACGCAGTTGCAACAGGTTATTTAGGCTCATTTGAGCAGATAAAAATAGTTTCGGACTTTTTCGATAAATTCAAGACCGATGACAACCTTATAATCGTTGACCCCGTAATGGGTGATAAGGGGCATTTTTATGCCGGGTTCACCGAAGATTTTGCTTTGGAAATGAAAAAACTTTGTTCAAAAGCCGACGTAATCGTACCTAACCTTACCGAAGCGGCACAGCTGCTTGACGAGGACTATATCGACGGCGGATATAACGAAGAATATATAAAAAATCTGCTTATACGTCTTTCAAATCTCGGTTCAAAAATTGTCGTTCTTACAGGTGTAAGTTTTGACGATAATTCACAGGGCGTTATGTCCTACAACAGAGAAACAGGCGAATTTTCCTCGTACTTTAACGAAAATATTCCCGGTTACTTCCACAGTACAGGCGATATTTTTTCAAGCACATTGTGCGGTGCATTGGTTAAAGGTTTTGATATGGGTAAGGCAGTTAAAATAGCCGTTGACTTCACTGTTGACTGTATCAAACATACCATAGGCAGTGAAAAAGAGCATTGGTACGCGGTTAAATTCGAGGAATGTATCCCCGATTTAATTGAAATGATAAAATAAAGCAATATAAGAGGGACACTAAAATTTGAACCGACCCCCAATAGTTAGACCAAAAATCTAACTATTGGGAGGTCGGTTTTTTCATGGCAAAATATAGTTTTGAATTTAAAATGGAGGTTGTGCAGGCATATCTAAATGCTGAAGGTGGGTATAGATATTTAGCAAGTAAATATAACATTCCTGCAAAGAGGAGAATTGAAGAATGGGTACACGCATACAGAGAATTTGGTGAAGAAGGGTTAATGCGTTCGAGACAAAATAAGAAATATACTTTTCAATTTAAGCTTTCTATGGTAGAATTGTATCTATCAAGTGAGGTCTCATATCAGGAATTAGCACTATCACAAGGAATTAGTAATCCATCATTGATTGTAAAATGGGTCAATGATTTCAGAATTGCCGGACCTGATGCTTTGAGACCTAAAAAGAAAGGTCGTAAGAAAACATTGGATATAAGAGAATGTAAAAAGCCTTCTAAATATGACGGAGAAAAACCCGTGGATACAAGTGCCGAGCATGTCAAAGAACTTGAAGACGAACTACTTAAACTTAGAATAGAAAATGCATATTTAAAAGAATTGAGGAGACTGCGTTTAGAGGAGGAAACTCTTCTGAAAAAACAGCGAGAATTGTCCACAGTCTCCGAGGACAGTTCAAATTAAAAGACATTCTCGCAGTAGTCGGTTTTCCAAAGGCAACATATATGTATTGGCAAAAACGATTTGACAGAGAAAATCCTGATAAACAGTTGGAGGATGAAATCACTAAAATCCATATAGAAAACAAGGATTACGGTTACAGACGGGTATATAGAGAATTACGAAACAGAAAGATTTTTGTGAATAAAAAGAAAGTTCAAAGAATCATGCAAAAATTATGTTTCCAGGTCACATCATTTACTCGAAAAAGTCGCAGATATAATTCGTACAAAGGCAATGTTGGTAAAATAGCACCAAACAGAATTAACAGGCGATTTAATACATCTGTACCGCATCAAAAGATAACTACTGACACGACCGAATTTAAGTATTATGAGATTGACAACAAAGGCCGAATGGTAATTAAGAAATTGTATTTAGACCCATTTCTTGATATGTTTAATGGTGAAGTGTTAAGCTATGGTATAAGCAAAACTCCATCAGCGGCAAGTGTTTTATCGGCACAGAAACAAGCAATAGAAATAACATCTGATTGCCCATACAGAAGAACATTCCATTCAGACAGAGGTTGGGCATATCAAATGGGTGCATATTCCTCTGTTCTTAAAGAAAACAAAATATTTCAAAGTATGTCTCGGAAAGGAAATTGTTATGATAACTCTGTGATGGAAAATTTCTTTGGAATATTAAAGCAGGAAATGTATTATGGAACTACATATTACAGCTTTGAAGAGCTTAAAGATGCTATTGAAAGATATATAAAATATTACAACGAGAAAAGAATAAAAGAAAAACTTGGGTGGATGAGTCCGGTTGAGTATCGGCTCAACACCTTGGCTGCATAAAAATAGCGTAGCAGTCGTTAAAACTACTACGCTATAAAAAGTCTAACTTTTGGGGGTCACATCAAATTTAGTGTCCCCTTTATTATATACTCATTTACACTTGTAATTAGCTATATTTGTATGTTATACTGATATTAACAAATATATTTTGAAAGGGAGTTTTTATATGAAAAAGGATTTTGTAAAAGGAATTGCAGTCGGCTGCGCATTGTCAATGGCAATCGGTGGTGCGTCCGCGCTTGCCGATACGTACAGAAAATTTCTTGAAGTGGCTTACACTGACATCAAAGTTGTCGTAAATGGAAAGCCGACAACACCGCGTGACAGTGACGGCACCCCTGTTAAGCCGTTTATCTCCAGCGGCACGACCTATCTGCCCGTAAGATCCATTTCAAACGCTCTGGGACAAAACGTTGATTGGGACAGTGACACAAGCACTATATATATCGGCGATAAATTAGAAACAGACAAAGTTAATATGGCAAAAATCGAGCCAGTTGAAGGTACCCATATTTTAAACGATTCAAGCGCTAAATTTCCCCTTAGACAAGTTACAATTGTTCCTGATAACCGTTTTGCTCCTTATAGTAGTACTTTATTTATTCTTGACGGCAAATATTCTTCTTTAGAAGGCTTATTTGCCGTACCTGATCGTGATAATGATGATGACATAAATGCTGTACAATTCATAAATGAAGATACCGATGAGGTACTTGCAACAGTT
>OGZM01001443.1_pt1 | contig 18797 bp, 15 predicted proteins | sample 1576821 | NCBI WGS metagenome assembly OGZM01 (sample SAMEA3541491, study PRJEB24748) | human gut metagenome | biome: human gut; feature: human-associated habitat; material: faeces | place: China | collected 2012
GACAAGGATAACCAAAGAAACGAACCTTTTTATAAACCCTCAAAACGTAGAAGATGATGAAAGAAGATGTAGTAGCTGCAAATCTTGCAAATTTGCGTCAAAGTATCAACGCGCTAAAAGAGTGTATTGAAAAACAGAATACCACAATTTCTAAATCAGAGCGATCTGTAAAAGTGGACTTTGACGAAAAGACCATTTATAATGGAGTCGCCAAAAGTTTCTGTGCTTGCTGGAATGAAGCCTTGTCTGTGGTAAAGCAACATGTCTGGAAACAACAGCCGGATATTTTACCATTTTCGTTGTGGTTTCCGAAACTCATTGAATTATTCAAGCAAAAGTCTAAATTTCTTGAATATCTTTATCGGCACGTTTGCGATTACAATCTCAATCGCATGAATATCGAAGCAAATACCGAAAGCATATTAAAACGGCAGGATGAGATATTTGCCAAAATCAATGAATTGAAAAGTCCTGTAACCATTATTCCACCTAATATCAATGGGATGTTTATACGTAGCTATCATATTAAACTCCGATATGTTGTAACCTTTATTGTTATCATTGTTACGTGGGCTGTTGCTGCGTCGGTTAGTAGCATGAAATATAAAGAAGAAGCCTTTGCGTATTATTCGATGTATCGGGCGGTGAAGGAACAGCATCAGTACTTGATGGAAAAAGCAGGAATAGAGTTAAAAAGAAATATGGAATAGTCATTGGAGAAAATAGGCAATAGCTTTTTATTGTTGCTTATTTCTTCCATAAGTCACTTCTGGTTCTGCTGCCATAAGTGTACTGTCAGTATCAGGCAACTCGTATGTTTTTATTTTCCTGTCTTCAAGAAAAATATGGTTCAATGTATAAGCTAACGACTCAAGTGTTTGTAGCCGGACTTTTGGTTTTAGTTGGCATTCCCAAATCGTGATACAATGCCAGCCCATAGCAGCAAGCTGGCATTGTTCTTTTTTATCTCGTTCCTTATTTCTTTCTATCTTGTTTGACCAAAAATCAATGTTGGTTTTAGGTAAACGGAAATATTTGCAATTATCATGACCATGCCAAAAGCAGCCGTTCACAAAAATGACCGTCCGGTATTTGCGAAGTACCAAATCGGGATGACCGGGAAGACGAGGATGGTTTAGCCGATAGCGGAAGCCACGGCTAAAAAGGAATTTTCGCACCAGCATTTCGGGTTTCGTATTCCTTCCTTTTATAGCGGACATACAACGATGGCGTTGCTCTTTAGTCAATTTATCCATTATTAACCTAACTCCTGTTTATAATAATTTTTATTTTGAAAAGGTTGTCATATATATTGGTAATTTCATTTTTAATTTCGGTTAAACGTGATTCGCTATATCTGATTTTTCCTGATTTAACTATAATGTCTGGAGTTTCGGTTTGAACAACTGGTGTTTCTGTTAATAATGGCTTTAGAGATTTAAAGCTGATCTCCAAATCTTTTTCTGTCTTTTTTAGCGTTGAATTTTTACTTAGATGAATACTATGTTCGTCAATTCTCTTGAAAAATTTATATCTTGTTTTATTTGCGTTGGAATAAGAGTTTACAATACTTACATATAAAGTTCCGGAAGACTCAATGTCTTTTTCTATCCCTGTTAAAAAAGTTTCAAGTTGATTTATTTGATTCAAAAATAAATCTTTTTCAATTCGGTCATCTTGTACTTCTTTTTCTAATACTTTGGCTATAAATATAGCGCATCCAACTGTCACAAACAGGGAAATAGCGTCAATGATTGATATTTCTTTTGATAAAACAAAATACCCCCAATTTAGAAATTTGCCAAAGCAAACCCCAACGCTGAAAATTGTAATCCATAAAATATATTTAGCAATGTTTCTCTTGTTCATACGCATCATTAATATATAACATTATCTCTTCGATATAATCCGGTTCTTCTATAGATATAAGCCTAAGAGTTTGTTTAATATTTTCATATTCAATATGGTCTTCTCGGATTAATCCCCCAAATGATTCTTCCAAAAATGAGGTTCCTAAACCTGCTGTTCCATCAAGATCTACCGTAAGTGTCTCATGCTTGTTTATAGCTTCCTTCAACTTAGGTAACAATACTCTTTTCCTGAATTCTTGTCCTGAAAAATCACCTTCAATAGGATATCTTGCTCCCGGAATTCTACTAAAATCTGTTGCTATTTTGATTTTCATATCTAAATTATTTATTTAAATGTATATTATTGTAATTTAACTCCCAATAAATGAACGTGCCTTTGAATGATGTATTCAGATTGGTCTTTCTTTGATTTTCATATTCTACTTTTGCATTATTTGTAATTACAACAACTCTAGAAATTTTATTCTCTCTACAGGCATTGAAAAGACACGGAAGTCCTTTCCCGCGATAATATTTTTTTGTAGAAGTATTTTGTATTTTACTTGAGGTTTCATGTATGTTTCCATTTAAAAGTAACATTAGCAAATCCGAGTCGTTTTCAGGACTAAAGATTTGTTTTATACGTGGAATTATATTGAAAAATTTTCCTCTCTGATCATTAGTTAAACTATTTATAATTCCCACTCCATAATCAATAAAGGAAAAATATGCTTTTTTGTTTTCTTTATCATATTGGACTGTTGTCCACCAATGATGTTCTCCTTTATTTTTATATGAAGCGTGATTATTCGTATTTTGCATGAGTTCTATAAATACCCTTTGTAAGCCTGGGCATCTTCTTTCTTCTCCCCAAATTAAAGAAGATATTTCCGAAATAATATTGTCCGAAAGTGCCGTATCTACAATTTTATTGGCATGTGTAAGAACTTTATTTCTGCATATTTCGTATCTTGTTCCTAAGTTAATATTCTTTCTGTATAATTCATGGAAAAAGCCAGAGTCAACTAGGCGTTTATTTGCGCTTTGATTTTTAGGAAAATTTCCATTGAAATCTACGTGAGCCGATTTAAATTTTATCATTATAGACAGAAGAACAACAATAGCACCTTGGGCTATTTGTTCTACCTTGGCAAGATTCACAAAAACTTTCTTTTGGGCTTCTAGACATTCCTCTAGTTTTGCAATGAAGAGCAATGATTCTTCGGTATTTTCAGTCAATGAAAAATTTTCTGGTGCCACAATTTTTTTATATCCTTCAAATTGTCTATTTATTCGATCAGACATTTGTTGGGCTTTATTTTTTCCATTGCGTGCTTTATTTTTACGCCTACGAATATCTCTAAATCTTTTTTTTAATTTAGCCATTTTTTTTGCATGATTCTGCAAAATGCGTTTTTTGATATCTTTTTTCCCTTTGGTTTTCATCTGCTTACTAATGATTGAATAATTAATACTATATCAAGTCCTATTTTTCACCCACTCATCTATTTTTTCAAATGAGGTATCAATAAAAGTATAATTAATCATTTTATGAATATCTATCTGTCGATAATCCTCAAACAACTTACGGCTGAAATGCAATTCAAATGCTAAACGCATATCATCTGTAGCATTTTCGCCTTCTATTTGTTTTGCCTCTTTCCCTGTTATAGTCCTTATACGGACAATCTCATAGATATCGCGAACACCTTCTCCTTTTATATAAGGAACAAAATAGTGAAGATTATGCAGAGATATAGTTGTAGGAAACTTAGGACCTGTATAGTACAAGGTGGCATTACCGTCAAGGAAACTTTGTGTATATCCGGGACGTGAACTGTTGCCTACCAAACCAACAAGAAGACGGTTGGGCACTTGCAATAATGCACCTTTCTGCGGTATTACATTCGATATGGTTTCATAGGATTTATTCCGAATGAGTTCTTCGATAAATTGTTCCAAAAGCAGTCGGTTATAAGTGTCTTTTGGGCGAAGTGGGAATGCACCGATGTTCACGTCGTCTATAGTCTTACGGAATTTCGATACAGCAACATCGGTTGGCTCGCCATCACCCGGGAACAGAATATAGCCACCTATCACTTCTTTTTTCAAAGTATTCGATTGATAGTCTTTATAATAGATGGCATCACGATAGCGGTGCATTTGGTTGATGGCGTCTTCCGGTGGAACGTCCACACCATTTTTATCCTTTCCATCAATACGATATTTCGCATCAAACAGATAAGTCATTTTCATTCCTTCTTGCAAATCGTTCTTGGTCAGTTGCAGGACAATATCCGGCTTTTGTGGCACTGTGCGCACCACAAGATCTTTCATTCCAATGTCGCTATTCCCCTTGTCTGTGTTCCTTGGATTATAGACTAATTCTGCCAGTTCCACATTGTCTTTCTTGAAGAGGATACGAGAATGTTCTCCTTTACCCAAATCCCATGTGAACAGGCCATTCATTTCCATACGGTTTCTATGGTCAGTGTCTTCATCGGACAAATGCAGTTTTTCTTTTACTATGTGGCTAACCTCAATGAAACACCATATCTCGTAAAGTGTCGCTATATCTTTGGTCTGCAAGCGGTATATGCCATCATTCAGGGAATAAGAGCGGCGAAGCAGACTCCATGTGCGATATACCTGACTATATCCGGTAGCTTTTTGTAAAACCAGACTTTCCTGATTCATTCCTTTGTAATTTCCTACTGTACGGAAGAAGGGATTTCGCTGCAAGTGTTTCAATATAGCCAATGTGGCTTGCATGTCATCCTTCATCATATCCGAAGCATTCTTTACCGCTTCTATGCGCCTCTTCAAGACTGCGTATTTATCCGTAATTTGTCCAAGAGAGAATTTTAAGAACCTGTTTTCCTGCGTGTCATTTGTTCGGACGCGTTCTTCTACACGATATAAGTGAGAGTTGTCCTGTCTGTGTTCTGCCAATTCGTTTTCTATGCAGGAGGGGACAAATGTCAGTTTATCGGCACGTTTGTAAGTCTCTTTTCCGTGTAACCGATGTCTTGGGCGGTCAATGATGTTTTTGCAGGCCTTGATGAATTTCTTTTGCTCATTGGCAAATACGCTCCACCAGATTATTTCCGGGGTCTCTCCGCTTGTATCGGGCGAAAAGCCATGAAAGGTTCTTCGCATATAGTCGAGCGAAAGCATTCTGTACTCTTGTTCAATATCCTCTATAATGGCTTTCCAATGCTCGTGATAGTTGAGCTTTGTGCTCAACACTTCAAAAGAGAAGACAAAACTGCGGGTTTCTGCTCCCACTTGATACATGAGTTGTATTTCGCTGCGACCAACCTCATTGCCATAATTCAAGAAACCTGCCAATATCTGTCTGCGAAAAGTGAATTTTTCATTTTCACTCTGGAGTATGGAGCCAAACTGAGCCTTTTTCACATAGTTCTTGAATTCCACCCAAATAGGATAATCGGTGTTGTCGAAAAATATGGCGGGAGCTTGTTGGCTGTTTTCAATCGTAATTTCTTCTCCAATATAGTTGCTCAGGATAACAGATGATACGCCTTCTGACCAAGAATAAGTGGAGTGTAAGCATTCTTCTCCAATATTACTCTTGGCTTTATACCAAATGTCATCGAATTTTGCGCATTCGACAATCATTTCAAAATCCTGATGCTTTATGGTGAGCAGTTCCATTGTCCTTTGCAAATATCTGATTGTTTTTAGCTCCAGAAACTTGTATAGCCGGATGACAACCGTTCTTGCATTTCTTTCAACTTGGCTATGGAAACGGATTCTATTTTCTTATCTTCTCCGGTCAATGCTAACAACTGTGCTTCGATAGTAGTAATCAGTCTTTCAAGAAGTGAATGCTTGACTTTTGTATCATCACCTTCTATTCGCGACAAGATTTTCATGCTTGTTATCTCATCCAATGCGGTTGCTATGACCTCATCCTCACTGAACTCGTTTCCGTTTTCATCCATATTGTAAGGTAAATTGTTTACCACATAAAGTAGGAATTCGTTCCGCGTGCGGTAGGCGACCTTGAACGGCGTGCCATTAAGAACGTCATTCACTGCTTGCAAATAAGCCAATACCTTATTGCAAATATCCTCGTTGTCGACATATACATCCACACCTTCTACGGCTATACCGATAAGCATATCGCTATTCAGTTTACCAATGCGTTCATATTTATTGTCCAATCCGGCATACAAATCTACTTCATTCATTTCTATGGTCATGGCACGGTCAAGTACCTTACGGGAGAATGAGAAAGTCGTTTCATCCATATTTACCGTGCCCACTACGATTAGGTTCTGTGGAATGGTGATACCTTCTTCCAAAAAGCGGTTTCTTAATGCTTCATTGTTTCCTGTCAGTTCGGCCGTTAATACTCGATACCAATCTTCTGTGCTTTTTTTCAGGATAGGGTCTGTAGTAATCGTACCGTCTTCATTGCTTTTACGAGATTCTATCACACTAAGGAATTCCGCAAAATATTGTTCTACCGGAGCAAGGTTCATTTCATCCAGACAAAGGAAATGAGGTACATCCAAGTTTTCCCAAGCCTTTGTGGTAAATCTTAAGAAATCGCCAATCACATATATGGGTTTTCCGCTGACACGACTCACATATCCTATCAGTTCTGTAGAATCATGCCAATTGGGTTTTACCTGAATCATCTCAAAATTCTTAGGTTTCTGAGCTTTATATTCAGTGGAATCTTCGTCCCAACACGCACGGGCCAATTCACGGACAATACGGCTTTTGCCCGTACCGGATATACCGGCAAGCAAAAGGAAGGGTTTGGTCTTGATGGCGGTAATGTAGGAGCGGTAATTAGAATATTTGTTTTGGCTAGTATGATCTATGCTATTAATAGATTTTATGGCATTACCATAAAGAGACAGGTAGTCTGATTGTAAAATAATAACATAATCTGTAATCTCTAATCCTGCATATAATGTTTGAACAAAAGGACCACGGCTTATTTCGCCAGGAGCTGCTACAACACTTCCTTTCTTTGCATCAATATTTTCTTTGGACACATCGACGCCAATAGCATTCAATTCTGCTTTGAGTACAGTTTCAGAATATAAAGAGTCTGTAAACTCAATTTCTTTAGAATGAGTGTTGAAACTGTTTGAAATAATGTTTAATGGGATGTTGAACTCTTCTGCAAACTTTTGGAGAATTTCTTCCTTTGTCATATTGTCTTCAAAAGAATTTCTCCTATATGCCCAAATTGCTACATCATAGATATTGGGAGTGTGTCTTCCTTGATCATTAAAATATTTATCCCATTTATTTGAGAATACAACGTACAATACACGTCCACTACTGTATCGTTTTTTTGCTTGACTCAGATTGAAGATGTTTTCAAGAAAGCTTGATACTTCGTCAAGATTAACCTCATAAGGTACGGAGGGGCAAATACTGCTCTTGCATCCTTTCAATAGAGCCAAATATCCCCAAGACTTATTGGTCATACAATCTTGAAAGCCTTTGTAGGCCTCGGCTACAGATTTTACACTTATGAATTTCATTTTTCAAGAGTTTTTTCGTAAGTTTTAATCATATTATTCATTATCGTTACGATAATTGGCACACTAACAGAGTTTCCTAACTGTTTGTATGCTTGTGCATCGGACACAGGGAACACAAAGTCATCAGGGAAGCCTTGAAGTCTTTTTGATTCAAGTACAGACAACTTTCTGCGGATATCCCATAGTTTTGGTGTCCTATTAGCTATAATTGTAGAAGCATATGTGTCAAGACAGGAATAGAATGCTTCCTGAATTTGTGTTTTAGCTGGATCACCAACATGAAATCGCAAAGAACCGTCTGCCTTTTGAAAAGAAAAAACGCCATATTTTCCTTTCTTCGTATTTGGCTTATATTTTGAATTGTCATGTTGGATTCTATCACCAGGCTTGGCATTTGCAAAATGATAATCTATTCTGTCCAATTCAAATTTAGGAATAGCCAAAGATGGATTCCTATCATTCATGTCTATAATGTCACGCAATACGGGATGCCCTTTTACAGGCTTAGGCCATTCAAAATCGACTTCGGTTCTAAAGGCTACGCAATACCATCTTTCTCGTTTTTGAGGAAGACCATAATCTAAAGAAGACAAAATAGTCCAATGTGGGTAATAACCAAGCTTCTTTAGAGTGTCCAAAACAGTCTGGAGTGTTTTGCCATTATCGTGAGATTTCAAACCTTTTACGTTTTCAAGAAAGACCATTGGTGGTTTATGGTATTCTAAAATTCGACATACATCAAAGAACAGAGTACCTCTTACCTCATCATTAAAACCTTGTTTTTCTCCTGCATAACTAAATGGTTGACATGGGAATCCCGCTGTTAAGATGTCAAAACTCGGAATGTCTTTTTCATTAACAGCCTTTATGTCTCCTGTTGGTACTTCATGAAAATTGGCTTCATAGGTTTGTTGGGCGAACTTATCATTATCAGATGAGAATACACACTCTACCTGACTACTGTTCATGGCAAGCCGAAAACCGCCTATGCCACAAAACAAATCTATTCCTTTATATTTTTTTCTCATTGATATCTGTTCTCTTTACTTATTATCTTTTATTGACCACAATAAATCCTTCGTATCCACTTCAAGGACTTTTGCGATTTCCACTAAAGTCTCCAAGTTCGGTTGCATGGTATTTGTACACCATTTTGAAACAGTTCCCGGGTCTTTTCCCAACTGTTCTGCTAACCATTTATTGGTGCGTTTCTTTTCTGCTAAAACCACCTTCAAACGATTTATGTCTTTACTCATACGTTCTGTGATATGTTTTTGAATGCAAAGGTAATCATTCTTTTTGTATTATCATCTTATAATTGTGTTCATATGATTATATGATGATAAAAAACGACTTTATATTGTTGTATATTTCAATTATATGGTTGTCTGTAGTTGACTGTGGTTGTCTCTTGACTTAAAAAGTGTATTAGAATTATCTACAATTTATACAACTTATTTCATGTTATCCAATGGATCTACTAAAAGATATTTACTCGTAAAGTGCGTCTATAAAAAGAAAAATCGTATCTTTACATATGTGCTGAATTCAACTTGCAAATGCAACTGAATTCTGGTTAATAATTTGTTTAAATTTTTCATTTGGTGTGAGGTATCCAAGTCTTTTACGAGGTCGATTATTGAGGATATTTTCTATCCTTTTAATCTGCTTATTGGTTATCTCACTAAAGTCCGTACCCTTTGGAATGTATTGCCTAATTAGTCCGTTAGTATTCTCATTAGCACCTCTCTCCCAAGAATGATATGGCTTACAAAAGTAGAAATCTAGTTCTAACTTTTGTGCTATTTCCTCGTGTTTTGCAAATTCTTTTCCATTATCAGCCGTAATAGTATAAATTAAGTTCTTTACTTTTCGTAGAGCCCAAGCGGTTACTTTAGCTACTGGGATGGCTTCTTTCCCTTGTAGTTTTCGTATCCAAACCCTACCTGTTAGTCTATCATTAATGGTAAGAATTGCACCCTTGTGATTCTTACCTATTATTGTATCTATCTCTAAATCTCCAAATCTCTCTTTGTTATCAACCACATTTGGACGCTCATCAATATCTACTCTGTTAGGGATAAATCCACGTCCTGCGTTCTTTGAGCCACGTTTAGCATACTTACGTCCCTGCCGCCTTAGATACTTGTGTAACGTGCCACCTTTTCGCTTCTCCTCCCATATCCAGCGATAAATAGTTTCGTGAGAGACCATTGGCTTATCCTCATTCTTGCTCCTACCTGCAATCTGTTCAGGGCTAAAACCTCTTTTTAAGAGCTTCTTAACCCTACGCTGCATCTGTAAGGTAAATAGCTCTTTACGTCTCTTATCTGCCTTGCGTTTATCTGCTTTGCGCTGTGCTAAATCCATAATATACTTACCACTACGCATATCACAATTACGCCTTTACTCTCGGCTTACAGTACTTTTATCTACTTCGATAGTCTTTGCTATCTCTATTTGTGTATAACCTATTTGCAACATCGCAAAAATGGTATATCTTTGTTCTACGGTTAAATGTTTCATATCTGCAACTAAATCTTTGGACGGACACAGGCGAAGATAGTAATATTTATCCATTCAGCAGAGCGAAGGAGAGTAACTCTCTCTTTCCTCTCTGAAAAAATATTGTATCTATTCCTATGCAACAATCATAAATTAAAAGTTGCATTTACAAGTTGAACTCAAGTGTAATATGGTTAATTTATGAAGTTAATTTGATGCGAAATATGAATGCTAACATAGAATATGAGAAATTTACCCAAGAAATTTATCAAGAATTAGTGAACGCTGATGTCGTAAAAAGTACAAAAGTCAAACATAATATAAAGATTCTTGGTAAATCAGGACAGAAACATCAAATAGATGTATATTGGGAGTATGAAATAGCAGGAGTATTACATAAAGTTGCTGTTGAATGCAAAAATTATAACAAGCCTATTCCAATTAGTAAAGTTCGTGATTTTTATGGTGTGCTATCGGATTTAGATAATGTATCTGGAATTATGGTTACAAAGATTGGTTACCAAGAGGGGGCTAAAAAAATTGGCAGCCATTATGGTATAAGTTTAAAAGAATTGAGAACACCCAATCAAGGAGAAGCTATTGTTGCAGAAGTAAAAACCTGTATAAATGTATCAGTCAGACATTGTCTTTTTGAGGTGGATGATATATGGGCAAAAGAAAACGGTTTAGATCTTCAAGCATATAGAGAACGATTAGATTGTCTAAACTTTCCTCCAAAAGAGAAATGGCTTCATTCCATTTATATTCCTTTGCAAGTTAAAGACAGAAGCATCTGTAATGCGAAAGGAGAAATTATAGATACATTGGATAATTTAGAAAATCAGTTACGCCCAGATGAAGACCATATTTTTTCTTTAGAGAATTCCTATATAGATACCCATTGTGGCTTAGTGAAAATTAGAGCAATAAAATATGAGTATGAACAAAATAACAAAACGATGAATATATCTATTGACGCTCAAGAGTTTATCAAGGCTATCCTAAAGGATGCTTTGAATGGGGAAATTAGATTAGTTGCTAAACGCTAGTGGTACGGTTTCAATGTGGAACTAATGATTTTATTTCTTTCTCTCTCCTCTCTTTTACTCTTTCCCATCCCGGCATCTTTTTAGCCAATACACTTTCTCCTGCAGGAAAGTAAAGCGGAAAAACCTGAGATAAGAAACTTACAATATCACTACGCTTCTTGCCCATGTTGAAAAAGGCGGAACAAACAAAATACATAAGGTCTTGCTGACTACATGTTTCTTTGGGCTGTATGCTTATTGAGGGAGCAACTATCAAGTCATGTTCAGCAAATGATAGAGCACTGGCAAGAATAGCTTCCTGTTCTTCTTCGGTAAACATCTTTATTTTCCCAGCTAACCATTCAAGCTCTCTTTGCTGAAGTGCTTGTTGCTTTGCATTTTGATGTTCCAATAGATTTGCTACATTTTCTTGTTGCTTTTCGGTCAAGGCGTTTTCTAATGCTTGGTTCTTTCGTCTAAGAACATTGAATTTCAGCAAAGCAGCAATGTACATACAGAAATATCCTACTGCAATATCAAATATCAGAACAAGCAGATAATTGTTACTTGCGTTTTGTGTGTCACTAGCCATATATTCACTAATAGGGATAACAGCTAATAGCATGATGATGGCTATTGCATAAAGTACCCTGTATTGCGTCTTATGGTTTACCTGTGGCAAAGAGGCAAACAAAAAGGCGATAATCAAAACGGCAATTATTGCACCGAGTGGTATGAAAGATGTTCCCATAAGTTTATTGCTCAGTTTGAGGGTTAACAATAATGCGCCAATAGCCACCATGATCTGCTCCTTCACGAGACAAAATACCCATAGAACGTAACTTGGAAATCTGTTTTTCTACGGCTCGGGAGCTTATTCCTATTTTATAGGCCATTGCTTCTGCAGACATTGATGGGTCGGAAATGACGAAATCAATAATCTTTTGTGCGCTTTTCCCAATGCTTTTAGATTTGTTTTTTGAATCTCCGAACTTTTTCTCCGAACCTTTTTGCATTATCTCCGAACCTTTCTCCGAACCTTTCTCCGAACCTTTCTCCGAACTTTCTTGCGTATCATCAAAGGTTTTCTCCGAACTTTTGCTGTTTACACCGAACTTTTCTACCGAACTTTCTTCATTTGCAGGGTGCTTTTCGAGGATACTGTTTACCCTGTTAGCCACTTCCTCAACAGGTATTCTTTCATTGTCACCCCAATTCAGATTATAGAAGGTGGTGTAGAAAGAAGTCGCTTCCGTTTGATATTGCGGTTCTTTACCTTGTAGGAAATTAGGTAGCTTCTCCGTAAGTTCCCGCATTTTGCGCAAGCCGGAACCACGCTTTTCCATATAGTCCAGCTGGGTAAACATATCCGCAATGACAGGGTTACGACGCATGGACGGCACTTTGTATATGTCACGGTCTTGAATCTGTGTACCGTCAAGCATTGCACCCGGTGACACTAGTTCTACTCGGTCATCGTAAATGTCAATATGCACTTCACCACCCATCACAGTATAATCTCTATGGATAAGGTGGTTTACCAACCCTTCAAAGATGGCACGGTCTGAATAGTCCGGTAGGTTTAGACGATAGTTTGGCATCTTCACCCAGCCGCTCATGGTATAGTTTTTGATGAAATCCATACCATATTTTAAGAGCAGCACAAGGTTAGCTCGATGTTCCACGGAACTGATGGCATCATCCTTATATAGTCCAGTCCAACGGGTGCAGAAAATACGCGATTGAAATACGGTGCAATTATCCACAAACAGCAATCCTGCATTGGTCAGTTTACCGTCTGGTGTTACCAGTCCGAATGATTCCAGATATTTGTCATTCCATTCCTGATGGGTTTGCTCGCGGAATGTGTTGGCAAGGATGATGAAAGAATGCTTGCTGGCATCCACTTGGGTAGGCAGTGAATCCCAAGTCATGTGCGTACCTTTCAATACCAATGAAAGAAGCTGTTGCGAATTACACTCCACGCTTTCATTGCCAACTCGTACATATGCAGTACGTGTCCCATCCTGATAATAGTAATAAGGTGTAAGCGTTCCTGCCTTTACTTTCACTTCAAGCAAGGTATGCCCTTCGTGTTCTATCGGAATAAGCTGAACTTCCGGCACAGGGTCAAGTCGTGCCTTTATCATTTCACTGATAAAATCAGCATCGGCTTGTGGATTCTCCAAACCTACAATTACGCCGTCATCATTCACTCCATAGAACAAGCTGCCACCGTCCGTATTGGCAAATGCCGACACGGACTTAAGCCACGACTTCACTTTCTTACGTTCCAACATTTCCTTGAAATCGTAAGCTGAGCATTCTGTTATCAGTATATTGTTATGTATTTGCATCGTTTTCTTATTGCTTAGAGGCATCTACTGTTTTTGATAGATAACTCCTAGATGCCATTTTTGTGAAAATACTAATAAATTCTTCTAATCCAACGTTCCTTTGTTTTCATCCCCCATTGAACATGCCATTTTCTTCCACTTGTTTTGTCCAGTAGAATAAACTGGTACATATTTTTTGTGGGATATAGTTCAAAACTTCCAGAGCCATGACCAAATCCATAATTCAAGTCATCATTATTTATAGTTACGCTACCTTCGTTTTCTGAATCTAAAGACCATTGAACTTGTTCTATCATTCCTGTTTTAGTATCTAATTGAAGTAGGGTGTATATGTTCTCTGTCTGATATAATTTATAACGTTGTTTCAGTGAATGGTCAAGTTCTATTTGTTCTAACCAAGCATTCGTTATTTGAACAAGGCTATCAATTCTATTTAAAACAGAATCTTTGGGGGCTTGTTGGTTGCTTTGTTTCGTTTGGGCAAACCCTATTGTTGCACATAAAAATACAACAGTGAATGTTACAAATCTTCTCATTTTACTATGTTTTATATTGCTAATCGAGTTCTTTCTATTTTTCTTACTGTTGTAACTGATGTTATTATTCAGATACAATAACTCAATATAGAATACAAAGGTAAGGATAAAACTGAAGAATCTGTTAAATTCGTGCCATACTTTTGATTATTATGCGTTTATATCACGATTTTTATTAAATAAATCCGTACCTTTACAGTCAAGAGCGTGTGTTGCTTATGAATGCTTATTTTCGGGTTTGCGTTATATTTGCAACACGTGTACGCAAGTCGCTGATAGATATATCACGTTGATTTTGAGGAAGTTAAGTAAGTTCGGTAGATAAACGAATAATATATTGTAAGAAAAGAGTTGTAAGTTAACTACTTACAACTCTTTTTTTGTCTATATTCGATTGAAAAGTTGTAATTTGTTTATTGAAATTTGGTACTTATTATATTTTTAAAGTATGCGAGATATTTTAGGTCTACAATTTCGGCTAACTTTAAAAACTAAGTATCTTTGCAAAGTACGTTTGGAAAGGTTACTTTTTAAGTATCTTCTTTTTCATATTTGTAGCGAATCCTTTTGACTTAAAGAATATTCATAACCTTAAAAAGAAAAAAACATGAAGAAATTACTCAATGACTCTGGGAAGTTGAAGGCATTATTGTTTGCTTCCTTCCTATGTTTTATGCTACCTTGTCTGTCAGCGTATGCAGTAGAAGAAAACTACACCGGAATAACGCAACAAGAAACTTTAATTGTGGACGTTGTGAAAATCAATCCGACTGCGGTTGACATCTTGTTTTCCAATCATCAGCGTATGACGCTCGACTTTTATGGAGAAAACATTTTCAGAGTGTTCCAGGATAATTCGGGTGGGATGCTTCGTGCTCCGGAAGCAAAGCCTGAAGCTAAAATTCTCGTGGACCAACCACGTAGGGGTGTATCTCAATTGAATATTAAAAATAATGGTGACTTTTTCTCGATTACCAGCGGAAAAATAAAAGTAGAGTTTGATAAGAGCACCGCATTGATGAAAGTCATAAACCTCAAAACTGGTGTTACTGTACTGGAAGAGGCTGAGCCTGTTCTTTTTGATAAAGAAAGAGTTACCTTGAAACTGAAAGAAAACCTTCAGGAGTATTTCTATGGAGGTGGTGTACAAAACGGCCGTTTCTCACACAAAGGCAAGACCATCTCTATTGAAAACCAAAATAGCTGGACAGATGGAGGAGTAGCATCTCCCAATCCGTATTATTGGTCAACAAATGGTTACGGTTTGATGTGGTATACCTTTAAAAGAGGGGTTTACGATTTTGGTAGAGAAGAAAAGGGTATTGTGAAATTGTTCCACCAAACAAACTATCTCGATATCTTCATTATGGTTAATGATGGTGCCATATCCTTGCTGAACGATTATTACCAGTTGACAGGTAACCCCGTACTAATGCCGAAATTCGGTTTCTATCAAGGACACCTGAATGCCTATAATCGTGACTATTGGAAAGAGGACGAAAATGGCATTTTGTTTGAGGATGGGAAGCGTTATAAAGAAAGTCAAAAAGATAATAGTGGCATTAAAGAATCGTTGAATGGAGAGAAAGATAATTATCAGTTTTCGGCGCGTGCTGTAATAGACCGCTACAAGAATCATGATATGCCGTTGGGGTGGCTGTTGCCTAATGATGGCTATGGAGCCGGTTATGGTCAGACGGAAACGCTGGACGGTAACATTCAAAACTTGAAGAACCTGACAGACTATGCTCGTAAGAATGGTGTGGAAATCGGTTTATGGACACAGTCCGATCTTCATCCCAAAGAAGGTATCAGTGCTTTGTTGCAGCGTGACATTGTAAAGGAAGTGAGGGATGCAGGCGTGCGTGTACTGAAAACCGATGTTGCCTGGGTAGGTGCCGGATATTCCTTTGGATTGAATGGTATCACAGACGTGGCACAGATTATGACTTACTATGGTAATGATGCCCGTCCCTTTATTATTTCCCTTGATGGCTGGGCGGGTACGCAGCGCTATGCCGGTATATGGTCGGGCGACCAGACAGGAGGAGTCTGGGAATATATTCGTTTCCACATTCCTACTTATATAGGTTCAGGTTTGTCGGGTAATCCTAATATCTGTTCTGATATGGACGGTATCTTCGGAGGAAAGAATCCGGTAGTCAATACCAGAGACTTCCAGTGGAAAACCTTCACGCCCATGCAGTTGAATATGGACGGGTGGGGAGCCAATGAAAAGTATCCTCATGCTTTGGGCGAACCGGTCACTTCTATCAATCGATGGTATTTGAAACTGAAATCAGAGATCATGCCTTATGCTTACAGCATTGCCAAAGAATCGGTGGATGGCCTGCCTATGATACGGGCTATGTTTTTGCAATATCCCAATACCTATACATTGGGTAAGGCTACGCAATATCAGTTCCTTTATGGACCCTATTTCCTGGTGGCGCCTATTTATCAGGCTACCAAGGCAGATGAGCAAGGCAATGATATTCGTAATGGTATTTATCTCCCTGAAGGAGAATGGGTAGATTATTTCTCCGGTGAAGTATATCAGGGAGGACGTGTTATTAATAACTATGCTTCACCACTCTGGAAATTACCTGTATTTGTGAAGAATGGAGCTATTATTCCTATGACACTCCCTAATAATAATGTCAGCGAAGTAGACAAAAAACTGCGTATATATGAACTCTATCCCTGTGGGCAGAGCGCATTCACTGAGTATGATGATGATGGAGTAACTGAAGAATACCGCTTAGGTAAGGGGGTAAGTACATTGATCGAATCTAATGTCAACGCTAAAGGTGAGGCTATAGTTACTATTCATCCGGCTCAAGGTGATTTTAATGGTTTTATAAAAGAAAAGGCTACTGAGTTCAGGATCAATGTTACTGAAAAGCCTCAGAAGATTTCGGCAACTATTGGCAAGAATAAGATTAAACTTACAGAAGCAAGCAGTATGGATGAGTATTTTCAGAAAGAAAATGTTTACTTCTACAATGCCCAGCCCAATCTGAATAAGTTTGCCACCAAGGGCAGCGAGTTTGAGAAAGAAGTTATCACAAAGAATCCACAGTTTCTCGTCAAGTTGGCTGCTTCCGATATTACAGTAGCTTCGACCCTATTGAAGATAAACGGGTTTGTATTTAAACCGGCGAATAACGATCTGGTAACCTCAGGTTCGCTGGTTGCTCCAAAGGCACAGGTAACTGATGAAAATACGGCTGCCTACACCCTGAAGCCTACTTGGGGTGCAGTACAAAATGCAGACTATTACGAAATAGAGCTTAATGGTACGACCTACAGCACTATCAAAGACACAGAACTGTTATTTGATGGTCTGAATGTGGAGACTACTTATGACTTTAAGATACGTGCTGTGAATAAAGATGGATATTCCGATTGGTCAACTTTCAGTGCTACCACCCAAAAAGATCCGTTGGAGTTTGCTATACATGGCATTGTGGGTGAGACTACTGCTGACAACCAGGGCCGTTCGCTTCGCCGTCTGTTCGATTTTGAAGAAGGAGAGTTATGGCATACCAAATACAATGAAAAAGCAGTTCCCTTCGACTTGGTTATGGACTTGAAGTCTATCAATCAGGTTGAAAAGTTCCACTATCTGCCTCGTGAGAATGCAGGAAACGGAACGTTGCTGAAAGGTACCGTTTATTGTAGTATGGATAAGGAGAATTGGACTGAAGCAGGAACCTTCGACTGGAAGCGCGATAATGAAGTGAAAGTATTCACCTTTGCCGAAGCTCCTACCGCTCGTTATATCAAGATGAGTATTACCGAGGCTGTAGGTAATTATGGTTCGGGACAAGAGATTTATGTCTTCCGGGTACCTGAAACGGAAAGTTATCTGCCCGGCGACATCAACAATGATAAGTTGGTTGATGAAAACGACTTGACCTCTTACATCAACTATACAGGGTTGAGGCGTGGCGATGCCGACTTTGAAGGATATATCAGCAATGGCGACCTGAATCGTAACGGTCTGATAGATGCCTACGATATCTCTGTTGTTGCTACGCAACTGGATGGTGGTGCTGACGCCGTGAGAGGCGAGAAGGTGGAAGGAAAGCTTGACATTAGTACATCGAAACAAACTTATGCCAAGGATGAACTCGTTGAGGTATTGGTGAAAGGTACAGGTCTGCGTTTTGTAAATGCCCTCAGTTTTGCATTAGCTTACGATCCTGCCGACTATGAATTTGTAGGTATACAACCATTGGGTATGAAAAACATGGAAAACCTTACAAATGACAGGCTTCATACCAACGGTACCAAGTCATTGTACCCCACGTTCGTAAACATCGGGGAACACGAGTCGCTTGAAGGTGACAGCGACCTGTTTGTCATTAAGCTTAAGGCCAAACGGAGAGTCACCTTCAAACTGATAGCAACAGATGGATACCTGGTAGACAAGTTGCTGAACGTACATACGTTTTAAGAAGAAACGAATGATAGGAGAAGGTGTATCAGGGAGTACTTGGTACACCTTCTCTCAAATAACCATATTCTCTTGCTGCATCAAAACAGGGACATTCTTCCAGCCACGACTCAGGTTCTATCAGTGAATTATCATCAGGTATTTGGGGTAAATCACGGTGTCCACAAATATGACACATGGGAAAGTCGGTGAGCAGCGTCCTTATCAGAACGATCATGGAGTGTTTTTGCCATTCCGTGCGTGTATCTTTGGGAACTCCACGTTGATTAAGTCCACCTTCGTAACATATAGCAATGCTGCCAAGGTTGTGCCCTCGGGCGTGAGCCCCGGGTTTTCGGACTGGACGTGTGCTTTTTATATTTCCATCCCTTCGGATGTAATAATGATAACCAATACCATTGAGTCCACGTTGCCGATGTGATTTCTCTAACTCCATTTCCGTAAAAGTTTCATTCTCCTTTGTTGCGGAACAATGAATAACTATCAGATGAACTGTTCTCATAGCTGTTAAATGTTTTGTAAGGT
>OGZM01001449.1_pt1 | contig 18747 bp, 20 predicted proteins | sample 1576821 | NCBI WGS metagenome assembly OGZM01 (sample SAMEA3541491, study PRJEB24748) | human gut metagenome | biome: human gut; feature: human-associated habitat; material: faeces | place: China | collected 2012
ATGACGAATATATCACTTCCGACCATATTAAGGAATTGCGGGCGAAGATGTACGGTGACAAATTGTAATTTCACCACGGAGGACACGGAGGACGCAGAGGTTGTTATTCAGAAATAATTAGAGTCTCTGTGTCCTCCGTGTCCTCTGTGGTTGTTCTATTATGATACTTCTTCCATCAGCACCAGCTCCCAGCTTCTCCATACGACCGTTGTCAGTTTCAGTTTCCCTTTCTGACGGGCTTCCGCCACACATTCGTCCTTGCTATAACGGATCAGCTGCTCCCGCGCTTCATCTACAATCAATCTCTTTAGGTTTGGCTCCGTGCAATATCAATGACTTCATGCAGTAGAGCACCATGTCCGAGTTGAACATACAATCCGTTAATTTATTTTCACCGAAGCAATAATTGTCATAGTTTGGTTTCATCATTGCCACCGTGTCGTCTATGGACATAGGAAGAACTCCTTGTTCTTTATAATACGCCAGCATTTCCCGCAGCTCCTTCTCGCTGAACCCCACCAGGTCGTTAAACCAGGGATCGTTTGTGATATTCGTTCCTATGTTGAATCCGCTTGTCACGTCGTCCATCGTTACCGGGCTGACTCCCGTGATAAACAGTCTGTTGACGGCGGATCCCATTCCCGTGGTGGCGGCTTTGATTACATTGAAGAATCTCCGGATATACCCTTCACCATGCATCGCTTTCCGATATAAGTCCATTCCGTAAGTCGATAGGATGGTATTCGTGAAATTATCGTATTCATCGATCAGTAGATATATTTTGATGTCCCCTTTGCGGGTGGCGTAAGTGTTGATGGCTGACAAAAAAGCGCCGGGCTCTTCTTTTGTTTTTTCATCCAGCACTTTCCAGATGTTTTTTCCCAGCAAATGTTCGTACCTGTAAACAAAATCAGAAAGCTTCCCGCAGCAATGCATCCGGAAAGATTCCTCCACCTCATTGATATTCGAGCTCACCTCCGAGAAATTCAATCTCATGATGAGAAACTGGTTATGTATGGATGTGGGATGTTGCCCGATATACAGCTTCCCGAACAATTCGTCGAACTGGTCAGCGTAACGGACATCATAGTACGCCTCCAACATCGCCAGCGTGAGGCTTTTCCCGAAGCGTCGGGGCGGATGAGGAAGAGATAAGACGGCTGCATTTCTATCTTTTCGATAAACATTGTCTTATCCACATAATAATAGTTTTCTTTTTGGATGCGTCCGAAATCCGTCAATCCGTATGGTATTTGTTTCATCATATCGCGATTCCCTTCTTTAATTCATATCGAAGCAAATATACGGAAAACGATGAAAGGGCATTTTTAAAGCTACTTATTTATTCGTTTATTTGTTATTTTGTAAGAAAACAGCTATTTTTATCTCCATTGTTGAGTTTTGATTAGTTTTTATTTGCCAAGAAACTCCACTGTATACTTCACTGCTTCATTGAAAGCTGTTTCTTGACCGGGCACAGTGATAAACAAATGCACTGCCGAGGGAAATTCGAGTCGGGTAGCATTTACGCCAAGAGAGGTGATACGGTCGATAAACTCTTTCCCTTGACAAGCCAGGATATCTCGTCCGGCTGCGATAAGGAGTGTGCGAGGTAGTTTTTTCAAGGTTTTGTCTGTAGCCGACATGGGGGATATTTCCGGATTGTGTATCCTGTCGGGTGATGGTTCATAACTTTGGTTGAACGCTTCCATTAAGTCTCCGTCCAGCCCGAATCCCTTGTCGTACTTCTGCCATGAAGGGGTATGGTCATTCCATGCCTTCACAACGGGATAGAAAAGCAAAAGCCCCGCTATATCCCCTTCGTTCATTCTCAATGTGGAAGAAATGGCGAGATTGCCGCCGGAACTATCACCGCCTACCATAATCCGGTTGGGAGAACATCCCCAACGGGCTGCATTCTTTATTGCAAATCTGATAGCTTCCTCACAATCGTCAAGCGGTGTCGGATAAGGGTATTCGGGGGATAAACGATAGTCAACAGCGAGGACACTTATGCCGCTTCTAGAACAGACTTCGCTGCAAAACCGGGCACAACTGTTCAAACTGCCGATTGTCCATCCTCCGCCATGCAGATAGATAAGCAATGTATTGTTGGTGGAAGTGGTAGGGGTGTAAAGCCTCAGATTACCGGCGGGCTCTGTCACTTTTACATTTGCGGGATAAGTAGGTTTGCTATTACGCGCATTTCTTACATTTTCCAACTTCTTCGTATTTCCGTTGATAGCTGTAAATATAGCGTCACGCTGTGTGGGTTGCAGCGTCGGACTCATCTGTGCCATGAACGCATCTGCCTCTTTCCACATCACTGAGTCTTTGGGCTCGTCAGCGACGGGTATCCCCATGAGAGATACCGCCATTATCGTTGTTAGAATCATTTAGTTCTTATAAATCAACTTGCTCGGCACTCCTTCGCCAAACAAACTGTCTCCGACGGTCGTAATCTTATCTCCGGTAGCCACTACATAGCGAAGATTGTCGCATCCCATAAATGCGCCGAACTCAATAGCCGTCACACCGGCGGGAAGTTCCAATGTGCCGCACAGACGGCCGCAATTACTGAATACACGTTGACCGATGGATTTCAAATTGCGGGGTAGTTTTATTTTCAGCAGGTATTTTTTCTGTGAGAAAGTGAAGTCGGGGATGGCCGTTGCGTTTGTTTTTGAAATGTCGACCGCTACCAGATTCGGCATATAGTCGCGGATTAGTTTGAAATCGGCGTTGTCCAGTTTGCCTTCTACAGTCAGGAAATTGATGTCTCTAGGTTGTAATCCGGCTTTCAGAATCTCTTCTTCCAATTTGCCCATCAGTCCCACTTGCAGGGTTGCTTCTACCGGTTCACCCTCGATGAAAGCGAAGTTCCGCCATCTGTCCTTATTGCGGTAAGAATCGCTGCTGCCTAGAGGTACGAAAATGGCGGTAACGCTGTCCGCCAACGCTTCCGGCAACAGATTGGGAGCTGTCTTTTTGCGAATCTGACAGATTCTCAAATTTTCGCAACCTTTGAAGGCTGCATCCTCTATGTTTTTGGTTTTTTCCGAAAGTATTATCTTCTCCAACGTCTTTTTGCCTTTGGTTACTCCGTCTACAACATTTGAGAATGCGTATGCGGGAATGAAATTCGGCATATAAATGTAGAATTTCCCGTTGGGATAAGTGCCCGCCTTGCCGCTGTACATCTTAATCTCGGCATTCGAGATGTCCAATACTTTTAGACTGGCGAATTCGTCACGCAGATGTCGGAAGTCTTCTGCATTCAGCTTGCCGGTCAGGGTGAGATGGGTGACGGTGTTGGCTTCCTCCTCCGTCATCATGGAAATAAGTGTGCCGGGTTTGCTTACATAATAGGTTTTACTCACTTGTGCTACTGCTCCTAAAGCGTTGGTTGCCAATAAAAAACTTATCAATAGTAGTTTAATTTTCATAATCATGCGAATTTGTTCTGACAAATATAGGAAAAAACGAAATTATATGGTGTTTTTTTATGTTTTATATCTAATTTTGCAGGTGGATTAACAAATTGTAAAATGACGGCAGAAGATATTGTGGAGAAAAAAGAACCTAAGAGACTTCCTGTATGGGCGTGTATCCCATTGTTTATAGGAATATTTTTCATATTTATGGGATTGTACGGCACGCTGGCGAGAGGATTTTTGTCGATGGTGCTTGGAGTGGAAGCCCGTCATCCGGGATTGGTGGGGTATATTTTACTGGAAAGCAGTATGCTGCTGGCTGTTCTCACTGCCGCTGCTATCATGTTACGTTTTGAACGCTGTCCGTTCTCTGACTTGGGGCTGTCCGTCAGAGGACATACGAAAGGGTTGTGGTACGGGTTTCTGATGGCTGTCCTGTTGTATGTGGTAGGCTTCGGTCTGTCGTTGGCTATGGGCGAAGTGGAAGTAGTCGGTTTTCAGTTCAAGACTTGGGATTTGGCGGGAGCGTGGGTGTTTTTCCTGCTTGTCGCGGTGTTTGAAGAGATTCTGATGCGTGGCTATATATTGGGACGTTTATTACATACTCGTTTGAATAAATTCCTTTCCCTGTTTATCTCGGCATCGTTATTCGCATTCCTGCATATTTTTAATCCTGAAATAAATGCCTTGCCGATGATCAACCTTTTGCTGGCAGGCATGTTGCTGGGTGCTCCTTATTTATATACGCGGAACCTTTGTTTCCCGATTTCCCTCCATCTTTTCTGGAATTGGATACAAGGTCCGGTTCTGGGCTATCAGGTGAGCGGCAACAATTTTGTATCTACTATGCTGAAACTGAATATGCCCGAAAAGAATGTGCTGAATGGCGGAGCCTTCGGTTTTGAAGGCTCGCTCATTTGCACGGTACTGATGATTCTGTTTACTGTTCTTATTATCTGGTGGGGTGAGAAAAGAACGGCGATCAGTCTTGCGGTACACCGATCATGCTAAGCTGAATCCGTTTGCGGTCGGTATCTACGTTCATCACTCTGACCATGACGTGCTGGTGGATGGAAACGATTTCCGTAGGATCGGAAATGTAACGTTCCGCCAATTGGGAGAGGTGTACAAGACCGTTCTCCTTGATACCTATATCGACGAAAGCTCCGAAATTGGTGATGTTTCCTACAATGCCCGGAAGAATCATACCTTCGCGCAAATCGGCTATGGTACGTACATTCTTGTCGAACTCAAATACTTTGATGGTTTTTCGCGGGTCGCGTCCGGGCTTTTCGAGTTCCTGCATAATATCCTGTAAGGTAGGCAGGCCGACGACGGGAGTGACGTAATTGGAGATATTGATTTTCCGGCGGAGTTCCTTGTCGGCTATCAACTCATTGACAGTGCATTTCAGATCTTTTGCCATCTGTTCCACAATATGGTAACTTTCCGGATGTACGGCCGTATTGTCGAGCGGATTCTTTGCTCCGGGAATACGGAGGAACCCGGCACACTGCTCGAAAGCTTTGGCGCCCATACGCGGAACTTTCATCAGTTCTTTGCGGGAGTTGAAGGCTCCATTCTCGGCACGATAATTGACGATATTTTGCGCTAGTTGAGGACCTAATCCGGAAATGTAAGTCAACAGATGGCTACTGGCTGTATTCAGGTTCACTCCTACGAGGTTTACGCAATTTTCTACGGTCTGGTCGAGCGCTTTCTTTAATTTCGTCTGGTCTACATCATGCTGATACTGACCGACTCCGATGGACTTGGGATCTATCTTGACTAATTCCGCCAACGGATCCATCAGACGGCGGCCGATGGAAACGGCTCCTCTGACCGTCACGTCGTAGTCCGGAAATTCGTCGCGGGCGATCTTGGAAGCCGAATAGATGGAAGCCCCCTGTTCGCTGACTACAAATACAGGAATCTGACGGTCGAATGTCTGTTGGTTGATAAAGTCCTCCGTTTCGCGGCTGGCTGTTCCGTTGCCGATGGAGATAGCTTCGATCTGGTAGGCTTCGACCATCTTACGGAGTTTCGAAGCGGCTTCACCAGTCTTGCCGACCGGAGGATGCGGATAAATGTTTTCATTATGCAGTAGATTACCTTGAGCGTCGAGACAAACAACCTTGCAACCGGTACGGAAACCGGGATCGATGGCGAGTACCCGCTTCTGTCCCAATGGGGCGGCAAGGAGTAGCTGGCGGAGGTTCTCCGTGAAGACGCGGATGGCTTCGTCGTCGGCTTTCTCTTTTGATTGTGCGGCAAATTCCGTTTCGATGGAAGGTTTAAGCAGACGTTTGTAGGCATCGATAGCAGCCTCGCTCACTTGCTCGCTACATTCATTGTTACCACGTACGAATTGGCGTTCCAGACGTTCGATGCACGCCTCGTCGTCCGGAGTGATGGACACTTTCAGCAGCCCTTCGGCTTCGGCACGGCGGATGGCAAGCAGGCGATGGGAAGTGCAGCGTTTCAAAGGTTCGGAAAAGTCGAAATAGTCCCGGTATTTGGCGGCCTCTTCTTCTTTGCCTTTAACTACTTTAGCGTTGATTTCCGCTTGGCGGCTGAATTGATTGCGGACAGCATTACGGGCACGTTCGTCTTCGTTCACTTGCTCGGCTATGATATCGCGAGCCCCTTTCAACGCGTCTTCCACGTCTTTTACCTCTCCCTTGACGAATGAGGCGGCACGGGCACTCAGGTTGTTTTCCCTCTGTAATAGCAGTAGGGTGGCAAGCGGCTCCAACCCTTTCTGACGGGCGGCTTCGGCACGTGTCTTACGTTTGGGCTTGTAGGGGAGGTAGATGTCCTCCAGTTCTGTCGGATTCCAGGTGTCGTTGATACGTTTCTCCAGCTCGGCGGTGAGTTTTCCTTGTTCGGTGATGGTGCCGAGAATAGTCTCTTTCCGTTTGGCTATGTCGCACAACTTATCATGTTGCTCTTTGATCTGTTCTATCTGAACTTCATCCAGCCCGCCTGTAGCTTCTTTGCGGTAGCGGCTGATGAAAGGAATCGTAGCGCCTTCACCCAGAAGGTGGAGGGTACTGCTTATTTGTTTTTCCGATATGCCTGACAGTCCGGAAATCATCTTGTGAAATAATTCCATAAATTGTATTTTTTGAGAATAAATGAGCGACAAAAATACACATTAATCCGTTAAAACCGACAAGTTTTGCTATATTTGCAACCTAAATAAATAAGTAAGCACATCAAAACTGCATAACTATGCCCAGATATTCAGGATGTCTTTTTGCTTTCTTCCTTTGGCTATCCCTGTCAATGGAGGTCCTTGCAACCTCTAAGGATATGAATCCTATTCTAATTATTTGTTCCTATAATCCGGCTGCCCATCAGACTTCAGTTACTATTTCCGATTATATGGAGGGATATACCAGATTGGGAGGGAAACGTGATATTATTATTGAGAATATGAACTGCAAGAGTTTCTCAGAAGCTCCTTTATGGAGTGGTATGATGACACAAATCCTTGCTAAATATCAGGGGGGGAAGCAGCAACCGGCACAAATTATATTGTTAGGACAGGAGGCGTGGGCGGCTTATCTGTCTCAAAGGGATTCGATGCGGGTGAAAGTTCCGGTAATGTGTAGTCTGGTCAGCAGCAATGTCGTGATATTGCCGGAGGATACCGTTGGAGATTTGGATAGCTGGTTGCCCGGATCTGTAGATATCTTTGAAGATCATATGAATATTCCTGAATTGCAGTCGGGATTTATCAATCATTATAATATAGGAGATAATGTGCGTATGATTCGTGCGTTCTATCCCGAAACAAAACATATTGCTTTTATCTCGGATAATACGTATGGCGGCGTCACGATGCAAGCGTTGGTGCGAAAGGAAATGAAAAATTTCCCCGATCTGGATCTTATTCTGTTGGACGGAAGAAAACATACCATTTATACGATTGTAGAGGAATTGCGGCATTTGCCGGAGCATACTGTTATCATGGTGGGCACTTGGCGGGTGGACATGAATGAGGGGTATTTTATGCGGAACGCCACGTATGCGATGATGGAAGCGGCTCCTGCCATTCCTACCTTTACACCTTCATCGGTGAGCCTGGGACATTGGGCTATAGGAGGTGTATTGCCCGATTATCGGAAAGTGGGAGAAGAGATGGCTATGGAATCTGTCCGGATGGATAATCAGTCCGGCAACGCGGAAAAACATCTGCAGATTATTGAATCTAAGGCTGTGATGGACAGTAGGAAAGCGAAAGAATGGGGACTGGATCCGAAGGCTTTGCCGTTTGGCGTGGAGCTCATCAATCAGCCGGTTTCATTCTATCAGCAGTATACGTATCAGATATGGTCTGCTTGCACTTTGTTTGTTGTATTGGTGTTGGGGCTGTTTATTTCTCTCTTTTATTATTTCCGTACGAAGCGGTTGAAAGACGAACTGTTGAGGTCGGACAAAGATTTGCGTGTGGCGAAAGACAGGGCGGAAGAGTCCAACCGACTAAAAAGTGCTTTCCTGGCAAACATGAGTCATGAGATACGTACACCGCTGAACTCAATTGTCGGATTCTCGGATGTGTTGGCTGTGGAAGGAAGTACGGAGGAGGAACGTCAGTCCTATTTTCAGATTATCAAGACTAATTCAGATTTACTACTCCGCCTGATTAATGATATTCTTGACCTTTCGCGACTGGAGGCTAACCGGGTGACGCTGACTTGGGAGGAGTGTGATGTCGTACTGTTGTGTCGGCAGGTGGTTGCTTCCGTTAGTTTTTCACGGCAATCTTCGGATAATCAGTTTCTGTTTACCACTTCATTTGAGACGTACCGGATGGAGACGGATATACAGCGTATGCAGCAGGTGATTATCAATCTCTTGTCGAATGCTGATAAGTTTACGAAAAAGGGGAAGATTACATTGGACTTTTCTGTCGATGAAAAAACGGGAATGGCGGTTTTCTCAGTGACTGACACCGGATGCGGTATCCCGAAAGAAAAACAGAAACTTGTGTTCGAACGCTTTGAAAAACTGAATGAGTATGCTCAGGGAACCGGATTGGGGTTGTCTATCTGTAAATTGATCGTATCTAAATGGAAGGGAGCTATATGGATTGATCCCGACTATACAGGCGGGGCACGATTTATATTCTCGCATCCTCTAAAAATAGAAAAAGAATGAAACGAATAACATTGATTTATGCTTGGCTTTTCTGTCTGACACTGTCCGTTGCAGCACAGGAAAAGGTAGTGAAGTTGAAGATTGTACAGACAAGTGATGTACACGGAAATTATTATCCTTACAATTTTATAACCCGTCAGGAATGGAAAGGGAGTCTGGCCCGGATATACTCATTTGTTGAGAAGGAACGCCGGGAGTATAAAGATAATCTGATATTGCTGGATAATGGGGATATTCTGCAAGGACAGCCTACCGCTTATTACTATAATTATATAGATACCGTGTCTCCGCATCTTTGTGCGGAGATGATGAATTATATGAAATATGATGCGGGCAATATGGGAAATCATGATGTGGAAACTGGACGTGCTGTATTCGACCGTTGGATTGAAACCTGTGACTTTCCTGTACTGGGAGCCAATATCATTGATACGTCTACGGGGAAACCTCATCTTCCTCCTTATAAAGTGTTGGAACGGGACGGGGTGAAGATCGTCGTTTTGGGGATGATTACACCGGCCATTCCTGCCTGGCTTTCGGAAAATCTGTGGAGAGGGCTTCGTTTTGACGATATGGAGGAGACGGCTCGCAAATGGATGAAGATAATCCGTGCAAAGGAGAATCCGGATGTGGTCATCGGGTTGTTCCATGCCGGACAGGATGCGTTTAAGATGTCCGGTAAATATAATGAGAATGCGTCTCTGAATGTGGCAAAGAATATTCCGGGATTCGATGTGGTATTGATGGGACATGATCATGCCCGCGAATGTAAGAAGGTGATGAATGTTGCCGGAGATTCGGTGTTGGTTATTGATCCGGCAAGCAATGGAGTGGTGCTGTCCAATGTCGACATCACTTTAAAGTTGAAGGATGGCAAGGTACTGAGCAAGGATATTCAAGGGGTATTGACGGAGACAAAGGATTATGGTGTCAGCGAGGATTTTATGAAACGTTTCGCTCCGCAGTATGAGGCTGTGCGGAAGTTTGTGTCCAAGAAAATCGGTACGTTTACTGAGGATATCTCTACGCATCCTTCTTTCTTCGGTCCTTCTGCTTTCATCGATCTGATACATACTTTGCAGCTCGATATCACGGGAGCCGACATTTCTTTTGCAGCACCGCTTTCATTCGATGCGGAAATTAAGAAAGGGGATGTGTTCGTCAGTGATATGTTCAACTTATATAAGTATGAAAATATGCTGTACGTGATGACTTTGTCCGGTAAAGAAATCAAGGATTTTCTGGAGATGTCTTATTTCATGTGGACTAACCGGATGAAATCACCGGACGACCATTTGCTGTGGTTCAAGGAAAAACGTCGGGATGGTGCGGAGGACAGGGCTTCTTTCCAGAATTTCAGTTTTAACTTTGATTCGGCTTCCGGCATAATCTATACGGTGGATGTTACTAAACCGAAAGGGGAGAAGATTACGATTGTCAGTATGGCAGATGGCTCTCCTTTCGATATAAATAAGATTTATAAAGTGGCGTTGAATTCTTATCGTGGTAATGGTGGCGGTGAATTGTTGACAAAGGGTTCGGGCATTCCTCAAGAGAAATTGAAAGACCGTATCATTTTCTCTACTGATAAGGATCTTCGTTTTTACCTGATGAATTACATCGAGGAGAAAGGGGGAATGAGTCCGAAAGCGTTGAATCAGTGGAAATTCGTTCCGGAGGAGTGGGCTGTTCCTGCTGCCCGGCGTGACGCTGAATATCTGTTCGGGGTGGTCAATAAGTAGCCAAAAATGTTCATTTTGTCTGGTGATACTCTGTTTTGACTTGTATATCTGATTTATTGCTGGTATATTTGTCGCAAAAAGAGAGAGAGTATGGATATTCAAAATGTTCCTAAAGTAGGTATTTCTTCTGTAGTTCATTCTAAACATATAGATGCTGATAGCATTGATGTCATTGATAATGATATAGCGCTCTTCGATTCGGAGAGCGTTATTTCCTTATATAGCGGTCCCAGCAAGTTAGAGGTATTGACAATAGGACTTTGCCTGGAAGGTGAGGGGACTTTTAATATTAATCTGCAGGATTTTCAATTATCTTCGGGAGGGATGGTGATAGCCCTGCCGAGCCAGATTATAGAACACCGGCAGTTTAGTCCCGACTTCAAGGGAATCTTCTTTGCGGTATCCAAGAGTTTGCTGGAGACATTGCCTAAAGTAGGCAATCTGCTTGCATTGTTTTTCTATCTGAAAGATTATCCTTGTTTTAGCCTGACTCCGAACGAGCAGCGCACGGTGCAGGAATATCATACGTTTATCAGAAAGAGGTTGAGGAGTAAAGGGGATCTGTATCGCAGGGAGGTCGTGCTTGGACTGATGCAGGGTTTCTTTTTTGAATTGTGCAACATTTTTAACAATCATGCGCCTGCAGTCACTGCTTCGGTGAAGTCGAAAAGCCGGAAAGAGTATATCTTTGAACGTTTCTATGAAACGCTGGTAGAATCTTATCAATCAGAACGTAGTGTGAAGTTTTATGCTGACCAGCTGTGTCTGACACCGAAACATCTTTCCGGAGTTGTGAAAGAGGTGAGTGGAAAGACCGTGGGCGAGTGGATCGATGAGTTTGTGATCTTGGAAGCAAAAGCACTTCTAAACTCCTCAAGCATGAATATACAGGAGATAGCTGACCGCTTGAGCTTTGCCAACCAGTCCTTCTTCGGGAAATATTTTAAGCATTATACGGGGATGTCTCCCAAAGAATATCGGAAGAACCGATAATGTGTTTACAGAACTCCGGAGCGTACGCGGCTCAAGGTCTCCGGTGTCATCAGCAGGTAAGAGGCTATGTGTGCCAAAGGAGCGCGTTTGATGATTTCCGGATGCGTCTCGAGCAGGAGATTATAGCGTTCGCGGGCGGATTCAAAGCGCCAGGAGTCAGCTTTGACTTGCGATACAATTAAAGAGTATTCCAATATTTTCTGATAGAACATATTGATTTCCCAATTTTCTCTCGCCAGCTTCTGTATCATGTCGCGGGGGAAAAGGTAGATAATGGAAGGTTCCAGTGTCTCCACTATAAGCCGGGTAGGTACTTGCTTCAAGAAACTTTCAATGCACATCACGATACATCCTTCGTAAGAGAAATGCTCGGTAACGTCTTTCCCGTTTTTGTAGTAGTATTGTCTGAGCATACCTTTACCGACGAATACAATCTCGTGAGCGACCTCTCCCTCATTCAGTGCAATGGCTCCTTTGGGAAACTCTTCACGGATCAGTATACTTTCTATCTGCCGTCTTCCCTCTATACTCATTTCCGGAAAGCGGGAATTTACAACGGCATTCACAGTTTCTCTTAACAATGTATCCATGTCTTTTTTGTTTTGGTGTGTGCAAAAATACTAAAAACGGTTGATATAAATCAATTGCAGCACAAAAAAGATGTATATTTGTTATTAAATCAAGATATAGAAAAGATTATGAATAAGATAATAGGATTAGCAGTATTGCTGCTATGCGTTTGTGGCTGTGCGAAGGATGATGATGCGATTTATTATCCGGTAGGCAATGTGGATATTGAAAGGGGTGATGTCGCTCTGGAAGATGGAAAGGGAGAATTGGTAGCCGGGAGTTATAATGAGGAGGATTATGTGCTGGATACGCTGGCGCAGTATCCGGGAGATCCTACTCTTGGCAAACTGACGTTTATGATTGATCTGAAGAATCAGTTGGCGAGACAGGAAGCTGGCGGATTTAACGGAATCGGTAAATCGGGATTGACAATGAGTCTGGGATATAAGAATGGTGACTATCCGTCGGAAAGTCAGATACCTGTTTATACTTCTCCTGATGTAACTGCTGCGTATGCGGTTAAACTCCGTTTAAAAGGGGAGCTTGCTTTGGCAGGAGATGAATGGATGATTGATTACATTTATGTGCAATTGGCTGGCTTATTTCAACCTTATCCGCCTGCGTCCTTTCCTGAAGTGTTTATGTGTAAAGGTGGTGAGCAGCCATTTGCTGCTTTTGACTCTTTTCGTAGGACTTGGACATTTGATATTACTTATAGCCGTTCCGGTCTTTCTTTCAGTCAGTTATATTTCAATTTATTCTTGAATTTGGCAGGGCAGAAACGGGAAGAGAGAATTAGGTTGAGGATTGATAAAGAATCTTTCTTTGAGGTGTATAAATTAAACGAGGAAATGAATTGATTCATTTCCTCGTTGTGTAGTGGGTACGAGAAGTCTTTGGTATAGATTCATATAGAAGAGTATAGGCATAAGCCTCCTATCATGATTTATCATAGATTTATTTAGAGGTAATGAGAAATAAATAGTCCCCAATTTGGTCCCTGATTTTTGTGATAAGGACTATTTTTTATTGAATAAATCCATCGCATCTTTCTTAGCTTTGTCCGCAATGGCTATGTATGGCTTCATCGTTCGGTAATCTTCATGCCCAGTCCATTTCATTACAATTTCAGGGGCAATTCCTAACATAATAGCATTACTTATAAATGTTCTCCTTCCACAATGGGTCGTTAGAAGTTCGTATTTTTTATAGGTTTCATCGTACCGCTCTCCACCTTTATAATATGTAATAGATACAGGTTCATCTATGCAACATAGCTCCCCTAGCTCTTTTAAATAATCATTCATTTTTTGATTGGATATTACAGGAAGAGCTAAATTTCTTTTGTATGTTTCGTTTTTGTATTTATCTAATATTTTTTTTGAATAGTCATTTAGTTCGATTCTTAATGTCTCATAAGTTTTGATAGTCGTTACTTGTATGTAATCTTCAAATACATTTGTTCTTTTAAGATTTGCAACGTCTGAATATCTCAATGATGTAAAACAACAGAAACAAAACACATCTCTTACTTCTTCCAGATGGGGGCAGATTGAAGGAACTTTGAAGTTGTATACTTTTATTAATTCCTCCCATGTAAGATAAACAATCTCGTTTTTAACCTCTTTCAATTTGGGCTGAAATGTCGTAAAAGACATTTCTTTATTATATCCCTTATTCGTAGCCCACCGAAGAAACCATTTTAGATTGTCTAGGTTCTTTCTTATACTGGAATTCTTTAATCCCTTTTTCTTTGAATTGACTTGTATCGTTTGCAGGTAGTCAACAAATTTGGAAAGCCCTTTCTGGGTTAAATCCTCAAACTCTAACTTAGGAGCAAACTCTTTCAGTCTACGTTGTATTGTTCTATGCTCTTTGTATGTGGAGTCGCTCCATTGGCTTTCGTGGCCTTGCTCTATCATAAACTCTATATGATATTCAAAAATAGTCCGTTCCGGCTTCACTTTTTTGCCAAGTCTTTGGTTAAATTCATTTTTAAATTCTTCGGAACTTGGAGATATGTTTTGCTGTTCGAAATAAAAAAAGACTGTATCGCATATATCCTGGTATTTTTGAATATCCCTATTAATAATAGAGGAATGCGTTTTCTTGACTCCATGAGTTGTGTTATTCTTGCATCGCTGTGCATCTGGTATCCATTTGTCTATGTCTATACGATGCCCGACGTTAAATGCAACTGTATTTCCGTCCCACTTTATCCTGTAGCGAATTTTTGCATCCAGTTTGTCTTTCTCTTTGTCTAAAAGGAATATGCAGTTTCTTTTTATATTCATAGCTTTTATATAAAATACCGTCAGTTAGTTTTAATATATAGCATTTTTGTTGATTAATGTATTCTATTATTGCTTATTGCGTTTAAGTTATGATAATTTGTTACTTTTTCTATTGGTTTTCTTCAACTTTTTTGTAATTTTCCTGTTCTATTATTTTACAAATAAAACATAACCTAAACCTAATATACTACTGCCTATTGAGCATATCTTTTAAAACACATATTAAATCATCCTTAGACTTAATTGTAGCGTCTTTTTCAGATATGATTCTTTCTAAATCCTGAATACGCTGTTGTAGCCTATCGAGCTCTCCCGAGTTTGATTTGTCGCTTGGGTCTAGTCGCTGTATTTCAACTTCTCCAGTGGGCTTAATAATTTTTTGTGTACCGGATTCGGGCATAGTTACGTTGACCATGTTGCCTGAAATATTTTGAGAACCGTTTCCTTGCACACCATAGTTATCTCTTCCTACGTTGTTTTTATTTTCATTTATCATATTTCCAACGCCTGTGAGTAGCCATGCTGTATTTAATTCAGGATATACAGAGGAAATTTTATCAAGAGTAGATTTTCTTATACTGTCTCCTACATTATTAACAAAACCAGTTGATAAACCAACCCCCTTTTCGAATTTTCCTTGACTTATATTTATATATGCAAGAAATGTTATTAATCTATCTTTTGTTGTCATACTGAATTTATTTCTGTATCTTTGCATCGTAACAAGTTGCAGATGTTACAGAGACAAAGTGGTTAAACTTTCCTCACAAGAGGTTTAATATATGGTATCCGTAGTAGCTGCAACCTATTGCGGATATTTTGTTTCAAATAATTATGTATTGCGGTATTTTGTTTTATTAGACCTTTCCAACCGCAACTTTGGAGTTGGTCGCTTTATTTTTATTGTTATGACAAAAAAAGAATCTAAATATGTCACAAAACAACATCTAAATCAACTATTAGATGACATATATCGTACAAACTGTGAATTATTTGATAGAATATCTTATCTAAAATGGATAATTGTAATTCTATCTATTGTTGTCGTAATAATTGCTCTAAAATAGATTCCATATCCATGTAATCCCTTTCCATATATTGTCGGTTCCTATAATAGAAATTATTAGTGCTGCTATACTAACTAATAAAGGGTATTTAGGATTATCATATTTGTTGATTTTATATTCTACCCATCCTCTTTTATAAATAGCCTTTCCTCTTTTTGTTAGCACATACCCATTATTTTTGTATTCAATTATACCTTTATTTCTCAATTCTTTATATGTGTCTGATATAATATCATTGCCATATATTGAAGTTATTTTATTGAAAAACTTTCTATTTCTATACCTTTTTAAAAAAATGGGTTCACTTTCTTCCCATCTTGCTCTTCTTAGTATTCCATAAAGCATATACTCTTTCTCAAAGTCTTTCATCTATATTATAATAATGTATAATCCGATCTAATAGTTAAATAATGTTTTGTACTGAAATAAAATCAGTGTAATTCTTGCTTGCTGAAAATAAATCAGTATCTTTGCATCATCGAAACGTTACAAAGATACGCAACTTTGAAATGATTCGCAATAGTACATTTATATTAAAATTAAAAAGATACGATTATGAACGCATTTACATTCTTAACAAAAAACGGAAGATTCAATAACAGTGGGATAATGAAACACGCTCACATCTTGAAGGCGTATCGTCGTATCTCTTTAAGTGAAGCATTGAAACAGGCTTGGTTCTTGGCAAAGAAACAGCAGAAAGAATACAGAAAGGTTGAAGAGGAAAAGAAGTCCTTCAAGCCAGTATTCAATGCAAGCAAGGGAAATGTATTGAAGGCGTTCTTTGCCGATAAATATACTAATTATGATAGTTATTGGAGGTAATTATGAATACAGAACAGATAAAAGAGGAATTAACTTTCAATCGAAAGTATATAAGAAAATTGGCAGCAGTAGACGAAATGACAGCTCAACGATTGACTGCCAGAAATAAGCCCAAAAGAGATATAATAATTGACGTTTTAAGCTTGATTGTTCAAAACGTAGCTCTGTTAGGTTAGAACCTACGAAAGAAGCGATCGAAACGCTTTCAGGGCACAATGGTAAACCGATGACTCCTAATTCGGGATGGGAGGCTTAACCCTCAAAAATGAAGCCGTGTTCAGGGCACGTTAAAGTAGCCTGCGCAGATAAGCAGTATAGCCGATGCGGAGTATAGCGTAATAGCCAACCAGCGATGATATGAGCGGAAGGAAGCAACGTGAATAAGTAATATATCGAAAAAATCAGTCTGAAAAACATCGTCTTTATCAGTAAGAAAACGGGAATAGGCGTCCGTACGCTGATTGCAATATAGCTCGTACAAACAGTTACACTGTTTGCGTGATGTCTTGATCGGATCAAGGTACGAGCACTTTTTTTAGACTAAACTTTTTTTGTTTGCAGTGTTTTATTTTTTATTTGTGTGGTTCTATAGTGTACGGTCTGTGAAGATAGTGCACTTTTTAATAAGGATAAGTGGCGTAATTGGTAGGCGCACCGCGGTTATCACGGTGGAGGTAATAAACAACAGGAAGTTGTATATTGTGAAAAGCAAGACAACAAGCCCAATAACTCCGTCCCGGTTCGAGTCCGGGCTTATCCACAATAATAATCAAATAATTAATCTTATGGAAAAAGAAATTGTAATTGACGAGAACTATCAAACAACTAAGTTATTCGATATGATGAAAGTGGGAGATATTTATAAAGTACCTTTTGAAAAATCACGGCACAATGGTATTAAATCGGAAGCCGTTAGGCGAAATCGAGAAGCTAGGTTGGTTAACAAATTAAAGTCGAATATCGATTTGATGTTTCGGGTTTCGGAAACAGTAAATCCCGGATACACTTCTATTATTCGACTAAAGTAATATTTGATAGCCATGCAAAGAGTATTAACTGAACTTACTCCTGAATGCGAACTTACTACCCAAATGTATATTTCAGGATTAGAAAAAGAAGAAATTGCTGAAATAAAATGCCGGGCGTCTAGTACTATTAATAACCAGTTGCAAAAAGCTTTTCAAATTCTTAATGTGAAAAATGGAAGGCAGTTATGCCGTAGGTTTTATGAAAGGATTTCAGGTATTGAATTTACTTTTGATTTTTCTCCTGTTGTGCGTGCAGCTACGGCTTGGGTATTTATTGGTATATTTTCCTTTTCTCTTTTTCATGAGCAAGGCGATATGAGAAGAAGTAGGAGAACAACGGTGGAAACTTCTGTAAGAGCAAGAAGAATATAATATCTATTTGCTACCTAATTTTAACTATAAAATATGTTCTATGAAAACAATTCATAAAATACAAAATGTAATTGCGGTCATTGCTTTGGGGATGTCTATGCATTTAGCGACGCAATTGGAAATAACTACTAAAGAGACTATATCAGCCGTTATAATGGTAGTTCTTACTATAGTAATGTTACTAGAAAGAAGTTATAAAGAAGTTCAATCAAAAGAATAGGAGGATATAGAAATGATTGGAGTAGAAAGAATCTCAAATGACACTAGGCTAGTAGATCTGACAGTTGGAGAATTAAAAGCCGTGCTTCAAAGTTCTATGTCGGTACAAAAGTCTGATGGACAAAAAAAGCTAGTTTACGGATTACAAGGGCTAGCTGATTTGTTACATTGTACTAAAAGACATGCTTCAAAAATCAAATCTTCCGGGATATTGAATGAAGCAATCAAGCAAAGAGGAAGAACTATTGTAATAGATAGTGATCTAGCTCTGGAATTATTCGGAAATCGCAAATAACCATTCATTTATTAATTAACCCAATGCCGACACCCCAGGATGTCGTAGAGTGAAAGCCTCTTTATTTGAGTTTTACATGTTCTATACTATCCTAGTGTCCGTTGGTTCGGTATCTAGGAACAAAATTTTGTCGTTAAAATACGATTTTGGAAGCGTCGGTTCATGAGGATAGGCGCTTTATTTATTTGATTAACCACTTTAATAATATAAGATATGAATTTAGAAAACTATGAAGTTCTTCCCGTTGAAGCGCAAGACGTACAAATTGTACAAGTTGATGCCGTAGAAAGAGCAAACGTTGATTCACAAGTAGCAACGGCCAAACGTTATCCACGCGACATAAGACGTAGTATAGACAACTCTGTTGTAATGGCTACCATGAATCAAGAAACAGCCCAATCATGTAGTTACGCCCTCCCTCGTGGCGGAAAACCTATCACCGGTCCATCCGTTCATCTAGCAAAGATAATTGTCTCTAATTGGGGTAATATGCGTACAGAAGCAAAAGTTGTGCAAATAACTGACAAGCAGGTCATCAGTCGTGGAACATGTTGGGATCTGGAAACTAATGTCGCTTCTGCATTTGAAGTTAGACGTAGTATCATCGGTAAAAATGGACAGAGATTCTCTGATGACATGATTACAGTTACGGGTAACGCAGCTAACTCGATTGCTTATCGTAATGCCGTATTCGCTGTCATTCCTAAAGCTATAACAGATAGAGTGTATTACGCAGCACAAA
>OGZM01001454.1_pt1 | contig 18678 bp, 26 predicted proteins | sample 1576821 | NCBI WGS metagenome assembly OGZM01 (sample SAMEA3541491, study PRJEB24748) | human gut metagenome | biome: human gut; feature: human-associated habitat; material: faeces | place: China | collected 2012
TTGCATTATATAATAAAGTTTAGAAAAAATCAAGAAAAATTTGAAAAAAGTTTAGAAAAGTTGAAATTAACTGTTGACAAAAGAAAATATATGCGTTACAATTAGTTTAGAAAATCTGAACAGGAGGTGATACAGATGTCAAATGAAATTCGCTTTAACTATGATAAGTTAAAGGGCAAAATCAAAGAGAAGTGTGATACCCATTCTAATTTTGCTAAGCAAATGGGCTGGTCAACCACTACTATGACTGCAAAAATCAATAATAGTAGCGATTTTTCGCAGTCAGAGATTTTCAAGGCAGTTGATATTCTCGGCTTAAATACCGCAGATATTTCAACTTATTTTTTTACACCGAAAGTTTAGAAAACTAAACTAACAAACCAACAAAAAACTGAATAGAGTGCATTTCTATTCAGCCTTTATATTCTTATTAGGAGGTGAGAAAATGGCAAAACTTAAACTTATTGACACAAAGGACAAGTTTCTTCTTGAAATTGACGGAACAGAACAAGCTATCAGATAACACGCTCGGTCGGTGAGGTTGTACTGCTCAAGCTGGCTCTCAGCGTTGCCGATGTGGAATCGGTAGAAATCGTATCCGACAAAATTACAACCGAAAAATAGGAGGTGTACATATGCCGAGAGAAAGACCTATCGTCAATTGGGATGAAGTTCCTGTGATAATTGATGTGCCGTATGTGGCACGATTGCTGGCACTTAATGTTGATTACACAACACGGCTTGCACAAAGGGGCGTTCTTCCTGCCCACAAAATCGGAAAGCTTTGGCGATTTGATAAGGAAGAAATCAGACAATACATAAAGGAGCATTAACAATGCGGTTAAGAGATTACCCGACAAAAAGAAAGCTACTCAAAGATATTGAAAACCTCATAGCAGAGAACAGACATCTCGGCATTGAGTTGAGAAACGCAAGAACAGACCTTGCACTCGAAAAAACAGCGTCAAGCGGTTATCGTCACGAGAACAGAGAGCTAAAACGCAAGCTCAAAGCCCTTGAAACGCCTGAATCCGAAGCATTCAATTTTGAATGTATGGGTGTTTCAAATGTCAACTGAAAAAGAAAAATCCGCTGAAGCTCTGCAAAGCCTCAACGGACAAAGAAAAATACCTTAATTAAATGATAGACAATTTTAAGCGAATTGTCAAGGAGGACTTTAATATGTCAGTAAAAATATCAGCTTTTGAAATCGAAAATGTAAAAAGAGTAAAGGCGGTTGCTTATGAACCGACCGAAAACGGACTTACCGTGTTGGGCGGTAAAAACGGACAGGGCAAGACATCTGTTCTTGACGCAATTGCGTGGGCTCTCGGCGGTAATCGTTTCGCTCCGTCTGCTCCGTACCGTGAGGGTTCAACAATTCCGCCACATCTCAAAATCAAACTCTCAAACGGTATAGTTGTGGAGCGTAGCGGTAAGAACAGCAGTCTTAAAGTGATTGACATCGCAGGCAACAAAGGCGGACAGGCTTTGCTTGACGCATTTGTCAGTAACTTTGCTCTTGACCTGCCGAAATTTATGAATGCAACCGGCAAGGAAAAGGCTGACACGCTCCTGCAGATTATCGGTGTAGGCAACAGAGTTTACGAGCTTGAAACGCAGGAAACACAGGTGTATAACGAGCGCCGTGCTATCGGTCAGATTGCGGACCGAAAGGAAAAGTTTGCTGCCGAAATGCCTGAATACGAAGGCGTGCCGAACGAACCTGTGTCAGCCTCGGAACTTATCAACAAACAGCAGGAAATCCTTGCACGCAACGGCGAAAACAACCGCTTGAGAGCAGAGAAAGATAACCTTGAAAGCCGTGCCAACAACTTACAGAGCGAAATCAACAGGCTTAACGAGGATTTAAGAAAATACAATTCCGAACTTACAAAAGTGCTTGCACAGCTTGAACAGAGCAGAAAGACCGTTGCCGAACTGCACGATGAAAGCACGGCAGAGCTTGAAAGAAACATTACCGAAATTGACGAAATTAACCGCAAAGTCAGAGCAAACCTTGATAAGGCGAAAGCTGATGAGGACGCAAAGGAATATTACGGCAAGTATGCCGATATGACGGCACAGCTTGAAGAAATTCGCAAAACAAAATATGACTTGCTCAACAACGCAAACTTGCCCCTTGACGGCTTATCTGTTGAAAAGGGCGAGCTTACATACAACGGTTTTAAGTGGGACAATATGAGCGGTTCGGAACAGCTTCGTGTCGCTACGGCGATTGTTCGTAAGCTCAATCCCGAATGCGGATTTGTCCTGCTTGACAAGCTGGAACAGATGGATACGGACACACTCAAAGACTTTGCAAAATGGCTTGAATCAGAGGGATTGCAGGCTATTGCAACAAGAGTTTCAAACGGCGATGAATGTTCAATAATCATTGAGGACGGTTATATTAAATCCGAAACAACCGTACCTGTTACAACACCGACTTGGACAGAAGGAGAGTTTTAATTATGGCTACAAGAACTACAGCTAAAACAACAGCAAAAACAAATACAAATGAATGTGTAATCAAATGCAATCCGCACAGAGAGCTTGCCTGCGGTTATACCAAGGTCAAGATTATGCCTGAAAACTATTCGAGAATTGTTTTGATTGCAGGTATGACAGGCAAGTCAATTCAGGATTTGACAAACGAACTGCTCAACTACGCAATCGACTATGTTGTCATTGATGTTGACGGTAATAAAATCAACTTTTCGGATGTACAGGGGGTGAGATAATGAACATCACAAGAGGTAAAATCAAGTCGGCGCAAAAAGTTGTAATTTACGGTCCTGAGGGTATTGGCAAATCAACCTTTGCTTCGCAGTTTCCGAATCCTCTGTTCATCGACACAGAGGGCAGTACAAAAAATCTTGATGTTGCAAGAATGGATAAGCCGACATCGTGGACTATGCTCAAAAGTCAGCTTGAATATATCAAAAGCAATCCGACTGTATGCAAGACGGTTGTTATTGATACAATTGACTGGGCGGAACAGCTTTGCATTGATGATGTATGTGCTCAGTACGGAAAGAAAGGTATTGAAGATTTCGGCTACGGCAACGGATATGTTTACGAAAAAGAGGAGTTCGGCAGATTTTTGAACAGCCTTGAAGATTTGATTGACAGAGGTATCAATGTTGTGCTTACCGCACACGCACAGCTCCGCAAGTTTTCACAGCCTGATGAAATCGGTGAATATGACAGGTGGGAGCTTAAACTCGGCAAAAAGACCGCTTCACAGATTTCTCCGCTTGTAAAAGAATGGGCGGATATGGTGCTTTTCGCAAATTATAAAACAGTAGCGGTAGCGACCGACAAAGACGGCAGAAAGTACAAGGCACAGGGCGGAGGAAGAGTGATGTACACGCTTCATCACCCTTGTTGGGACGCAAAGAACCGTCACGGACTGCCCGAAGAAATGGACTTTAGCTATGCAGGCATTGCCCATATTTTTAATGATGTTGCACCTATAAATAACGCTCCTGTTCCGCAGAATCCGATACCTCAGCCGCCTAAGGCAGAGCCTGTGACACAGCCTGTACCACAACCTACGCAGATTGAAAAAGCTCCCAAATCTGTACCGCTGTCAACACCTCAGATACAGAATGATAAATCTGTCAATATTCCCGAGGGCATACCAAAAGCTCTTGCCGACCTTATGAGAGCTAACGGTGTTGATGAAAGTGAAATCAGACAGGCGGTGTTTACACAGGGACACTACCCTTACGATACACCCATTACAAACTATGACCCGAGATTTATTAACGGTTGCCTTATCCCTGCATGGAATAAAGTGTTTGAAGTGATTCAGAGCAACCGTGACTTACCATTTGAATAAGAAAGGAAGATGAATAAATGGACAGGGAATTTGGTTGGAACGACGAAATAACCGAAGAGGGCGGAAATTATGAACCGCTCCCTGAGGGTGATTATGATTTTACGGTAGCAAAGGTTGAGCGTGCACGCTCACAGGGTAAAGGCAAGCTCCCAGCCTGTAATATGGCAAAGGTGACTTTTGATGTGTGGGGAACAGATGACAAGAGAGAAATTACAGTTAATTTCGTACTGCACTCATCACTTGAATGGAAGCTGTCACAGCTGTTCCTTTCGGTGTCAATGAAAAAACACGGCGAACCGCTCCGCATGGACTGGACAGGCATTATCGGCAAGAAAGGTAAATGTCAGGTTATTATCCGAAAATACACCAAAAATGACGGTACAGAGGGCGTAACAAATGATATTAAGTATTTTTACGCTTATGACGAACAGGTGACAACGATATCGCCTGCCGTAGCACAGTCTGCACCTCAGCAGTATGTACAGCCTACATATCCGCCGCAGTACAATACACAGCCTGCAACGCCAAATACTGCGATGCCGAATAACTGGACACCGGGTAGCTTTTAATGCAACTTCGACCGTATCAGAATGAAGCAAAGAATGCCGTTTTCTCCGAGTGGGAAAGCGGCAATTTAAAAACATTACTTGTCTTGCCTACAGGCTGTGGCAAGACGATAGTTTTTGCAAAAATCACCGAAGAATGTGTCCGTCGAGGTGACAGGGTGCTGATACTTGCCCACCGTGGAGAATTGCTCGACCAAGCGGCGGACAAAATCCAAAAAGCAACAGGTCTTAATTCGTCAGTCGAAAAAGCCGAGCAAAGTTGCATAGGTTCGTGGAACAGGGTTGTTGTAGGCTCTGTACAAACGCTTATGCGTGAGAAAAGACTGTCAAAGTTTGACAGCGATTATTTCGACACAATCATTATTGATGAAGCACATCACTCAATCAGCGACAGTTATCAGCGTGTGCTTGAACATTTTGACAATGCAAAAGTGTTGGGTGTTACCGCAACACCCGACCGAGGAGATATGAAAAATTTAGGAGCGGTATTTGATTCGCTTGCGTATGAATACACACTCCCTAAAGCTATCAAAGAGGGGTATCTGTCGCCGATTAAAGCTGTGACAATCCCTCTTAAACTTGACCTTTCGGGTGTGGCTACGCAGGCAGGAGATTTTAAAGCAAGTGATATTGACACGGCACTTGATCCGTATCTTTATCAGATTGCCGAGGAAATGAAAAAATACTGTAAGAACCGTAAAACTGTTGTGTTTTTACCACTTGTAAAAACATCGCAGAAATTTAAAGACATTTTGAACGAAAAAGGCTTTAAAGCGGCAGAGGTCAACGGCAACAGCGAAGACAGAGCGGAAGTATTGCAGAATTTTGAAAACGATAAATACAATGTCTTGTGTAACTCAATGCTTTTAACCGAGGGTTGGGACTGTCCAAGCGTTGACTGCGTTGTTGTTTTAAGACCTACAAAGGTGCGTGGGCTTTACTGCCAAATGGTCGGCAGAGGTACAAGACTTGCTCCAAACAAGACGGAGCTTTTGCTGCTTGACTTTTTATGGCATACAGAGCGACACGAACTTTGCAGACCTGCACATCTCATTTGCGACAATGAAGAAGTCGCACAAAAAATGACCGAAAACTTATCGGAACAGGCAGGCTGTCCGATTGATATTGAAGAAGCAGAGGAAAAAGCAAGCGAAGATGTTGTGGCTCAGCGTGAAGAAGCGCTTGCAAATCAGCTTGCGGAAATGCGAACACGCAAACGCAAACTTGTAGATCCGTTGCAGTACGAAATGTCAATTCAGGCGCAGGACCTTGCAGGATATGTTCCTGCATTCGGCTGGGAGTGCTCTCCGCCTACGGACAAACAGAAAGCAAAACTTGAAAAGCTCGGAATATTCCCCGATGAAATTCAGAGTGCCGGCAAAGCAAAACTTATTCTTGACAGGCTCGAAAAGCGAAGAATTGAGGGCTTAACCACACCTAAACAAATCCGCATGCTCGAAAGCAGAGGTTTTCAGCACGTGGGCAAATGGCAGTTTGACGAAGCGTCAGCCTTGATTTCAAGGATTGCCGCAAACGGTTGGAGAACTCCGAAAAACATTAATCCGAAAACATATGTACCGCAAAGCGAGGTGAATACGGTTGGACTTACTTAATGCACTTGAATACATCAGTCCGTCAGAGCTCGATTACCAAGAATGGGTAAATGTCGGAATGGCACTCAAACAAGAGGGGTACAGCGTAAGGGACTGGGACGATTGGAGCAGAGCAGACAGCCGATATCACAACGGTGAGTGTGAAAAGAAATGGCAGAGCTTTAACGGCTCTGCCTCACCTGTCACAGCAGGCACGATAGTTCAAATGGCAAAAGACAGAGGTATGACTTTTCGTGAATCGAAAGAACTTGGCTGGAATGATGAAATTGCTTTTGAGCAGGGTGATAAGGGCGATATTGGTGTAAATACCTGTGAGGGTGTAAAGTTTCACGAGCCTACAAACTGGAACCCGGTAAATGAGATTGTGACCTACATTGAAACTCTCTTTGATAGCTCGGAAAATGTAGGCTATGTTACTGAAACTTATAAAAAAAACGACAACGGCAAGGTTAAATATTCGCCAACACAAGGCAGTTGTGACCGTACAGCAGGTGAGCTTATTGCCGCCCTCAACAATTGCGACGGTGATATTTCAAATGTATTCGGTGATTACAAACCCGAGGCAGGTGCGTGGATAAGGTTTAATCCGTTGGACGGTAAGGGTGTTAAAAACGAGAATGTAACCGATTATCGTTACGCTCTGGTGGAATCTGATTGTATGGCTCTTGAGGAACAAAATGCAATCATCAGAGAGCTTGAGCTGCCTGTTGCGGTACTTGTTTATTCAGGCGGAAAATCAGTCCACGCTATCGTTAAGATTGATGCCGCAAACTATGACGAGTATCGTAAAAGGGTTGATTATCTCTACAATGTATGCCATAAAAACGGCTTTGAAATCGACAAGCAGAACCGCAATCCGTCAAGGCTGAGCCGTATGCCCGGTGTTATCCGCAACGGCAAAAAGCAGTTTATCATTGACACAAACATCGGTAAATCCGATTTTGCCGAATGGAAAGACTGGGTGGAAAGTATCAACGATGACTTACCCGACCTTGACAACCTTGCGGATTTTTTTGAAAATCCTCCCGAACTTGCTCCGCCTCTGATTGAGGGAGTATTGCGACAGGGACATAAAATGCTCCTCGGCGGACCTTCTAAAGCCGGCAAATCGTTCGGGCTGATTGAATTGTGCATAGCAATAGCAGAGGGGACAGAATGGTTCGGCTTTAAGTGTGCGCAGGGCAATGTCTTGTATGTGAATCTTGAACTTGACCGTGCGTCCTGTTTTCACAGATTCAAGGACGTATACGAAGCACTTGGACTTGAACCAAAGAACTTAAACAGAATTGATATTTGGAACTTGCGTGGCAAGTCCGTGCCTATGGATAAGTTAGCGCCTATGCTCATACGCAGAGCTTTAAAAGGCAACTTTATAGCTGTTGTGATTGACCCGATATACAAGGTTATTACAGGTGATGAGAACAGTGCGGATCAAATGGCACACTTCTGCAACCAGTTTGACAAGGTATGTACAGAAATCGGTTGTGCGGTAATCTACTGTCACCACCATTCAAAAGGTGCTCAGAGCGGTAAAAAGTCAATGGACAGAGTTTCGGGCTCGGGTGTTTTCGCTCGTGACCCCGATGCACTCCTTGACCTTACAAGGCTTGAAATCAGCGAAGATTTGATGAAACAGCAAAAGGATGAAAGAACCTGTAAAATCTGCAAAGACTGGATAGGTCGCTTCAATAAAATCAGTGAAGTGTGTTCGCAGGATGATTTGGTAATGGCAAATAATATGATTGACATTGCACGCAAAACGCTTCCTGAACAGTCTTTTAAGCTGATGATGTCAGATGTTGCCCGTGCCGAAAAAACCGTAAAAGGGATGTCAGCGTGGAGAATAGAGGGTACTCTGCGAGAGTTTCCGGCATTTGATGTACTTAACCTTTGGTTTGATTATCCAATACACAAATCGGACGCAACAGGTGTGTTGAAAGACTGTAATTTTGAGGGTGATTTTAACATCAAAGGCTCACCCTACAAAAAGAATTTCAGCAAGAAAAAAAGTGAATCGGAACGCAAGCAGGAACAAAACAATGCCCTCGAAACAGCGTTTAGCGGTGCTGAGGAAAACGGTCAGGCGAATGTAGCTGACTTAGCAGAATATATGGGAAAGTCCGAAAAAACGGTTAGACGATACATAAAAGAGCACGGCGGTTTTTGGGTAGACGGCGGTGAAGTAGGGCGAAAGGACACGGACAAAGTCGAATAATTTGTCCGTCTGTCCGAGAGACAAAGTCGATAAATTTTATGTCCCTGTCCGTGTCCCTAAGAGGGACAAAGTCGATAAAAAATCGAAAATGTCCCTCTCGGACAAAAACAGGGACAAAGTCGATAAATTATCGAGAATGTCCGAGGGACAGACAAACCCTATATATATATTCTATATATATAGGAGTATTTCCGTTCCCTAAGGTCACAGGGGTGAAGTAGTTGTGCGAAGCTTACGCACAACAACTCCTTCCCCTGACCTGTGACTAAAAGCAAAATTCAAAAATTAAAAGTAGCTTTAATGCTTTAAAGGAGTGAAATGTTAAAAATGGAATTTTTTATGCCGATGATACCTCCAACCGTAACGGCACAGGAACACAAGGTTATGGTGAAAAACGGCAAACCTGTTTTTTATAATCCGCCCGAGGTTAAACAGGCAAGAGAAAAGCTTACATCACATTTGGCAAAGTTTAAACCGTCAGAACCGTACAAGTCGGGTGTCAGACTGATAACAAAGTGGTGTTTCCCTCGTGGCAAACATCAGGACGGCGAATATCGTATAACAAAACCTGACACGGACAATCTGCAAAAAATGCTAAAAGACTGTATGACCGCTCTCGACTTTTGGTCTGATGACGCACTTGTCGCAAGTGAGATATGCGAAAAGTTTTGGGCAGAGGTTTCGGGTATTTACATCAAGGTGGAAATGCTGTGAATATCTCGGAAGTTAAACGCAACCTTGAAAGAACCGTGCTGTACAACGGTGCAGAATACATTCTGAAAGGTTGTATCATCAGACGGAATACAACAGGTCAGTTTTATTATCAAGCAGAGCTTATGGACACCAAAGCCAAAAGCTCGTTGATTGTAACTGCACTTGATAAGATTGACGAAAGGAGAACCAACATTGAAAGCAAGAATACCCGTTAAGCTGAAAAAAAGAGGCTATGGCGGAGATTAACCGCCTTGCCGACAGGAAATATCAGAAAGTCAAGGACAAGGAAATTGCGGACGCCACAAGGCGAATTTTTAAGACTATTGTATTTGCTTTGTATCAGGATTTCGGCTTTGGTCGTGACAGATGTGCAAAGGCTTTGAAGTCTATGACCGAGATAATTGAACACTCCGACACCGACGAAGTCTTTTGGGAACATATCGACCGTGTGGTTATTGACAAGCTGAAACTTGAATTTGACAAACGAGATTACACCGACAACGGAAAAGTTGTAAATTACGAGGAGAGTGATAGAAATGAAACTCAGTCAGGAAATCAATAACACCCGTGATATGATTGACGGTGAGCTCAATCGCATTATGATCACAGATGATATAGAAGAGATAAGAGGGTTGGCATATTATTTATTTTGCAACATAAATGACCTTATCCGCAAGAATCAACAAAGAATTGCCAAATCATTGAGAGGTGAAGAAAATGATTTATTGTTCTAAAACAGAAAATTATTTTGCTGAAAAGCGAAGAATGACGAAAAGACGCAAACTAAACGGTGGTGCATATATGTGTGAACTTGATTGTCACATTTGCCCACTCAACAGTTCGAATAATGGTACAAGCGACCACATATCTTGTTCAGACTATGAAGCGTTCTATCCCGAAAAGGCAATCGAAATCGTTCAGAAGTGGTCGGATGAACACCCACGGAAAACTTATTTAAGTGAGTTCTTGAAAAACTATCCGAATGCAGAGCTTAATCACGGAGTACCAAAGGTTTGTCTAAAAAAATTAGGAGCTGTTTCGGGTTGTGCAAAAACAGAAAAAGGTGACTTGTATATTAGCTGTTATAGGTGCTGGAATCAGCCTATTCCTATTGAGGACGGTGAAAACAATGACAAACTTTGAAAAAATCAAACAGATGTCAATTGACTGCCCAAAACATTGGCTTGAAAGTGAGGTAGAAGAATGAAAATTGAAGAATTAAAACAGCATATAGAAGAATGTGTAGAGCTCTTATCCAAAAAGCAAAAACAAGTATATGACAGCAAAAAGCGAAGAGGAAAAGACTTTTATATATTTGAAGGAATGATAACTGCATACGCAAGGGTAGGTCATTTTCTTGAAAATTTGGAGGAGTGATATAGATTGACGGTTAAAGATTATTTATATTCGGTCAGGGTTTCGGATAAGCTGATCAGAACGAAAGAACACGAGCTGTCGAAACTTAGGCTGAATATTGCACAGGTATCGGTTAAGCAGAACGAGCCTGTTAAGACATCAGGAGTGAATGACCCTATGCGGATTGTTGACAGGATTGCAGACCTTCAGACTGAAATCAATAGGGAAATTGACAATCTTGTGCGGTTGAAAACTGAAATCCGCGGTAAAATCAACGCACTTGACGATTACCGTTACATTGCAATTTTGACCGAGTATTACATAAATTGTCAGAGGTGGGAGGATATTGCCGAGAGTATGGAAATGAGCGTAAGGCATACCCTGAGATTGCACGGCGAAGCGTTACAGGCGTTCCGAAAAAAGTTCGATTTCTCGTAAAATTATTTTGAAATGTCATTGAATGTCACCCTTACCCTGCGTATAATGGTATTATGAAAGTTTGACAAACAGGACATATGTAGAACTCTCCTAAGTTAAAAAATCGCACAGACCGCTCATAGTTCCAGCTGTGGGCGGTTTTGTGTTGTGAGGGAAAAGAAAGGGCGGTGATACCGTGAAAGACAAATTAAATGCAAGACAGAGGAAGTTTGCGGAATATTATGCGCAGAGCGGTAACACCGTTCAGAGTGCGATTATGGCAGGATATTCCGAGAATTACGCAAATGCCAATGCCTGCAAATTGTTAGAGAATGTGAGAGTTGCAGAGTACATCAAACAGCTGTCCGACAGGCTCAAAGATGAGCGCATTATGAGTGCAAAGGACAGACAGGTTGCTTTGTCCGATATTGCCCGAAGTGCTGAGCAGGACACCTCCGACAGAATCAGGGCGATTGACACGCTCAACAAGATGACGGGCGAATACACCGTTAAGGTTGACGCAAAGGTTGAGCAGTCCGAAAAGCTATCCGATGTGTTCAGACAGTTAGGCGGTGAGGGCTTGAGTGAGTAGCTTTCCTTTGTCGCAAAAATACATTGACTTCATCAACACAACGAATGTGTCAGCTGAATTTCTTGAAGGCACGACAGCCTCGGGAAAAACTACCGTCGGAGCAGGCGTTAAGTTTATGCGAATGGTGTCGCAGTCGCCGAAGAAGCTTCACGCAATTGCCGCCAAGACAACTGGTAAAGCCGAAGAAACCATTATTCAGCAGGATAACGGTATTCTCGACTTGCACCGCAACGCTGTCTATTGTGGTAACGGCGACAAGGATTACAAGCTCCCGCATATCAAGTTTGAGGGCAAAATTATCTATATTCTCGGTTACAGCAGTCGGGATAAGTGGGAAATGGTTCTCGGTGCGCAGTTTGGGTGCGTGTATATTGACGAAATCAACACCGCTGATATCGAGTTTATCCGAGAGATGTCAACCCGTAATGACTATATGCTTGCAACGCTGAATCCCGATGATCCGTCATTATCTGTCTATAAGGAGTTTGTGAACCGCTCCCGTCCTTTTAAAAAATATGAAAACGATGTTCCTCCCGAGATTACGGCGGAGCTTACCGAAGAACCTGTACCGAATTGGCGGTATTGGTTCTTTTCTTTTGCCGACAATTTAAGTCTTACACCCGAACAGATTGAAAAGAAAAAGAACTCTGCACCGAAAGGTACAAAGCTCTATAAAAATAAAATCTTAGGTTTGCGAGGCAGAGCAACAGGTCTTGTGTTCCCGAATTTTGAGAGGGCAAGACATATCAAATCAAAAGAGTGGGCAGGAAAGTTTTTGAACTGTAACCGCAAGTCGGAACACTTTGTTCAGTTCACCGCAGGTCTTGATACCGCCTATTCGCAGAAGTCGCCTGACACTATCGCAATGACATTTTACGGCATTACCAATCACGGCAAGTGTGTTCAGCTTGATGAAAGAGTTTATAACAACGCTGAAATGCAAACACCTATTGCCCCGAGTGACACGGTGAAGAATTTTATTGATTTTCTTGACCGCAACCGTGATGAATGGGGCTTTGCGCGCACGGCTTTTATTGACAGCGCCGACCAAGCGACTATTACCGAATTTCAAAAGTATAAGCGACAGCACGGCTGTGTCTATGACTTTGCAAATGCATGGAAGAAAACGAAGATTATCGACCGTATCAATCTCGTTCTCGGCTGGCTTGCAAAGGATTGTTTCCTTGTGCTGGAGCATTGCAAAAACACGATTGCGGAGTTTGAAATTTACAGCTGGCGAGAGGATAAAGACAATACTCCCGAGGATGGACACGATCATTGCATTAACAGCGGTCAATATGCGTGGCTGCCGTTTAAAAATATTATTGGAAGTGAAATAAATGGGGCTGATTAACAGAATGGCTGAATCTATCAGATCTGGAATTAAAAACTTTTTGCAGATTACTCCTGCAAGCGACAAAACAATTACCGTTACCGAAACAAGCAATCATCTGACCGAGTGCTTTATCAATCGCATTTGGTATTGGGGCAACAGCAGACAGCTTGCGGAGCTGTACAGGCAGATTGATACAAACAAAACTATGTTTTGGGCGGCAAAAAGCACAAAGGGGCTTGAAATCCGTAAAATACACACGGGCTTGCCGGCACTCATCTGCGAAACGCTTGTGAATATCGTAATTGCCGACTACAACGGCACAGATGTTACAAGTAAAAATTCAACCGCTTATGCAGAGCGTTGGGAAGACATTGAAAAGCAGAACAAGCTATCCGACACGGTTAAGCAAATGCTCCGTGACCTATGTGTTGTCGGTGACGGTGCTTTTAAGGTCAGCTTTGACACGGCTGTATCAGATGTTCCGATTGTTGAATGGTATCCTGCCGAAAACATCGACTTTACATATGTGCGTGGCAGAATCCGAGAGGTTAAGTTTTACACCGATTACACGCAAAAACACCGCCGTTACCGTTTTGAAGAAACATACGGTTACGGCTATATTCACTATGCTTTGTATGATGACAACGGCAAAGAGATTGACCTGCACACGGTTGACGCTCTTTCGTGGATTGATTCAAAGGGCGTTACATTTGACGAATCATATATGTGGGCTGTACCTGTCCTTTACGGCAAATCGTGCCACAAGGGCAGAGGTGCGGGCATTATCGGCATAAAAACAGACGCTTTCGACAGCCTTGATGAAGTGTGGTCACAGTGGATGGACGCACTTAGAGCCTGCCGAACAAAGCAGTATGTGCCTAATTGCCTTGTTCCGAGAAATCCCGAAACCTGTCAGCCGATGTCGCCAAATCCGTTTGACAACCGATTTATCACCGTGGGCAACGATATGTCCGAAAACGGCAACGGCAACAGGATTTACACCGAAAGTCCGCAGATTCAGCATGAAAGCTATTTGAGTTCATACATTACTGCCCTCGACCTCTGCTTACAGGGCATTATATCGCCGTCAACTCTCGGCATTGATACGAAGAAGCTTGATAATGCAGATGCTCAGCGTGAAAAGGAAAAGACAACCCTTTACACAAGGCAAAACTTTGTGAAAATTACGCAGAACGCACTTCAAAGCCTTGTTGCAGTTGTACTCAATGCAGACGGTGAACTCAACGGCAAGGGTATTGTTGAGGGCTTGGAAGTATCCGTAAACTTCGGCGAATATGCAAATCCGAGCTTTGAAAGTCAGGTTGAAACCGTGTCAAAAGCAAGACAGGGCGGTTTGATGTCAGTTGAAACCTCTGTTGAAGAATTGTACGGCGACAGCAAGTCGGACGATTGGAAAGCCGAAGAGGTGCAGAGAATTAAGGAAGAACAGGGCATTGCAGACGAAGAAGAAAAATCGGAGCTTGACGATGTGGACCTTACCGACACGGGCAATGAACCCGATAAACCCGAAGATATCGCAAATCAGGACGATGACAGCAAATGGGTAAGCAATGAGTGATTACAACATTAAAGAGGCTTTTGAGAGAATTGAAAACGAGCTTATCGACAGTATGATGCGCAATTTCAGCCGTCACAGAGCTGAAGAAACCAAAGAGGGTTACAACTGGACACAATGGCAGGCTGAACAGCTCAAAAGTCTTGAAGAGTACCGTAAGCACAACGCAAAGAAATTCGGCAAGCGTTTCAAAACCATTAACAGCAAGGTTGAGGAGATGATTCGCACCGCCAAAGCTGACGGAAATGCAAGTCAGGAGGCAGAAATACTCGAAACCGTAAAGAATGGATTTAAACCGCCCGAAAAGCCGTCAAAACACAGCACAGGCGAGTTTTTTAAGGTCAATAACCGTAAGCTCAACGCTCTTGTAAAATCGACCACAGACGATTTAAAGAGGGCAGAAACGGCAGTCCTGCGTATGAGCAATGACAAGTACCGCAAGGCAATCTTCAATGCTCAGGTGTACGCAAACACCGGTGCAGGCACATACGAAAAAGCAGTTGATATGGCTTGTAAGGATATGCTCAACGCAGGGCTGAATTGTGTGGAGTACAAGAACGGTGCAAGGCACACGCTTTCAGACTATGCGGATATGGCGGTTAAAACAGCCAACAAAAGAGCCTATCTGCGTGGTGAGGGCGAAAAGCGAGCCGAATGGGGAGTATCCCTTGTTGTTGTGAACTCAAGACAGGGCGGTTGCCCCGATTGTGCAAAATATATCGGCAAGGTGTTTATTGACGATGTGTATTCAAACGGCAAGAAGTCTGACGGCAATTATCCTCTGCTGTCAACCGCAATCAAGAACGGTTTGTTTCATCCGAGATGTAAGGACAGCACAAGTACATATTACGAGGAAATAACGACACTCAAACCTGTCACCCCCGAAGAAGAGGCAGAAATGGACCGTAGAGAACGGCTTGAAGAAAAACAGCAGTATGCAGAACGGCAGGTGCAACGCTTTGACCGCCGTGCCGAATACAGCCTTGATGAGGACAACAAACGCATTGCCCAAACCCGAGCCGATGAGTGGCACGATAGGGCGGATCGGCTTGAAGAAAAGGTTAATAAAGCAGAAAGCAATTCATCTGAAAATGTTGCAAAATCGGGTGAAAGTGGTATAATAAAAGAGAAAAGTAAAAAGCCTATTACTCCGATAACCGATAAAGCTATCAGTTGTATTCCTAAAGTTGATATTGAAGGTTATACAGAAGAGCAGTGTTTGAAAATTCAAAAACAACACAAGGAGCTTTTGAAAATTTCAAAAGAACAAAATGACAATAAAGAAGTTGCCTTCGTATTAAAAAATGATGTGTCCAAAATGATTACAGAGCCTATTAAAGGAACTGATGAAAAAATAGATTTTGGATCAGCACTTCAAGGCAAAGATTTATTTGTTATGCACAATCACCCGAGAAACAGCAGTTATTCTTTAAATGATATTATCGAATTTATTAAGAATGATAGTATAAAAACATTTACTATTGTGAAAAACGATGGCAACATTGAAGTATTAACAAAGTTGAAAGGATACGACAGGCTATCACTTTTAACAGAGTTACAACGAATGGAAAAAAAGAGGATAAAAACAGGTTCTGACAGTGAATACAGAAAGGTTATTGATAAATTTTTAAGTAAACATCAAGAAGGAGGTTTATTTGAATGGAAGAAATAAACAAATCTGTTTTAGATGGTTCTAACGAAGAAGCTTCAAAACGTCTTGACGAAATAATTAAAGAACTTGAAAAACAAAGAAACAAAAACTAACCGCTCCGTAAAAAGGGCGGTTTTGTTGTTTAACTTGCCTGTAACTTACCAAGACAAAACTTAACGCATCGAATCAGCACTTTGAGAAATCAGAGTGCTTTTTTTGTATTTAAACCAGTCGATTTCGACCAGTTTAGACAGTTAATTAACCTTTTAATGTGCCCAAGTCATATTAAGGGCGTGTTAAACTGTATTTTGGGCGTGTTAAAACGCATTAAAGTCACATTGAAAGGTGGTGACAGAATGAAAATCAGAGTAACAACAGCATTTAATGATAAACATAACGGTTATGTAACCCGACCTGTGAATGAAGTTTTTGAATGTTCCGAGCAGAGAGCAAAGGAACTCATTGACGGCGGTTTTGCAGAAGAGGTCAAGTCTGACGCTCCCAAAAAGCCGAGAACCAAACCAGTTAAAACAGAAAAAGCAGATTAAGCACTTTACGAATATGTAAGGTGCTTTTTTATTGTCCGAAGACATTAAACTACGGGAGACACCGTGCAAAACTGAAACAGAGAGACACTCTATAAACTGATTACGGGAGACACCCGAAAAACTGAAAGGATATGAAAAAATGGCAGAACCAAATCCAACACCAACCCCCAATGAACCGACACCTGCACCGCAGGGAACACCGCAGGGAAACGCTCCTGTCTTTGATTACGACAAGCTCGCAAGCCTTATTACAGGCAAACAAAGCGTGACAGAGGACACCGTGTTGAAGTCTTATTTTAAGGAGCAGGGATTGTCAGCCGATGAGATGAAAGAGGCTATCGGTGCTTTTAAAAAGCAGAAAGCCAAGAACACCCCCGACTTTGCAAAAATGCAGTCGGAAGTTGAATCGGCAAACAACGCAAAGCTTATGGCAGAAGTCAACCAGTCGGCAACCCTCGAAGCCGTAAAACAGGGCGTTGACATTGCAACCGTTCCGTATGTGCTTAAAATTGCAGACTTTTCAAAGGCTGTGACAGACGGCAAGGTCAATGCGGAAAAGCTGACAGAGGCTGTTAAAAAGGTGCTTGACGATATCCCCGCACTCAAGGGCAAACCTGCCGAGAACGGCACAGGAGTTAAGAAAATCGGCGGTGACGGCAACGGCAACAAAAATTTAACAGAAGATGCCTTAAGAGGAATTTTCGGCATCAAATCGAAAAAGTAAGAAAAGAGGTAAATAATTATGGCAGTATTAGAATACGCAACTATTTTCAGTAATGTTTTAAGAGAATTGTACGGTCAAGCCCTTACTTGTGATGACCTTTACCACTCAAACTCTGACATTCAGATTATCAACGGTAAGGATATTAAAATCCCGAAACTCTCGGTCAGCGGTTATAAAGACCATACACGAGGTGCAGGCGGTTTTAATTCGGGTACATATTCAAACGGTTACGAAACCAAAACCCTTGACCACGACAGAGATATTGAGTTTGCTATCGACCCTATTGATGTTGACGAAACAAATATGGTAGTAACTATCGCAAATATTCAGACACGCTTTGAAAAAACACAGGCTATACCTGAACTCGACTGTTATACTTACAGCAAGCTTTATACAGAAGCTAAGCGAGTTGGTGCAACAGTAAAAACTACTGCATTAACTGCGTCGAATGTGCTTGCAGATTTTGACGATAACCTTGAGGCTTTTGCCGAAGCAGGTGTACCGCTCGACAGGGTTATTCTTTATGCGACACCACAGTACAAAAAGCTTTTGAAGAATGCAGAGGGTATTCAGAGAACACTTGAAATCAGTTCCGCAAAGGGCATTGACCGCCGTGTTCGTTCCGTTGATGATATTGATAAGATTGTAGAAGTGCCAAGCTCAAGAATGAAGTCTTTGTTTGATTTTACAAACGGTTGTGTTGCTGACAGCTCAGCTAAGCAGATTGACTATATTCTTATTGACCCGGAAGCACAGGTGTCAAGAGTTAAGTATTCATATATCAATGTCTATACTCCGGGTTCTGACAGCCGAACAGCTGATAATTATATATATCAGAACAGAAAAGTTAATGGTACTTTTGCCATTGACGAACTTATGAAGCAGGGCGTAATCATTCATGCCGAGGCTTAAAGCGAGGTGAGAAAAAATGAAAGCAATCAAAGACAATAAGTCATATACAGTCAACACGGACGAGGAAGCTAAGATTTATGTATCCCGTGGTTATGATATTCAGGATGACAACGGCAAAATCAAAGAATATGGATTAGGCAAGAAAATTTCTGTTGATGATTACAATACTTTGAAGAAAGAAAATTCAAAGCTCAAAGCCGAAAACAAAAAACTTAAAGAGAGTACCAAGTCAGACACAAAGGAGTAAATCTATGTATGCCGATTACATTGAACATCAGGGCGGAGATGAAAACAGTATTATCTCTGCCGAACACATTGATGTTCTGACTTTTAACCGCATTGATTTTGAAAAACTTTCGGAAATGCAGAAGAGAATCATCAGCAGAGTGCATAGCAGACTTACTGCTTTTGAAGAAGAAAATGCCGATATGATTTCTTCCTATCTGAAAAGCTATTCAATCAACGGCACATCAATGGAATTTGGCGCAAGCTGGAACTTAATGTGTATCAGCGGAGTGGCAATTCCTGCCGACCTCTATGCGTTGCTAAAATCAACAGGACTTTGTTATCCTGCAATCTGAAAGGTGCGTGAAAACCGTGAAATTTCCGTC
>OGZM01001455.1_pt1 | contig 18667 bp, 16 predicted proteins | sample 1576821 | NCBI WGS metagenome assembly OGZM01 (sample SAMEA3541491, study PRJEB24748) | human gut metagenome | biome: human gut; feature: human-associated habitat; material: faeces | place: China | collected 2012
TTTCTTAACTGCATTTCGCTGAGGGATTCTAATATTCTCTAGTGAATTACGGCTTGATATTGGGATAAAATTTTGCTTTTTATAATATTTATAAGTAATAGGTGAGTAGTTACTAACCTTTTTTATCTATTTTCACTTCTTACTTTCAAAATATATCTCGCTACTTCTACCATTCTATCTATATTCTTTTCAAAGAAGTATTTATAGCTTTGACAGAATCTATTTTCATATGTTCCATCTTCCATCAAATCTTTATGTCTTCTACAACCACCACGACATATTTTAAAATAATCACATCTCTTACACTTATCATTTACTTTTAAAGAAGAGTTTAAGAACTCTTGCTCTTTTTCACTTGTAAATAGTTCTACAAAACTACTTTCATTTACATTTCCAACCTTATATTCATCTAAAACATAGAAGTCACAAGGATACATGCTTCCATCAGATTCTAATACAGCATTCATATTACAATGCCCAACCATATCACAAGCTTCTGGTGCTTCTCCTAAAATTATCTTAGTATAATTATCAAAATGTCTTATACTAATTCTCTTTCCAGATAAAATATCATCAGCCCAAAGATTAAATGTTTCATCTAAAAATTTTCCATAATCTTCTGCTGTAAGAGTGTAATCCTCCTCTTTAGAACAATTAAGTGCATCTAAACATGGAATAAATTGATAATATCTAAATCCATTATTTTTAAAGAAGTTATATATTAATTTTCCATTTTGGGCTATCAACTTATTTACTACACATAAAATATTAAACTCTACTCCTGCCTTTGTCAGCATCTTAGTAGCTTTTAATACCCTTGAAAATGTTCCCTCTCCATTGGCATCTATTCTAAAAGTATCATGGATATTTTTATTTCCATCAAGGGAAACACCTATTAAATAGTTATATTTTTTAAAAAGCTCCATCCATTTCTTATCTAATAAAGTTCCATTTGTTTGTAGTGAAAAATTAACTTGTATCTTATTTATATTATATTTTTCTACAAATTCATGAAATTTTTTAAAATACTCTATCCCTGCAACAGTAGGTTCTCCCCCTTGAAAAGCAAAGTTTGCTGAGTATTCCACATCTTCAAAAACTCTTTTTACCATATTTTCTAAAGTTTCATCATTCATTATTCCAAAGTTTTTTACTTCTCTATTATCTGCAACATCATAATAGAAACAATATTTACAACGTAAGTTACAACTACTTGATGCTGGTTTTATCAATAAGTTTAAATTTTTCATCTATCCTCCAAAATATTTCTGTCTATTTTTCATCTAGTGCAATATCTTTTAAAATTATTTCATAATCTTTATTCTCTACAATTTCAAAAAATACTCTATTTTTATTATTTATAATTAACTCTATATTCTCTCCATACTCTTCTAAAACAGAAAAAATTCTCTTAAAATTTATTCTCTCTATATTATTTGTGATAACATAGATTCTCTCATATCTACTTTTCTCATTTATAACTTCAGCTACCATTCCATTTTCTTCAAAAACTTCAAGAATATACAACACTAAATTATATGATAAGTTGTACTCTTCAGCTATCTCCATCACTGTTGCTGGTAGCATATCATTTCTATATCTTTTAATCAACTCATATATTATCATTAAAGTTGCACACTCTCTTGATTTAAAACTTATATCTCTCACATTGAAACTATCTAGTTTTAACTCTTTATTTTGAAGGAAATATGATAGATGAGCTCCTAAAATTACAAAGAACCACATAATTTTAAGCCAAAAGAAAAATATAAATATTCCTGAAAAACTTCCATATATCTTATTATAAGTTATAATCATAACCTGTAACAAGATAAAAAGATATTGAAATCCAGCAAAAAAAAGTGTAACAAATATAGCTGAAAAAAATGCTGGTATAAATTTTACACTTGTATTAGGAATCAACATATATAGTGCTGTAAAAAATAGTAGCAATGTTAAAATAGGCACTAATTGAATAAGATAAGGAGATATATCATATATTCCCTCTAACTTTTTCCCTAAAATTATCATACTTCCATTGACAGTTAAAATCAATAGTGGAAATAGTAAAAAACAAGCTACATAGTCAGTTATCTTCCTCAAAATCATCCTTGATTTAGATACCTGCCATATATCATTAAATGCTTTCTCTATTATTGAAAACATTGTAATCAATGTCCAACCTAAAAATAGAAAACCTATCCCTGCTAAAACTCCACTTCTTGCATTCTCTAAAAGATTTTCTGAAAAAGTAATAAGAAAATTTATCATCTCCTCATTTAATGGAGAGTATTTATTCAGTTGTTTAATGAGATTTTCTGCAACTCCCAACCAGTTCCCTAAACTAAAGAGGATTGCAAAAATAGGAACTAGGGAGAGCAAAGTATAAAAACAAAGAGAGGTTACCCAAAGAGCAGAGTTAGCCCTTTTATAATTTTGCAAAGCTCTTTTTACTCCAGAAATAATATTAGACATTTTTCCTTGATTTGAAAGCTCCTTAAAAAAATAATCTGTCTTTTCTTTTATCTCCTTTGCCACTTCTCCCTACCCCTTTCTAATTTTCTACTGTATTAATTCTGTTATTTGCCTCATCTACCTCTGATGTATCTACTTTTTCAGTCATTGTACTAACTTCTTCTGTCTCAATAGAAACTTCTGGTGCATTTATATCTCTATAATTTTTTTCAAAGTTATCTTTAGAGATAAAATAAACACTTGATAAATTCAATGGAGAAACTATATAATCTCCAACTCTCACTGCTTCTACTTCTCCATTTGAACTTTTCATATAGAAAGGATTTTCAGATGTTCCAAGTCCTTTTAATACATTTTTATCAACTTGAATTGCTTTTAACTCTTTAAATTTTTCAATCTCTTCTAATCCTACATATTTATATGTTTTAGAGTTTTCAATAGGTATAAGCAATCTTTCCATTACATAATATTCTGGTATTATCTCCTTTGAGAAAGCTAAAGATACAACCCCTATAAAAATAGCAAAAACTAATAATAATTTTTTCATAATCTCCTCCTAAAAAGACATCTCTTCTAATTTTTTTATTCTATCAGCAGTAGCAGGGTGTGTACTAAATAAGTTAGCTAACTTATTTCCTGCTAATGGACTTACTATAAACATATTTTCTGTTGCTGGTGAAGCATTTGGCATAGGAATTCTTCTACTGTAACTTTCAAGTTTTCTTAAAGCATTCGCTAAATATAGAGGGTTTCCACTAACTCTAGCTCCAAATTCATCAGCTTTATACTCTCTTGTTCTTGAGATTGCCATCTGTACAAGCATTGCAGCAATAGGTGCTAAAACTGCTACTAATATCAATGCTAAAGGGTTTGCTCCATCTCTATCATCATCTCTTCTTCCACCACCAAATATAGCTGCCCATCTAGCCATATTTGCTAAAAATGTGATAGCTCCTGCCATTGTAGCTGCAACTGTACTAATCAATATATCTCTATTGTGTACATGTCCTAGTTCATGCCCTATTACTCCTGAAAGCTCATTATCATCAACTATATCCATAAGCCCTCTTGTAACTGCAACTGCTGCATGGCTAGGATTTCTTCCAGTAGCAAAAGCATTTGGTTGAGCTTCATTAATAATATAAACTTTTGGCATAGGAATATCAGCTTCATTAGCTAATCTACTTACTAACTGATAAAGATGAGTATTTTCTGCCACAGGTTGAGCTCCATACATAGATAATACAATCTTATCACTAAACCAATAAGATATAAAATTCATCATTCCTGCCATTATAAGTGCCATCAACATTCCTTGACGTCCTCCAACAGCATTACCTATAATCATAAGAATAAAAGTCATTATTCCCATTAAGAAAAAAGTTTTTAAAGTTTTCACCTTAACAGCTCCTTTAATATTAATTATTTTTACTTATTATATTATAACACTTTCCCCTAGTAAAGGAATAGATAATTTTTTTCTTCTTTGAAATACTATTAAAAAAATGTAAAATAAAAAAAGCCCCTAAGGGCGAGGGTACTAATTATTTACCTTTACACCACCACAAAACGACAATGAAGATAGTAATTACAATACCTCCATTAATTGTAAGTGATTCAATATAAATGTACATAATAGTACACCTCCGTGAGTAGTTAGTTTTATATATAAGTGTTCTGACGACTTATATATAATATAAGCCCCCAAAAAATTGAGGGCTTATATTATTCAGAACTTAAAAACTAACTACTACACTACCCTTTAGGGTTGGTGTTTCTATAATAATTATAGCATATATTCATAAAAAATCAACATCATAAAATAACTTTAATGATTCGAAAATACTTTGAATGATAATATAAAGTTATGCTATAATTTAGTATAAGAAACTATAAATTATTAAGCGAGGAAATTATGTATCAAGGTAAAAATATTAAAGGTGTAATTGATATTGGAACAAACTCTTGTAGACTTTTCATTGCTGAATTAGAAAATACCAGTGAGGGAAAGAAAATAAAGAGAGAATTAGTAAAAGATGTAGAGATTGTAAAATTAGGAGAGGGAGTTAATAAAACTCATAACCTGAATCCTGAGGCTATAAAGAGAACTTTAGATTGTTTAAAAAAATATAAAGAGAAAGCTTCTTCTTATGGTGTAGAAAATATTAGAGCTTTTGCCACTTCAGCTGTAAGAGATGCTGAAAATAGAGAGGTATTTCTTCAAGAAGTTTCAAAACTTGGAATAAAAATAGAGTGCATCTCTGGAAAAACTGAAGCTACTCTAAATTTTTTAGGAAACTCTCTTGTATTTAAAGATAGAATCTTAGTTGTAGATATTGGTGGTGGAAGTACAGAGTTTACCTTAGGAAAAGATAAAACTATTGATTTTATACAAAGTATCAATATTGGAGCTGTAAGAGCAACTGAAAAATTCTTTAGTGACAATGATTATTCTGAAGAAAAGCTAGAAAAATGCAGATCATGGATAAGAAAAAATCTTGAGATTTTAAAAACTATAAAAGATAGAGATTTTAAACTAATTGGAGTGGCTGGAACTGCTACTACTCAAATATCTGTTAGAGATAAAATGGAAATATATGATAGTAGCAAAGTACATATGACAACTTTAACTTTAGATGAGCTTAAAGAAAACCTATCACTTTTTCTTTCAAAGAATTTTGAAGAGAGAAAAAAAATTGTTGGTTTAGAAGAGAAAAGAGCTGATGTTATTATTGCAGGTACATTGATTTTACTTACAATTTTAGAGGAGTTAAATCAAGATAAAATAATAATATCTGAATCAGACAATCTTAGTGGAGCTATAACAAGGGAGGAAGAAACAATGAGCGAAAGGTTAGAATGGATAATGGAGGCTTACGAAAGCTTTAGAAAATCTTCTGGTAGAAGATTGATAGCTGGAAATATATTTGACTATTTTATGCAAGACTTTAGAGGAGAAATGGCTGATGCTTATGATATAGCTACTAAAGAGGAAATCAGAGAGGATATTAAAACTTTAGCTGATATTATTTATCAAGAAGAAGATAAACATAAAAGAGAATTTTTAGTTGAAATTTTAGTTAATTTAGTTAAAATGTTAGGTTAATTAGAGGTGAAAAATTGAAAGAGAAACTATATTTAGATAGATGCTCAATTGGTGGTTGAGCAAGCAAAATAGGACCGGAGGTTCTTAGTGATGTTTTATCTACTCTTCCAAGTGTGGAAGATAAAAATCTAATTGTAGGTTTTGATAAATCTGATGATGCTGCAGTGTATAAATTAACTGATGAAATAGCAATGATACAAACATTGGATTTTTTTACTCCTATGGTTGATAATCCATATATTTTTGGACAGATAGCTGCTGCAAACTCTTTAAGTGATGTTTATGCTATGGGAGGAACTCCTAAAACAGCTATGAATATCGTTTGTTTTCCAGAAAAAATGGATATCAATATTTTAGGTGAGGTTTTAAGAGGTGGAGCTGAAAAGGTAGCTGAAGCTGGAGCTGTCCTAAGTGGTGGACACTCTATTCACGATCCAGAGATTAAGTATGGACTTTCTGTAACTGGTATAGCTCATCCTGATAAAATTTTAAAAAATCATGGTTGTCAAAATGGTGATATATTGATCTGTACTAAAAAACTTGGTACTGGTATTGTAACTACTGCATCTAAAGTAGGATTAGCAAGTGAAAATGCTTTAAATACATCTATAAAAAATATGACTACTTTAAATAAATATGCTGGTGAAATACTTATCAAATACCCTGTTACTGCTTGTACAGATATCACAGGGTTTGGTTTTCTAGGACACGCCTATGAAATGGCATCAAATTCAAATAAAACTTTGATATTTGAAAAAGATTTTATACCTTTTATTGAAGAAGCTAAGGGGCATGCTCAAGATTTTCTTATTACTACTGGAGGACAAAAAAACAGAAATTTTGTAGGTAACAATGTAGATTTTCAAAATGTTCCCCTATGGCTACAAGAAATTCTTTTTGATCCTCAAACTTCAGGAGGGCTTCTATTTTCAATCCCTGCTCAATATGTTGGTGATATAATGAAAGAGTTTTCTTTAGCTAATGTTGATGCTGTAATAATAGGAAGTGTTGTTGAAAAAGAGAAAAAATTTATTATTGTGAGGTAAAAAATGAAAAATGAACTTTTTAGGCAGCTGCCAAAAGTTGATATTCTTATGAAAAATACCCTATTAAAAGATCTTAGTTTAACTTTAGATTATAATAGTTTCTATGAAATAGTAACTAAAGTAATAGATAGTTTTAGAAGTAAAATAAAAAATAGTGAAATTGAAAGCTTTACAGAAGAGGAGATCATAAAAGATATAATATCTCTAGCTAAAAAAAGTGAAGAGAGAAATTTTAAAAATGTTGTAAATGGTACAGGAGTTATTCTACATACAAATTTAGGTAGATCTATTTTTAATGAAAGAGTAGCTGAAAAGTTAAAAGCAATTGTCACTGGCTACTCAAATCTTGAATTTGATCTCTCAACTGGTGGTAGAGGAAGTAGATATCAGCTTTTAGAAGAGATTATCTGTAAAGTTACAGGAGCAGAGGGAGCTATGCTTGTAAATAATAATGCTGCTGCTGTAATTTTATGTTTAAATGAATTTGCTAAAAATAAAAAAACTATTGTTTCTAGAGGAGAATTAGTAGAGATAGGTGGTTCATTTAGAATTCCAGAAATAATGGAACTGTCAGGAACTATTTTAAAAGAAGTAGGAACTACAAATAAAACAAATATCAGAGATTATGAGAGAGCTATTGAAGAGGATACAGGAGTTCTCTTAAAAGTTCACACTTCTAATTACAAGATAATTGGCTTTACTGATTCAGTAAATAAAAATGAGATAGCTCAACTTGGAAAAGAAAACAATATTATTACTATTGATGATATTGGTAGCGGAGTTCTTATTGATTATGAAAAATATGGTTTAAGCAAAGAGCCAACAGTTCAAGAGAGCTTAAAATCTGGTATAGATATAGTTACTTTTAGTGGAGATAAGATGCTTGGTGGAGCTCAATGTGGAATTATTGTAGGAAAAAAAGAGTTAATTGAAAGATTAAAGAAAAATCCTTTTACAAGAGCTTTTAGAGTTGATAAGATGAGTATAGCTGTTATGGAAGAAATTTTCAGATATTACTTAGATGAAAAAAAAGCTATAAATGAGATTCCAGTTTTAAAAATGCTAACTGAAAAGCCTGAAAAAACAAATATAAGAGCTGAAAAATTAAAAGGTCTATTAAAAGAGAGAGGAATTGAAACAAGAGTAATTAAAACAGAAGCTTTAGTTGGTGGTGGAGCTATGCCAGATGAAAAAATTAGAAGTTATGGTATTGCCTTTAAAAATGATATTCACTCTTTAGAAGAGAGATTTAGAAAATGTGAAACTCCTATAATTGGAAGAACAAAAGAGAATATGTTTATTCTTGATTTAAAAGCTATTAGAGAAGAGGAGTTTCAATATATTGTAGAAGAGGCAGAGAGAATAATATTATGAGAGATATTATAATAGGAACTGCTGGACATATTGATCATGGCAAAACTACTCTTGTTGAATTTCTCACAGGCAAAAATACTGATACTCTTCCAGAAGAAAAAAAACGTGGCTTAACTATTGATATAGGTTTTTCTTATCTTCAACTTGGTAACAATAGAGTGGGAATAATTGATGTTCCAGGACATGAAAAATTTATAAAAAATATGGCTGCTGGGACTTCTAGTATAGATTATCTTATTCTTACCATTGCTTGTGATGATGGAATTATGCCACAAACTATTGAGCATCTAAATATCGCTTCCATTCTTGGGGTAAAAAATGGAATTGTAGTTCTTACTAAAAGAGATTTAATAGATCAAGAGAGATTAATCAATTTAAAAAAAGAGGTAGTAGAATTTCTCAAAGGTAGTTTTTTAGAAAATTCACAGATTATTGAAGTTAGTTTTAAAGATCCTAGCTCCTTTGAAAATCTAAAAAATATCTTGTCCCAAGAGATTAAAAATATTAAGATAAATTTAGATAAAAACAGGAAATTTAGGTTGGATATAGATAGAGTTTTCTCTGTTAAAGGGTTTGGAACAGTTGTTACTGGAACATCAAAAAACTCTGCTGTAACTATTGGTGATAGATTGATGCTCTACCCTCAAATGAAAGAGGTAGTTGTAAAGGGAATTGAAAATCATAATAATAAAGTTTCAACTCTCGAAGCTGGAAATCGTTGTGCTTTAAATATAAATGGAGTAGATGCAAAAGAGATACATAGAGGTAATATTCTTGCTGAGAAAGACTCTCTTTTTATCTCTGATAGAATAGATTGTAGTTTTTTTCTTCTTCCTAATAGCAATCCAGTTAAAAATAACCAAAGGATACATCTAAATATTGGAACAACAGAGGTTATTGGAAGAATAAAAATTTTCGGTAGTGATATTGCCTTCTCAAATGAAACTACCTTTATTCAAATTGAGCTTGAAAAATCTTTAGTTTGTAATAAAGGAGATAGAGGTCTAATAAGAAATTTTTCACCAGTTATCACTATTGGGGGAATAGAGATATTAAATCCTCTAGGTAAAAAAGTTAAAAGAAAAGATCATAACTACTTAGAGAATTTAAAAAATTTAAACTCAAATAGAAAAGATAAACAGATAGAGAGTATAGTAAAAAATAGTGATGATCTATTTTTAACCATTGAAAAAATTTCTCTACTTTTAGGAGAAAAAATAATTTCCCCTTTAAATATAGAAAATATAATAAGCATAGAGGAAAAATATTATATTCATATTGATAATTTAACTGCTTTAAGAAATAAAGTTTTAGAGGATTTAAAAATATACCATGAAAAAAATAGATTAGCTTTAGGTATAAATACTGCTGAAATAAAAAGCAGATATTTTAAAGAGATTCCAAATAATATCTATCAAAGTTTTATTAAATTATTAATTGAAGAAAATCTTATAAAAATAGAGAAAAATTTTATATCCCTTTTAGAGTTTCAACCTAAGTTAAATAAAGAGGAAAAAAAATTAAAAGACCAAATTTTCTCTATCTATAAAAGCTTTGGTTTTAAAACACAAAATATTAATAAAGTTGCTGAAAATTTTAATAATTTAGATAATTTTAAAACTATTCATCAATTTATGGCAGATAATAATTTTATTATCTATCTTGGTGAAGAAATATATATATTAAAAGGCTTTTTCTTAGAAGCTAAAAAGATTTTAATATCATATCTACAAAAAAATCCAAAAATAACTTTAGGAGATTTTTCAAAACTTTTAAATAGCAATAGAAAAGTTTCTCTTTTACTATTAGAGAAATTTGATGAAGAAAAAATCACAAAAAGAATTGATAACTATAGAATATTACTTTCAAAAGGAGATGGTTTTAATGATTAAAGTAAATGCTATTGGACAAACTTGCCCTATCCCTATTATAATGACTAAAAATGCTCTTAAAGAGATTGAAGAGGGGCAAGTAGAGGTTTCAGTTGATAATAAGATTTCATTGGAAAATTTACAAAAAATGTCAAGAGAGATGGGATATGATTATACTGTTGCTGAAACAGGAGATATATTTAAAATAGTAATTAATAAGATAAAAGAGGATTTACAAGAGTTTGATGAAAAAGAAAATACAGTTGTAGTTATAGACTCTCTTTTCATGGGAAAAGGAGATCCTGAACTTGGAAAAATCCTAATGAAAGGATTTATCTATACTCTTTCTGAAATGGAAAATCTACCTAAAACTATTATTTTCTATAATGAAGGAGTAAAATTAGCTGTTGAATCTTCTGAAAACTTCAATGATTTAAAAAATCTTGAAGCTCATGGAGTTGAAATTCTTTCTTGTGGTACTTGTGCTAATTTCTATGGTGTAACTGAAGAGATAAAAGTAGGAAATATCACAAATATGTATACAATAGTTGAGAGACAACTTAATGCTAAAAGGGTAATAAAACCATGATAAAAAAAGAGGAATTTTTACTTTTAGCTGCTGAATCAACTCATCTTGTTATAAAAAATGAAAAACTATTAAAAGAAGCTGGTGTTGATTGTAGAATAATTCCATTACCATCACAAATAAAAGCAAGTTGTGGACTTTCTATAAGGACAGATTTAAAAGATATTGAAAAAATAAAAGAAATACTATATAATAATGAAATGGAACTTTATCTGATAAAAAAATCAGGTTTAAAAAAAGAGATAGAAAAATTGTCTTAATGGAAGCGGATGGAAACTGGTGTTTTCAACAGTCTTCAAAACTGTCTGGCGGTGAAAATCGTTGGTAGGTTCGATTCCTACACGCTTCCGCCAATAATGAATTATAACTTTTTAATTAACCCCTCATTCTTATTTTCAAGATAGAGGGGTTTTAATTTTAACTTCTAATTGGTAAAAATTTGAACCCAATATAATTTTCCTTCATTATCACTAGCTTTTCCTATCCCTATAAATCTATAATCCTTCCCTAGAATATTTTTACGATGTCCTTTAGATTTCAACCATCTCTCCACTACAAATTCAGGAGTTTTATGTCCAGAAGCTATATTTTCAGCTGCCTTAGTAAAATGTATCTTTTCTTTTTTTATTAAATTAAAGGTAGCTCCAAATTTTTTACTTGTATGTGACATTTTCTTATCTTTAGCCATATCTTTTGCTTTAATCACTGCAACTTTATTCAAACGATTATCTATTTTTAAAGGTTTTAAATGATTTTTTTCCCTTTCTATATTAACTTCCTTCAAAATAATTTTTTGATAATTTTCCATCCCTAAACTTAATGTTGATAAAAAAATAGATATTAAAATAACAAAAAATTTTCTTTTCATAAATTAATTTCCCCTCACTCTTTTTTCTATATTATAACCTAAAAATTTGTTTTTAAAGTCATTTTTGTTTATAAAATTGACTTTTTTTTGCAGAAATTATATAATATTTTTAAGATAAATAAATTGGAGAAGGAGATTATATGTATAATTGGGAAGCAGGTGTTCCTAAATTAGGGGCTACAGTTGAGAGTAATGGAATTAATTTTGCAATTTTTGCTAAAAACAAAAAAAAGGTGGTTTTAAATATTTATAAATCTGGTTCAGATTTACTTCCCAAAGAAAAAATAGTTTTAGACCCATCTATTAACAAAACAGGAGATATTTGGCATATCTTTTTACAAAATGGATCTGAAGGTACTTTATATACTTGGAAAATTGATGATTATCCTGAAATTTTAGATCCTTACGCACTTTCTTATACTAATAACAAAAACTATTCAAATAGAAAAAGTATAGCAATTAAACTTTCACATGAAAAAGAGAAACACTTAGAAATCCCCATGCAAGATACAATTATTTATGAAGCTCACATTAAACTATTTACTCAAAATTTTAATTCAATGGTTGAATTTCCAGGGACATACTCTGGTTTTTTAGAAAAGATTCCTTATTTAAAAGATTTAGGAGTTACAGCTGTTGAATTTTTACCTGTGTATGAATGGGATGATTTTACTGGAAATATAGGAATAAACAATGGAGCTAAATTAAAAAATATTTGGGGATATAATCCTATTGGTTTTTTTGCTTTAACTAAAAAGTTCTCTAAAAATCAAAAACTTGATTCACATAGTGAAATTGTAGAATTTAAAGAGTTAGTAAAAGAACTTCATAAAAATGGAATAGAAGTAATTTTAGATGTAGTTTACAACCATACTGCTGAAGGGGGAAAAGGTGGTAAATTCTATAATTTTAAAGCTATGGATTTAAATACTTTCTATATGTTAGAAAATAGCAATGTACAGTTTATGAATTATTCTGGTTGTGGAAATACTGTAAATACAAATAATAAAGTTGTTAAAGATATGATAGTTTCATCTCTTAGATACTGGTATTTAGAAATGGGAGTTGATGGTTTTAGATTTGACTTAGCTTCTATTTTAGGTAGAAACGAAGAGGGACATTGGCTTGGAGAAAATTCTCTATTAAATGAATTGGTACAAGATCCTATTTTATCTCATTGTAAACTGATTTCTGAAAGTTGGGACTTAGGTGGATACTATGTTGGAGATATGCCAGCTGGTTGGAGTGAGTGGAATGGTAAATATAGAGATGTTGTTAGAAAGTTTATAAAGGGAGAATTTGGACAAGTTACTGAACTTTTAAAAAGAATTTTTGGAAGTCCAGACATATTTAAAAGAAATGATAGAACCCCTTATAGCAATATAAACTTTATAACTTGCCATGATGGTTTTACTATGTGGGATCTTGTTAGCTATAACAATAAACACAATTTAAATAATGGTGAAAATAACCAAGATGGTGAAAACCATAATAATTCATATAATAATGGTGCTGAAGGTGAAACTGAAGATAAAACTATTATTGCTATTAGAAAGCAACAACTAAAAAATATGTTACTAATTTTATTTATCTCTCAAGGTGTGCCTATGATTTTAATGGGTGATGAGATGGGTAGAACACAACTTGGAAATAACAATGCTTATTGTCAAAATAATCGTTCTACTTGGGTAGATTGGGAAAGAGGAAATAATTTTAGTGATATTACAGAGTTTACTAAAAATATGATAAAGCTTAGAAAAAAATATAATATATTTAGAAACAGAGATTATCTTGAATTAGAAGATAATAAAAACAAAGGGGTAGGAATTCATGGGGTAAAACTTAATTGCCCTGACTTCTCTTACTACTCTTTAAGTATAGCTTTTTCTTTATATGATTCAAATAGTGATACTACATTCTATATTATTTTAAACTCTTATCATGGGGAATTAAATTTTGAATTACCTAAATTAAATGGTAAAAAATGGCAACTTTTAGTTGATACCTCTAAAGATGACAGTGAAAATTTCTTAGAAGATGGAAAGATAATTTCAGACGCTTTTTATAAAACAGCTCCTAAATCTTCAGTAATTTTAATAAGTAAATAATTTAAAAGAGACTATTCTAAATAATTTAGTTTAGTCTCTTTTTTTAGTTTAAAAGAAAATATTTAATAATTTTCTAAGCAATTACAAAATATAAAAGTTATATATTATCTTTTTTTAATTTATCTGTTTTTTATTAAAAATATTGACAAAAATCTAAAATTTAAGTTATATTTAATAGTAATTTAAAAAGGAGAACCCATAAATAGATTCTCCTTTTTGTAACTTACTTCTTATAATTAGATATTTGAGTGATTATTTTTTTCTTATTTTTTATTTAACTGCTATTACTTCTATTTCAACTTTTACATCTTTAGGAAGTCTAGCAACTTCTACACAAGCTCTAGCTGGTTTTACATCTCCTAAATATTCTGCATAAACTTCATTGATTGCTACAAAATCATCCATATTTTTAATGAAAACCCCTGCTTTTACTACATCTTGCATTGTGTATCCTGCTACTTCTAATATTGCTTTTACATTTTCTAGTGATTGTCTAGTTTGAGCTTTTACATCATCAGATACTAAAGTCATTGTTTCTGGTACGAAAGGAATTTGCCCTGATACATATAACACTCCATTAATTTCTATTCCTTGAGAATATGGTCCTAATGCCGCTGGTGCTTTTTCTGTAGTTATTACTTTTCTCATTTTATTTCTCCTCTCTATTTGTCAATTTTTTTATCTTTTTTTGTTTCCATATTTATTATAATAGCTAACATTACTAATATCATAGCTATAATTTGAATTAAAGTAACTCTTTCTTTTAAAATTAATGATGATAATATTATTGAATATATTGGTATTAAATTAGTATATATTGAAGCTTTAACTGGTCCAATCTTTTTTATTCCTTTTTGTTGTAGTAAAAAAGCTATTAATGATGAAAATAATCCCATATATATAAGAGATAATATTGCTTTTAAAGAAACTTGATTTAATACATACATATTTCTTTCTAAATATAATGATGGTAATAAAATAATTGCTGTAAAAATAAATAAATAAGTTAAAATTTTAGTCGATTCATATTTCTTTAAAATCTTTTTTGAACCAATTATATAAATTCCATTTGAAATTATAGCTCCCAATATTATTAAATCACCTTTATTAAATCTTATATTTATTAAAGATTCCAAATTTCCATTTGTTAGTAAAATTAATATTCCTGTTATTGAACAAATTATAGATACTATATTTTTTATATTTACTTTTTCATGGAAAAATAAAACTCCAATTATACATACTATAGCTGGTGTAGTACTTGAAATTATAGAGGTATTTATAGGAGATGTCATTCCAATTCCCTTAAAAAATAAAACTCCATTTAATACAATTCCTAAAAAAGCTAAGATAAAAATATAAAGAATGTCATTCTTTGCTATTTTCAGTTCTTTTTCCTTAAAAAAATGTATAATTCCCATTCCAAGTCCTGCTAATAAATATCTTACAAAAGTTAAAGTCATTGGTGGCATTTCTGCTGAGCAAAATTTTCCTATTATAAGCCCTAATGCCCAAAAAAATGTTGCCACAAGTAAATAAAAATTTTCTTTTTCTATCATTTTTTCCTCTTTGTATTATTTCTAAATTATTCTACTTCATAGCTAATTTCTATTGTTTTCTCTGCATGTTTATATCTTAATTGAGCAAATACTAATGCAATTACAAATACAATTATAGTTCCTATTAATTGCATTTTACTAGCTTTAGCAACCAATAAATAACATTGGAAAGATATTCCAGATACTGAAACTCCTATTAAAAACTTTAACATTTTAGGTCCAACTTTATATGGAGATTTTTCCCATTGTTCTGGAAATAATTTTGGAAGATCTAATACTTTATATGCAAGAATTATTTTAAAAGCATAAGCTAATAAAACTACTGTACTAGCAATTGTTCCAATACTAAAATCAAATAATATTGGTAATAATCCAACTATATAAAATACAACTAAAAGATATACTGGTGTTTTATATTTAGGATGAAGAGTTGCTAATTTTTGAGGAAACCATCCATCAGAACATGCTTGTAAAACAGGTTTTGTACAAGTACCTATCTTAGCATTTAATGTAGTTGCTGTTGCAAAAATAGCTCCACATACTACAAAGTAAATAAATAGTGGTCTAGGTAAAATAATTTCAGCAACTGTACTTAAAGTTTTATTTGCCACTTGATCTATTGGTAATATACCTGCTGCTACTGTACACATTACACCATATAATAAAGCAACTGCTAATGTTGATACAATAACTACTTGCGGAATATCTCTTTTTGGATTTTTAGCTTCTCCACTAACATCTACTATTACTTCTGCTCCTCCAGTTGCAAAAACTAAAAGTGCAGCTGTTTGAAATATTCCCATTACTCCATTAGTCATAAATTCAGGTTGAGAAAAATAACCAGGTTGGATTTTAAATACTCCAAATCCTGCAAAAATAATTAAAGCACTCATCAAGATAAAAACCATTGCTTTTTGAATTTTTGCTGCTCCTGAAATTCCAAAATAATTTATTGCAAAAAATAATGTCAAAACAATTACTGATACTAATTTTACACTTACTCCTGGCATAAATGTTATTATATACTGAGCCAACGAAATAGCAAACATCGAAATAGAAATACTACCTACAATATACTGAACAATATAAAATCCTGACCATTTTTTTCCTAAAAAAATGTTTGTTTGAGTATAAACTCCTCCTCTCATTCTTAAACAACTATTAACAAATACTAATGGAATCGCTGCTGCTAAAACAAATAAAGTAGACACAAGAAATGCTATATTTGATGAACGTCCTGTCATTGCTATAGCCACTCCAGTTAGTGACATAACACCTGCCCCTATTATTTGTCCTATGGCAATTCCCATGAGTTCTGTTTTTCCCAAAACCCTTTTTAATTCTTTTGTTGACATGATTTAACCCCCTATATTTATTTTTTTATTTATAACCTCTTTTAAATTATTTTCATTTAACATATCTAGTACTTTTTCTGCAATAATTAAATATTCTTTTTCAGAGATTGCTGATACAATAAATATTTTATCTATTTTTTCTTCTCCTGGAAAAATCAATTCCTCATCTAATTCTATAAAAACAACATCACTTTTTATAACTTCTGTTTTATCCTTTGTATAAGCAAAGCAAACATTTTTATAAATTGTTAAATATGATCCATATCTTTCTACTGAATAAAGTAATTTTTTTTCATATCCAGAAAATACACTACCATTTTCTCTTAATATTTCAACACCTTTTTTTATTACTGATCTCCAATTATCAAACTTTTTATTTAATAAAATATTTTCTTTTTTGAAAACACTATCAAAACAAATATTATACCTCTCTGTATCATCTATTAAATCATGACCCAATTCTTTTTTTAATTTTTTCTTTATTTCTTCTTGAGTTTCAAAAGTCATTGTTCCTTTTAAAGCATTTAAAATTTCAGAAAGATAAACTTTTTTCTTTCTTTTTTTTATTCCTACTTTTTCTAATCTTCTAAAATCCTCTTGAGACAAATTTTCTGTTATTTTAACAATAGGTATTTTAAAATTGTCTTCCAAAGATATATTAGTAATAATAACATCTATATCTTTTGTACTATGAGAATCTATTCTATATTTTGGACAAATTTCAATTATTTTTATGTCTAACTCTTCTGCCAATCTTTCTGCCATAAGTTTTGTATAACCATATCCAAATTCTGATACAAACATTATATTTTTTCTTTGTCTATTTTTATTTTTACTTCTTCTTATAGAAGCTTGAATATGGTAACTTATCCTTTCTATTTCATCTTCATTCATTTTTCTTATAATTAATTCATTAAATAACCATACTCTTTCTTTAACTATTTTTTTTATTTTTTCTAATTCTTCTTTATCTAATTCAAACTCTAATTTTTTAGTATTTATATTTCTATTTATACTGTAGATCATTGATTTTAAATCTTTTACTAACCATTCAATTAATATTTCATCTTCAGAAATCTCTACATTTAATTCCTTTTCTATAAGCTCTATAAATTTTTTAGTTTTTACCTCTAAAGTTATCCAATTTTTATATATTGATTTATCAAAATCACAACAATATGACCCTATAAGATAATCACTAAGATGGAATATTTCATACTCTGTTAATCTAAAACCAAAAAAATTAACATTGTCTCTTACTACTTTATATTCGTAATTCTTTAATAAAAATTCTTCTTTAAGTTGATTTTTTAATATAAAATTTTTTCTAACTCTAACTTCTGTTATTATCATATAAGCTAAGATTGCCCTATATGATGTCTCTGCCATAATTTTTTCCAATTCTATTTGTACTTTTTCTATAAAAATTTTTATTTTTTTCCCATCTATTTTTTCTAAAGTATTATCAAAAAAATCTTTTGTTATTTTTGGTAAAAAAATACTTTTATTTAATAATTTTACTATATGTCTAAGACCTTTTCTTCTTATATTTTCTTCTTCACCAAAAAGAATTAACCCCTCTTTTGTTGCTTTTAATTCAAGCTTATATTCTTCTAATTCCTCTTTTATTAATTTTAAATATAATTTTATAGTTGATCTACTTATATCAAGAATTTCACATTCTTTTGTTAAATTTATTTTATTCAAAAAAAGAATTTTTAATATAAGATATTCTATTATATCTTCAACAGACATTGGTGCATTTTCTACTAATAATTTATTTATTTTTTCATAACTAATGTAATTAAAAAAATATCCTTTTTTATTATTAATAATCTTTTCTACACTTTTTTCATTCAAGAACATATTTATAGCTTCAATAGAATACCTAATGGTTCTTTCACTAACAGAAAAATGCTCAACTAATTGTTTTAATGTAAGAGTCTTCTTATCCAAAAACATTTTTAAAATTTCAAATTCTCTTTCTTTCATTACTTTTCTACCCCTTCTTGCATTGATTGTACAATATATTTCCCCTCCTTTAAAGAGTTTATTTTTTTCAAAAAAAATGATTTTTTTTAACCCAACAAATCTTTTTTTTAAACACTTTAAAAGAAAAAAATAGTTTTTTTACTTTAATCAATATTATACAATATAAGAAATAATTAAGTAATATAAAAGTTTAATCTCTCAACAATTAAATTATAAATACTTTAAATATATTATAAGATATATCAATTTTTTTATTAAAAATTATTTTAAATATATAAAAAATAGCGCGATTGCTCATCGCGCTTTTCTTTTGTATAATATACTTAT
>OGZM01001480.1_pt1 | contig 18299 bp, 20 predicted proteins | sample 1576821 | NCBI WGS metagenome assembly OGZM01 (sample SAMEA3541491, study PRJEB24748) | human gut metagenome | biome: human gut; feature: human-associated habitat; material: faeces | place: China | collected 2012
TCGGCCTGGTAAAACCGATGCTCTAACACATTTATCAAAAAAACAGACTCTTCTGCTTCTGATGTACTCTAAGCTTTCACAAGTGAAGTACAATCTCTTTTAATTAATCTTTATCTAATACTATGAAAAACACATAAATATAACAGATTAAAAAGAGGCTTTGTTCAACGGTTCTGTATATATTTCCGTTAATTTTAGTTATAGAATAAAATATTTTTCATTGACAGGTATGATGAGCCGTTTCCAGTCTATCATCGCATTGAACAACATGATATGGGAGTAATCGCCCAATTGCGCCTGCCGGATATCTTTCTCCACTATGAACCGATTATCCAACAGTTCCGCACGCTTCGTCCCCTGAAGCAAGGGATGAGCCGGAGTATACCATGTATGTCCGTCATACAGCGCTATGTTGGCAATGGAGGTATCAGTCAGATATCCGTCTTTCACTATCAGAATATCGTCTGCCTTCCCTCTCCGGGCAAACAGATCATTCAATTCTTCCCGATTGGTACTCTTGTAACTATAATCAATAGTGTCCGAAGCAACCGGACGCAAGGAAGAAACCATTCTCATTTGATAAGGAGTGTATCCGACCTCTTCGATTTCCTTATCGTACACAATCCGGCACTTCCAGATACCGGACAGAGACGGAGGAGATATAAAGCCGGACAAATCAATGGGAGCCGCTTCTTTCCAAAAGGCGGCACGAGTCCGGTTCATGCGCGCTGTGTGATACGACAGATTATAAACCTGTCCGTCTTCTATGCGAATCGTTTCAATAAATTGGCACATATACTTTTTGTTTCATTTCATGATATTCACTTTCCACTTCACTACGGCAGGTTATTCCGCCTCCGCTCTTAAAATACATTCTGTCGCCTTCCTGCTCCACAAAACGTATCATAACGGCACTATCAAGGCTACTTCCGTCGAAATACCCCATCACACCCGTATAGAATCCTCTCTCATACGTCTCGGCTTCACTGATAATCTGCATCGTCTTTTTCTTGGGAGCACCGGTGATAGAACCGGCAGGCAAGAGTTTGAAAAGAATGTGTCCCAGATTTTCCCGATAATTATCCGGCAAGGTTCCCTGTATTTCAGAACTCGTCTGAAGAATAGTTCCGCGATTCGTCTGCAACTTATCAATATACCTGTATCGGGACACAGATACCCGATCGGCCACTATGCTTAAATCATTGCGGATCAAATCTACGATAGTAGCATGTTCGGCAGCCTCTTTCGGATCATCCATCAGCTGCCGGACAGCCGAAGGCAATGATGCATCAAGAGTACCTTTCATCGGATAAGAACTGATTTTTCCCTGTTGGATTCTGACAAATATCTCGGGAGAGAAAACTGTGAACTGATCCCTGACCCACAATTTATACATTGCTTTTGAACGGAAGAAAATATCTTTCAGACTAAGGTTCGTCTCTATCGGCGTGCGGCATGTCAGATTGGTCAGAAAGCTGTTTCCGGCAAATATATTCCGTTGAACGATATCAAATGACCGACGGTAACTATCGAAAGATTCGGGATAAGAATTCCAGTGGACAGGTTCTTCAAAACAAGAAAGCACATCCTTCGATGAAGATTGGTTGGTAAACCCATTCAGGTTATATACTACTTCAGAAGGGTCAACAGAGGCAACTTCTTCAATATAAGATGCATCCTGCAAATAATTAATAATAAAAATAAAAGGCCGACAGGATTGCCCTAAATGGTTTATTTTCCGAATCGTTTCTTCTCTTGTATATAATTGCATAAAGTCTTTCTTTTTGGGAAAGCAAAAGTACGCAAAAAGTAGATCATTCAAAAAAAGAAGCAATAAAAAAGGGTTGCCAAAATGTTCCCCGGCAACCCTTTCTATCTGGAATTGGTAGTTTACTTCATAGCTGCCTGCACTTGAGAAAGCATAGTTTTAGACTTTGTATCTTCCGGAGAAACTTTGGTAGCTTCTTCCAAGTAACCTATAGCTTCTTTAAATCTGCCATCTGCCTTTTCCTTTTCTGCAGCATATTTGTCTGCATCAGAGTTTGCCAGAGGAGCAGCCTTTTTCAGGATATTCGCACCGTCGTTATAGCATAAAACGCCCAGGCTATACAAAGCATTGGTTTTATATGTTTTATGATCCAAAGGAATCACTTTCTTAAAGCATTCTTCTGCTTCTTCCACTTTTCCGGCTTTCTGCGCAGCGATACCTGCTTTCAGGTAGTGGAGACCATAGTTCTTAATCATTGTTTTATTGTCCGGGTCTACTTTCAGACCTTCTTCCAAGGTAGCAACATACTCGTCAGTCTTCTTCATAGCATCCAGTGCCAGCGCTTTACGGGCATAAGCATTACCTATATTGAATTTCTTTTGAATAGCAATATCAAAGAAAGTCACAGCTTCTGCATACTTTTTCACTTCATCTGCAGCCATACCACAGTAATAAGCGATTGCAGAATCCTGGTTATTCGTTTGTTTCAGATACTCACTGAATTTAGCATAAGCTACGGGATAGTTCTTGGCATTAAAAGCGTCGCTTCCTTCTTTTTTCAATTGGCTAGGGTCAGTTTGAGCGAAAATGTTAGTCACAGTAAGGCAAAATGCAAATAAAAAAATCAATTTCTTCATAACTTTATTGTGTTTTTTAGTTGTTAATCGTCCAAAAGTATAAGTAATAACAGAGAATCGCAACATCATTTTACCTTTTTTGAGCTTTTTGAAACCTATATAACGTTCGTTATTCTTCGTAAAAATAGATTTGCGAGTGTCCGGCAGGGAGGAAAAAAGACACTCCTTCCGCCTCAATAATTCAGCGAAAGGAGTGATATTCAAATAGTTTAGTTATTGGTCAGATAGCGTTTTTATTAGCATATTCGGAAAACTCACAGCCAAAAGTATCCACCAGATAATTATCCAGATCATCTGCCTTGAAAGCCAGATGGGTCAGATTCGTCTTGACATTTTCCGAATAATCGGAGAATATATCAGATATATGCACACGATAAGAAAGATAAATCTGATTTCCATCCAGTCCGAAACGATAAGGAGCAATCTCTGTCTGAAGTAAATAGGTCAGCACAGGTTCCAGATTCTTTTTTGGCAGAATATTCAGCGGAGAGGTGGCAAACAGATAAGAACGGTCGTACACAAACATACGTATCTCCGAACTTCCCTTATAGAATTTCCAGCCTTCGTATCCCACACGTGCCAATACCGGATTGATTCCCATCGCTTCAATGGCTTCTTCGCAGAATACAGCCAGATCGGTCAGTCCCCTCTCTTTAAAGATTTCTTCCGGCAACTTGTCACCGCAACAAGGGCAATATTCATCTTCTTCGGAAATGAATTCATCGCAACTATTACACTGCACATTGAAAACAGAGCGATCCAGACTTTCTATATTCTCCAGCACCTTTTTCAGTGTATCCACAGGGATACCAAATCCCATATTATCCGCATCGGTGATCTTACTGGCGGTAATGGCGATCAATTCACCACGTTCATTGAACATGGGACCTCCGCTATTTCCCGGATTGACCGCAGCATCTGTCTGAATATAATAACTGTTGTTAATCAGCTGTCTGGGAGAAGAAACCGTACCTTCAGTCACGGTGAACGGCATACCAAACGGATAGCCGGCCACGTTTATCTTCTGTCCGATCGCGACTTCTTTCAACTCCGATAACCGGATATCCGGAAGAGCAGAAAAATCCCCTTCCACCGACAGCAAAGCAATATCCAATACGGAATTTACCATAACGACCCTGGCCAGAAACGAATTCTTATCATTATCCTGGATCGCTACCTGACGGAATCCCTCTACTACATGATAATTGGTAACAAACAGATCATATTGTTTCAGATAAAAACAACTGCCGCAGCCACCGGCATGATTCACTTTATAAATGGCATTGTATATATTCTGTTCCATAGTCTTGTTCTTTATTTGTTAGTGTCCTCTTCCGTATTGTTATTGTTGCCATACATACCGGCCATCATCTTTTGCATATTCTCCATAGCAAGTTGCTGCATCTTCTGTATTTGCTCCATATCAATATTCTGCATCGCCTGCTGCATCATTTCCTGTTGCATCTGTTGAAGCTGTGACATATCGAAGCCCATTGTTTCTCCGTCTTCGTCACCACCTTCTTCGTCATCATCTACATCCAGTTCTCCTTCCATGATATTATCCATCGCTTCATATAATATCGGAGCAGCTTCTTCCCATGACATGGCAGAGGTAGCCTTCATTGCTTTCACAACTACCGCATTCACATCATTCTGCACATTATTATAATAGTACAATTCATAGAATTTATTAATAATAAGCAGGCAGCAAACGATGAAGTCACCTGATTCCAATGCCGAGCCGGCTTTCTCGTATGCATCTTCAAAGTTATCCTGAATGTTTTTCAGTACGGAACGGCGTCTGTCCGAAATGAAAGTTTCAACAAAGTAAAGATCGGCAGCCAGTTGCTCCTTCGTCATTTCCTGAAGGCGTGTGACAACAGATTTGGTACGGGATACGATCTCCGGCAACGGCATATCCTCCCGCCCATGATCTGTAATCGCTTTATCAAGATCATTCAGCAGTTGCCCTTGCGGACAGACAAAATAGCATATTTTAAGAAGCGTACTGGATAATATATTCCAGGCATAACCATACTTTCGTTCTGTCTCGAAGTATTTTACAGCGTCCATACATTCCTTACAGCTCTGCTGGAGGGCTTCGTATACCTTATCCACCGTTTCATTGTCGTATGGAGTAATTTTGGGCTCATAAATGCGCTCGGCCTTGAACTTAGTCACAAATTCGTCATCATACTTATCTCCTATCCGGCAGATTTCCTCAAGCACATAGTATATCTTGTAAGGATTGCATAAAGCCACCGGACAATGAAAGTCAAAGAACAACTTATCATTCTGCAAAGAGATACATGCTAACGTCAGTTCTGTCAGATTCAAAGCTGCCACCTGGCGCAGCAAAGGAATCCTCCCCTTTTCCGGCAACAACAGAAATGGAGCTGTAATATTCAGCTGGTCACCCTCCAGCCTCAGATAGACCATAATGGAACCATGAGGCACGGCAAACTCCGTTCCTTCGGCATTACCAAATTTGCTGCGTAACTCCGGATCAATATAATCCAGCAACAGATAAAAAGACTGTAAGCGCTCTCCCTTTTCAAAGGCATCTGTACTCTTCTCAAAAGCTTCTACATCCACCTTGCTCTGTGTAGAAGCAATGATCGGACTATGAAAACTCAGTGTTTGTTTCATAATTCTAATGTTTGGTTTAACAAATTATTTCATTCTCATTCTTAACCATTTAAAAGTCCCGAAGCACAGCCTCCAATGTCGTTTCCTGCGCTATCCCCATCTTTTCGGTACGAATTCTTTTCAGTCTTTTCTTCACCGAATCTTTCTCCAGATGCATGATCTTAGCAATATCAGTCTGCGAAAACTGCATTTTCACCATACAGCAATACCGCAAATCCTCCTCATTCAGTGCAGGATACTGATTCTTCAGACGTTCTGTAAAATTCAGGAAGATACTGTTGGCATTCTTGAATATAACTTTCCAGTCCTCATTCTTGAGCATTATATTCTGCTGGGTCTTTGGATTTTCAATCACAGGAATACAAGTTTCATTCAGGCGCTTAAAGAACTCAACCTTTAGTAAAGCCTCTTTCTCCCGAATCTGCGCTTCCCTTTCCTTAGCTTCCGACAAGTCTTTTTCTGCCTGTAGTTTTTCTATTTCACGGTACTTCAACAACTCCTGCTGATGGGCAATCTGTCCTTTCTGACGCAATACTTCCTGTTGTTTCCTTTTATATAAAAAGAAGTAGATGCATACCCCTAACAAAATCGCCAGGCAACAAACAATAGTCACAACGTACAGTTGCAGCTTCCTTTCTACCGCCTGTTGCCAAAGACGGGTATTGGCTTTTTTCAATTCATCATTGTGATAATTCCGGTGCAAAGTCAGTAAACCTTCCTTATCTCTCTCCTCTATGAGCCTATCCCGCAAGTCAGCATGTCGGTTCATATAATAATATGCCGAATCCATCTGCCCGGTAGCAGCATAAATTTCAGCCTTAGCCAAAGACTTTCGAGTTGTATATTGTATATCTGTTGTATCTTCCACCGCTTTATTAATGTAGTAGAAAGCAGAATCATACTGATGCAGTTCAGTCAGTGTGTTTGCCTTATTTATATAATGATCATAGATATATTCATTTTCCTCTCCGAAAAGTTCAAATAGAATAGCCAAATCTTTATCGCGATACATCAACGCCTGTTTATAGTCCTTCATTGCCATGCAAAGATGGGCATGCTGTGAATAAATATGTGATAATGTCCGGACCAGATTCTCTTTCTCAGCCAGCTGTATCGCTTGCACAGAATATTTATAGGCGCTATCCAGTTGATTTGTCTGCATAAATCCGTGAGTGATATATGGCAACAGTGCACAGATATACAAAGGATTACCAATCCGTTCGGCATAAGGTAACGCTGCCTTCCCCAACCGTAGTTCCTCGTCAGGAATCAGTCGCAAGTTGAAAAGACGACTCATTTTATACCTGACCATGAACTGAAGTTCATCGTTATCACTCTCTCCCAACCAATCGATTGTCTTTAGGAAATTATGCAGGGAAGCTTCCGAATCTTCATTATCCATTGCTACCAGACCGGCATTATAATAAGCCAGTGCCGCATGAGCAGAGTCCTTCGTACCTTTATAATAATCGATTGCAACAGATATAAGTGAATCACTTTTATGCCCCTCATCAGATGACTGATTAATCACTTGCGTCATTAGCAGCGCATATAAAGCGCCATTTGAATCCGACAGCCTCTCCGGATACTGAATTTGGCGAAGCAAAGAAAGGGCGCTGTCCGGTTTCAGCCTGATTAATTGTTCGATAGATAACAATCGGTCGGCTGTATGACGACAAGCACTCAATAAGAACCCTAATAATATAAAAAGTAAAGTTTGTCGTAAATGCTTCATGAACAAAAGGTTTATGTTTCCCAACTAAAGAGACGAATCTCTGAATGCAAATGTAGGAATAATAATGAGAGTTGCTTTATAAAATAGGGGGTATAAATATATTCTTAATTAAATCAAATATTTGCCTGTTTATCAAATCAATATAGTATACAGTAAAGGGGGACATAGGGGGACATTTACTGTTTTATAGGGGATAATCGCAATATGAAACCACTCAGAATTCAATAAAATTGATGTACCCCAAACAAAAGAAAAACGTTGACTATTATTAAATAATCAACGTTTACATCAGTGATTCCGAAGCGATTCGATTTTTAAAATACCATAAAGGTAAATATGAGCTAATAATATTGATTATCAATAGATATATAAAATATCATGTTGCATATCATTTTATTTCGTTGTGCAATATTGCAGTGATGTTGTGCAATATTAGTATATTTGCACAACCAATAATTGATGAGATATGACTACCGTAAAAGCATTCATCCGAACAGGAAAAAAAGACAAAGAAGTCAATATTAGATTTCGTCTGTCTGATGGAAGAGATGTACAATTATTCCATAAATCTGAATTTATGGTACTTCCTATTCTTTGGGATGCCAAGAATGAACAATATAAAGCTAAGAGTGTGATAAAACTGGAGCAAAGAACACTATTCAATTCCTCTATCAATGAAAGGAAAAGCCTCATCTTGTCTATATACGGTGGAGATAAATCTTTGACAAGCGAGAAACTTGAAGATCTGATAGACAAACATCTCCATCCTGAGAAATATGATATAACAAACAGAAAAGAATCATTATGCGAGATGTTTCAACGCTATGTTGATGGTTGGTTAGATACAGGTGTTATAGGTTCCGGAAGAAAGAAACACTATGATGTAGTTATTCGAGAACTAACACGATTTTTTATTATCAATGGTATTGACGGGTGTCCTGTAGAGGATTTCAATAAAGATAGTATTTTGAAATTCCGTGATTTTCTACGCTCCGAATACAAACTAGTAGATAAATATCCGGGACTATATGTGGACATGAATAGCAGAAATAGACCATCAAAAGAAAGAAGCCAGAATACAATAGCCGAGAAACTTCTGTTGCTTCAAGCATTTATGGTGGAACTTGAAAGTAATGATATTATCCCTGTATCCCCGTTCCGTAAAATAGGAAAAGAGAAGGAGGCGATAATGAAACAACAATATGATGAACCTATCTTCCTTACTAAAGCAGAATTTAATACTATTGTGGCGAAAGATTGTCCTGAACCGCTTCAACGTGCGAAAGATATATTTATAGTACAATGCTGTTTCGGATGCCGTGTTGGAGACTTTAGGCGGTTTACTTTTGATAATATTGGCATTGAAGATGGAATACCTTTTATTCATTATCTCCCTCAGAAAACGCATAAGGATGGGCTTATACGTACTGAAATAAAAACTCCAATTATTCGACTTGCATACGATATAATAATGAAGTATCGAGGCGAATTATCAAACAATGCCTTACTTCCCTATTATCCAGAAGGAAACGGAGAAACCGGCTACAATTATCAAATAAAGCAATTACTTGAGTATTGCGAGATAAACCGGAAGGTAGCAATGTTTAGCACAACATTGGGAACCAATGAGTATAAATGCATTTATGAAGTTGCAAGTAGTAAACTTGCCCGTAAAACCCATGTTGATTTGATGAATAAAGTGCAGGTTGATAAATATGCAGCAGGACTTCACGCTAAGAATAGTAGTGCAGTAGAACGATACACCAATATGGGAATCAAAGAACGGTTTATACTGATGTGTGCTGCTTTTGGATGCGAAGGATATAAAGTTAACAACACACTTGACATAGTGCATAATTGATACCAATATGGAAATTACTAACATAAAACGTTTCTCAGAGGTATATAATAACCTTCGGGAATACTTTAATAGAGTTGAACCTTATACATATCAGCAAGAATCATTGTTTCCTCAAATAGCAGGTCCACTTGCAATTAAAAAAGGTTTTAATGCTAGTGACTGGGATATTCCATGCAGTAGTAGCACATTTAAAAATTTATATGATAGTTTTATAGATGAACTAAGCAATGCTGTTTTAGACTATTCTCAAAACACAGTAGTGACAATGCTTAAAGTTCATTTCGTCAGTATAAACTATGTATTTAAGGGTAGCCTCAGCGATGTATTCAAATTTGACCGTGAGGACTTAATAGAACTAATAGAGTCCTTTAATGAGGCAACAAAGCTACTATATAACCTCATAAATGATCCTGAAACAGTATATAGTTATGGTCTAATAGGTTATTATGATTCTTTCAAAGAAGAAGCTAGGAAGAAGAGAGAAAAACGAATATTAGAAGCACAAGTTAAAGAAGTATCTTATACTGACGAAGATTTTGAAAACTGTATTCAAAAAATGTTTGATAAAGGAACAATTGATGCGATAGTCAATGAAACGATGCATGAGTTCTTAAATGATGAAGATACAAAGCATATCCAGAAACGAACTATTAAATCCGCCTCAAAAGATAAGAAGCAGACATTTGAAAGTATCATCCAAAGCGATGATAAAGAAAAGCTACTAAAAAGGCTTCATTACCTGATTGATAATAAAGGAGGCGCTGATGCTGGAGCTGTTTTACTTAAAGCTTTCATAGATGGTCATTTAACCCAAACTCCAACTAGGGGAATGTATGAATCAGAATTTACGCTTATCGGTTCATGGCAAGGCATACATAACTATATGAGTGACAATAGCGCAAAAGCCTTAGATAAAGCAAATAAGATAATAATTTTCGACTAAATCTAAACTTATAAAGTTGATACAGGTTGATGTAGGTTGATACAGATTGATATCAATTCACATCAACCTGTATTTTTTGTACTTCATTTTACGACCTCATAATTTTGCTTCATCAAACAACCGATAGCAGTAGCTACCTACCGGGGAAAGATGAATCAATAAGCAAAAGTTATGAGTATTCAAGAAATAATTCAAAGCGGTGCCAATGTTTCAATAACTGTTGGGACCAACGATTTACTACAGTTCGCTAATCACCTCATTCGCTCCACTAAAGAAGAGCTAGAGAGTACCATCTTAGCTAAACAAAAGGAAACCTATGTGAAACCGGATGAAGCAAGCCGACAACTGCATGTGGATCGTTCCACTCTATGGAGATGGGCTAAGACCGGCTATCTTATTCCTGTAGAGGTTGGAGGTAAAAGATTGTACAAGCAGTCTGATATTGATATTATCCTCAACAAATAAATGGAGGCTAAGACCATGAGAGAGAATAGCCAAAGAGATACGTTTATCTTCTATCGCAGCTTTAAAGAAAGCATGAACGAACTTTCCGATGCTGATAAGTTAATAATGTACGAAGCTATTTCAGACTATAGCCTCGACATGAAAGAGCCAGAACTTACAGGCTTTCCCAAAGCTTTATTTTCCATCATACGCCCTATTATTGATGCAAACTGGCAACGATACAATAACGGGTGTAAAGGTGGTGCTCCTAAAGGAAATAAAAACAATCGTTTCTCTAAAAGTACAACCGAAGTACAACCAAAAGTTAACCAAAGTACAACCGAAGTACAACCAAAGTACAAGCTAATATATAATGATAATGTAAATGATAATAAGAATAAAAATATAGAGAAAGAGAAAATAATAAAAGAGAAAAGTCTTTCTCTTTCCGACCGAACCAAAAAGTTCAAAGAAGAATTAACTCCTTTTGTGGAGAAGTACGGCAAAGATATGATTTTCGCTTTCTTCGATTATTGGAGTGAACCTGATAAGGCTAAAAACAAGATGCGCTGTGAAATGCAAAAGACATGGAGTACTGCCGGACGGTTAAGAACATGGGAAAGGAGGAACAATGAAAAACGTTAATCACTACTTATCAGACAAAGAGTGTGAGTTATGTGTACTTGGAACGTTGTTGCTTGAACGTAATGCTATTCATCAAGTAAGAGAGTTCTTAAGCCCTAAAAGTTTCTACATTAACTTCCATAGGGAAATATATTGCGCCATCCTTGCGATGATCGACCGAGGAGATCGGGCCGACATAGTTAGCATTATGCCAGAGCTAAAGAAACGTAATGTAGAATTTACTCCATTTGAGCTGGTCTCTATTACGCAGAATCATACGTTTGACCTTGTGCAGTACGCTTGCCGACTTAACGAATTGGAAAAGCGTAGAAGCCTTTACGAGTTAGGGCAATATCTTGTGTCCAATGGTAGTAATGAGTCAGAAGATATTGAGGAAGTTGTTCAGTCTGCCAATGATAAACTATCGTCCATATTTGGAGGTTTGGAGAATCACGTTAAAACGGCATCGGATTACATGACCGAAGTTTATCAACGGGTTAATGATAATCTGAATAGCATTAGCACTCCTGGCACATTAACCGGATTTAGCGCAATTGACAGCAAAGGAGGGTTTCAGCCAACGAATCTGATAATTTGTGCTGCCGAATCAAGTCAAGGGAAAACAGCTTTTGCAAATGCGGTGACATTATCAGCGACAAAAGCCGGGGCAAAGATTGCTTTCTATTCAATGGAAATGAGCGGTTCCCAGTTAATGACAAGGCTTGCCGCCATTGAATCCAGCATACCAGTATCGGTACTGACAAATGAGAAACTAACCAGTGAGCAACTTAAAAACTTCGATGTATCAGTAGCTTCTCTTTCCAAACTGGGTATTTACTTCGACGACCGTAGTACATCAAGTATTGAAACGATTCTTGCTTCTATTCGTTCGCTAGTGATAAAACATCAAATTCAAGGTGTAGTTATCGACTATATGCAAATACTCACAGTTAACAAGAAGGGAGGCAGTACAGAAGAATCCATAGCGGAAGCAGCAAGGCGTTTGAAGAATATAGCCAAAGAACTTAATATCTGGATTTTGGCGTTATCCCAGCTCTCACGTGACAGTACAAACCCAGTTCCAAGCGTTAACAGATTAAGAGGATCCGGACAAATAAATGAAGCTGCCGACATGACAATACTGATATACCGTCCGGAAGCCTATAACAAGCGTTATCCCGAACCGTTTCAGTCTACTAATCCAAAGGGTACGGCACTCATAGATATTGCCAAAGGGCGTAATGTAGGAGTATTCAAATTCATTGTTGGCTTTAATGCTGCTACTACCCATTTCTATGAGCTGAACGAAAGACCAATTTTGCCATTTACTGAAAATGAATTGGACGATAACCCCTTTTAAAACTAGTACCAATAGTTATCACTATGACTGAAATAGAAAATTATGTCACAAAACGCTATGAAAGATGGTTGGATTATGCTTCCTACCATTGTGCAATGGCCGGCATAGAAGATGAAGCTACTGATGTACTTAATGAAGTGATGTCAATGCTATTAGCCAAGCCTCATCAAGAGCTAGAAAAAATGTATCAAGCTAAAAAAGGACAGTATAGGGAGCTTGATTTTTTTGTGCTAAGAATGATAAAGATAAATGCTACATCAATAACAGCACCATATAGAAGTAAAAACAAGTCTATACCGAAAGACGCTAATACTGATTATACGAAGCTCGATATCATAGATGAGACTGATAACGATACAGATCGTGCCGGGGTGATTATGTGGCGTATGCGTATAGTGCGTTTTATCTTTGACCGCTTGGAACTATCAGAGTTTGACCGGGCCGTATTTGAATATCATTTCTTTCAAGATGGGAAGTTTACTGACTGGCCAAAGACTGACACTCTAAAGAACCTATATAGCAGTTACAGTTATACCCGTGCCATTATTCAGCGCATTGTATGTGCTTTAGGTATTGGTAAGCCTGTTGCACAACCTAAAGGAATTACCCAATCTATGAAAAGGCGTATTATAAAAGCCTCACGTCAATTCATAGAGAAAACTGATAAGAGGCTTTTGAACCGTATAAAAAACATTGATTTTATGGAAGATGAAGAATTTGATAACGAGTTGTTAAAGTCGGAAGAACAAGAAGCTAAAGACTTTGAAAGAAGAATTAACGGTGATGAGGATAATATGACAGAAGAAGATTACCGTAAACTAATGGACGGTGACGACTACAGAACGGTAGGTGTTGCAGATATTGGAGTAACCAGCAGTAGAACTAATCGCCTGCAGACAGGTGTAGCTAACCTGGAATTAGACGAGATAGAGGATTAATGCACTTAAGTAAATAACGATTAAACATTAAAATGATGAAAGAAAAGGTTTTGATTTCAGAAGATACAGTAGAAATAAATGCTAAATTGAGAGAGATAGAGCGTAGTGTAGTTCCTCAGTTAGAGATTGTAAAAAAGGCTTTTGAGAAATTAAGTATTGGAACACTGACCAGCTCCCGATTAAAAAGCCTATTGTTTGATGATTGGCTTATTCTAAGATCGGAATTAGCAAAAGAAATGACCGAACTTAATGATAATGCAATGTTGGACCAGGTGATACAGAAGCAAATAAAAACCTCACTGGGGATTTTAGGCAATAAACTACAGGAGTTTTCAGAGAGTGGTAGTGCATATCTGAAATACTATATATCCATTGATGAGACAGGAAAGTTCTTTGTTCCTGACGAATCCATGGAAGAACTGAAAGATATGTCACGCGTCTATGTAACTAGTGCAAAAGGACTAGAGTTGTATGATGCTCATAAAGCAGCAGCCAAAGCCCTAAATGATTTCTACACATTGGCTAAAGAAGATATGACAGCTAATATAAGTTGCCTTATTAATCTTTTTGACATAGGAGAAACTGGAACGGTTATTCCGGCAGAACAGGACTATGAAAGATATACCTACGCCAAAAAAACAGGGAAGAAGAAGGGGAAATGAGAAGAACCTAACAAACCCCCTCGGTAAAATAAGTCGTTTCACTATTAAGGTTAGAACTGGGGGATCTAATTGTGATAAAACAACCGTTTATTGCATCAAGAATGATCGGGAATGTTCTGGAATAATCGAGAATGTTCCCGGTTTACTTTCCACAAGTAAGCAAAGCGGAAAGTAAAAAACAAGTGTAACGCATTCAGGCTGTAACCTAGCACTAACTCAGAATTTCTTCAGTCCCTAAAAAAGAGAAAGAAAATATCTATAATTACAGAATTATCACTATATTTGTATCGGTGTTCACCCGAAAGGGCTTACACCCCACCTCAGGCAGATTTGATTACATCAGGTCTGCCTGTTGTATTTTTATCAATCCTATATTTCTTTAGTCCTTAAAAGGTGCGCGTGAAATCTTCACATGATGATACCTAACCAAGTACGGCAACTTTACGGCATCCATAGAAGGGAAACGGCAATATTACGGCCGAATAAAGCACAAAACAACGGGGTGATTAGGGGGGATGATGAAAAGCCAACATCGGTAATACCGAGGGCGGGTGATGTGTTGGAGAAAGAACGTATCAGTAACTATCAGGATCCACCGGCAACCGTTCCCGGAGAACTGGCTAGCATCGAGCCTCAGCATATTAACCACCCCCATAACCACCGTAACGAATACAGTAGATGAGACTACCAATCCACCCGCCAATGTAGGTTGTCAGTGTTAGGGTTAAAAACCGACTTTCCCGATACTACAAAAAAGAGGCTATAAGTCTCGTTATAACATTAGACGATGACGTAACTTTGAGTTACCTCATCCTACTAAAAAGAAACTACAAGCATCGTTATGGCCTCGCGAATCGCGACCCCATATTTAAATAACCCAATCAAATGCTTGCTGATAGATGATATTTGAGATAGATTTGATTTTATTAAATACTCGTTCGAATAATTATCGGGGCTTAAAACTGCTTAAAATGATTTGTTCCTTTTGATGAGGCTTTTGCTTTGGCATTCCTTTTCACCTCCCAGAATATCAAATGGGATATCAGCCAGATAGATGATAAATATACTTTCTGGAATTGAAGTACTGCTAATGAGTAGATGATGATCAATAGAGATTGTTTATCTCAATTTGATCATCATCTATATTGGATTATTGCGGTGGGATCTTTTTATAAGCCGATGAGGTATATAAATCTTTATGCTCTTGCTTAGCCAATAAATCAAAGCGTAAATTCTTTAATAAAGCATACTTTTCAATTAGTGGTTTGAATTTATCTTTGCCATTATCTGAAAGACAATTATAGAATAGCCATACAAGTTCATACTTGGATAATTGAGCTCTTACCATACTTGTATATTGATATCTATCTTCAAATGAATCAGGAAGTAAAGTAGTCTCATTTACAAACTTAATAATACGGTATAAATGTCTAAAATAATGATCAAGATAACTTGTTAATAAATACAATTCATATATTTTGAATTCATCTATGTTTTTTTGCTGTTGACTTTTTGTAAATTGTGTTATACTTATTTCTCCGTATTCATTTTTTTCTTTAATTATTACTTCTTTTCTTAAAGCATTAAACAATGATGATGACTCTAAAGACACATTGGAGTCAATTATCACATACAGTGGCCGCTTCAACAAAAAAGAATAAAATACCTCCCTATCATTTATCGAAATACGAGTATTACCACTTTTGTATTCATATGATAAACCTTTTACTATATCTTGTTGAAGAGAGAGCATATTAAAGAAAGTATTTTCAAATCTCTGCCTTTTCAGTGTTTCATTTTGTTGTTCAAACTCATGTTTCTGACCTTCTAGCTCTTCGCGTGTTTGTTTCAGCTCTTCTCGTTGTAGTTGAAGCTCCTTTTTCTGAAGGATTATAGCAAATATCACTCCAGCAAACGCTAGTGCAGAAAATAGGGCATTAATAGCCCCTGAGCTATCTCCAAATACACCTGGGTTAATTAGTATATCTTGTGGCTCTTTTACAACATATTTACTATTTACATATTCATGTGTTCCCCATAAACCCCCACAGTAAGATACAAACAGCTATTAATAACACAAACCACCAATTGGAAATGGATCTATCTTTCTTTTCAGAATCACTCATAATCTTTTCTATATGGCTAATAAAATCAATATTCTAATGAAAAAGTATAAGGATATCAATATCCCTGTAGTAATAATTGTTTTGGTGATCCAAGTATGCTGAAAGATATCCCAAGAATACATACCTCCATCAGCCCAAGCGTGTGCTACTTTCTTGGCCATCCAATATCCAATGCCAATTAAGGCCATGCCTAATCCAAGACCTAAAACATATCTCCTTTCAATAAACTGTATATCAAATATTAATGATGAGGCAGCGAGTAATATTCCACACAGCAGAACCAGTTTCCACCAATGGTCTACTTTAAATAAGTTCCCTAGTTCCATAGCTATTCAACTTTAATGTTGATATTTTTTCCACAATTAGGACAAGTGAGAGAAGCTGTATCGCTCTTTGGTCGCTCAAAGAGTTCTGTAAACGGCACTCCTAGAGCTTCTGCTATTTTTTCTAAAGTCCCTATCGTTGGATTACCTTTTAAGGAGGCTCTTAGACCGATGTCTGAAACATTTAGCTTTTCTGCTAGCTCCTTAAACAAAATACCTTTCTCCTTGCAAATGTCTTTAACTCTTAATTCCATAATGTATAATATTTGTTTTATTGCACAAAGATAAACATGAAAACGATAAAAACAATAAGTATACATTATGATTTTTAATAAAAACAAATGTTAAACATTATATTTTGTTTAGGAAAAACAAATGATATATATTATCTTTGTATCGTAAAACAAAAGATAAACATTATGAAACAGTATAATTTAAGTGAGATAATGAAGAAAGCACACCAGCTGTATAAAAACGCTCGTGCAAAGTACCCTACTTTTTCAGATGCTCTTAAAAGAAGCTGGAAGTCGGCTAAATTCAATGTTCAGGTAACAGAGAGTATCAAGGCTATAGATGCAGAGAAAGAAGTACAGAAAGCAAAAGAACAGGAAGCACAGGAACAGGCTCAAATACGCTCTATACTCTTTAATGCAGAGTTGGAAGCACAACGTGTCAAACGTGAAGCAGAAGCCAAAGTAGAGCGCATGAGAGCTGAGATAGCAGCACGCAAAGCAGGTATCACTTATGCTGAATATCAAAACAGATTAAGCCAGTCTATGGGTTACGGTTGTAGTTCCTATTGTGGAGATTAAGATATGGAACAGGTCAATAATAACCTTTATATCACTGCAGGCAGCTTGCTATCAGTAAAAGACCTGATAGCATGGTTAGAAAACCGTAAATCTGTAAACGTGACCATAATAATACAGTCTATCGGTGATATCACAAATAGCAATATTGAGAATGTCAATGTACTAAAACGCTGATGTTATGGTAGAAATAATTATAATACTGGGTAGCCTCATCATTGGGCACTACCTATTTAGAAAAGATGGAGAAAATTTATTTTATTGATAATCAATTATAATACTATTACAATGGAAAAAGAACAATTAAAACCGAGTAGACCAGTAGCCGCTTCTACAAAAAGAAAACCAATGACTATTGATCCGAGATTACAAATCATTTTGGAAAGTCTGAATGATGCTAAGAAACAATTCAACGAAGTGTATAATCAAATAATGTCAGAAGGTATTGGCGTTTATGAATCCGCTCAAAAAGACTTTATGACAGACCTTGATAGTGCCATTTCCAATACTACATACATGGCTGCCCTAAAGATTGAGTTTGACTTAAGGGTACTATGTGCAAATGAAAAGCAGGACGGAGGTGCACTATGAAAACAAAATATACTAGTCCGATCGAGATAGCAGCTTTTAAAGCAGGACTTACACAAGGTCGCATTGAGGGCATGTTATCCTATCAAAAACACTTGCTCAACCAAATACGAAAAGAGAACGAGCAACTGAATAGACAACTGCAGGAACAGAAAGGAGAAAAGTATGATTGATCGTACATCAAAGAACAGCCTGACTATAAAGGAGCAGAATAATGAGATTCGGGAAATATTGGGAACCATAGATGAATTTCATGAATGGGCAAATGTTTCTTATTATGTTGAAACTCTTAAAAATATGACTTATACATTTGCACATGACAGAGATAATAATCCGAAAGCGGTGGAAGATGTTGTATTTACCGGATTCTATATAGCCGAGTATATAACCAAATTAAAAGAGAACTTTGATAAACTCATGGAGTTACATCCGGAACTGGTGAAATGATAATATACAGAAATAGGATATGACAGAAAATTGTTGAGTTGTGCAAATGTTGTGCAACTAGTAAAACAAGAAAACCGCAATTGCTTGACATTAAAAGCATTGCGGTTTTTCTAAGTGATTCCGAAGCGATTCGAACGCTTGACCCACGCCTTAGAAGGGCGTTGC
>OGZM01001482.1_pt1 | contig 18252 bp, 18 predicted proteins | sample 1576821 | NCBI WGS metagenome assembly OGZM01 (sample SAMEA3541491, study PRJEB24748) | human gut metagenome | biome: human gut; feature: human-associated habitat; material: faeces | place: China | collected 2012
ACAGTCAAGTTTTCTGTATTCTGTTTCGCTGCATAAATTACGCTGATATTTTTAAAATCGAAAGTTTTATTCTTATTACAAATGCAACAGTCCCTTTATTTTTATATCATTCTTTTGGGTTTTGTTTTATATAATATTTAATTACTTTTGTGGCTAATTTATATTGTTCATAGGTCATTGAGATTTTTCCTTTTGCTATAGAAATGACCTGATCCTCTTTTAATTTTGAAACTGTACGGTTAATAGTTTTTACAGTAATTCCGGTTTCTTCAAACAACTCCTGTCTTGTTTTTTTAATAACCAGATATTTATTTTTTGAAATATTATTTTCCTGAGCATATTTTATCAGATAATCAAGCAGCAAAAAATGCGGAGGATAAAAAAGCTTTGCTCCTCTGTTTGATGAAGAACGATATAACTTTAATGCTACTTTTTGAGATACCAAATAAAGAAAATGAATATCTTTTTTTATCCACTCTTCAAAATCAGCTCTGGATATATACATAATAATACTTTCAGTAATAGTTTCAATAGTTACGGAAGTTTCTTTCATTCCAGCCAGAATAGTAACTTCTCCAATAAAATCAATAGGTTCATTTTTTTCAATCATAAAAATATTACCATCTTCAAACAGATTTATTACTCTGTGCTCACCGCTTGCAACTATTCCAAAAATATCAAGCTCTGTCTGCTGATGATGGATAATAGTTCCAGGCGGATGAATTTTAACAATAAATTTACTTTTTAATTCTTCCGGCATATTACAAAGATACTCTTTAAGCTGCGGCACTTTTTCAATAACATCATCAAAAGTCATATTTCCTCCTTAACAGACAATAATATTTTCCTTGAGAATTTATTATAACACAAAAAAATATTAAATTCTTCTCATTTGTCCTTTTTTTTAAAAAAATTTTTTGATACAATGGCGTGTATTTAAAAATAAAAAAATTATTATATAAATATTATTTAAGAGGTGGAGAGAGAATTATGGCAGAAAAAAAGAAAGAAGAAATGATGTATGGTTCATTGCTTGAAAGGTTGAAAACAGAGAAAAAAATATATGTTTTCGCTTTTGTTTTCATTGTGATTGCAGAGATGATCGGGCAGATTTCTATTCCGTTGAAAGTGGGAAGATTTATTTTATTTCCAATCTTTTACTCTTTAATTTTAGGAATGCTTAGCGGACCTGAATGTTTAAAATTTATAAACAAGAAAGAGGTAAAAGCAGCAAGTAGATTAGTTATAGTATGTATTTGTCCTTTTATTGTAAAACTGGGAGTTAATGCTGGAGCTAATATAGAAACAGTAATTTCAGCAGGTCCTGCACTTCTTCTTCAGGAAATAGGAAATCTGGGAACAATATTTTTAGCTATGCCTGTGGCTTTACTGCTTGGATTAAAAAGAGAGGCTATTGGAGCTACACATTCAATAAACAGAGAAAGCAACTTAGCTCTTGCAACAGATCTTTTTGGAGCTGATTCTCCTGAGGCAAGAGGAAGCTTATCAATATATATAGTAGGTGGAATGATTGGAACAATTTATTTTGGACTTATGGTATCATTGATTGCCTACACAGGAATATTTCATCCATTTTCATTAGCATTGGCAAGCGGAGTTGGAGCAGGAATTATGATGGCTAGTGCAACTGCATCACTGACAGAGATTTATCCTGCTATGGCGACACAACTATCAGCACTGGCAAGTGCAAGTGAAACTTTATCAGGAATCACAGGTATTTATGTAGCTATTTTTGTAGGAATACCTTTAACAAAGAAAGTTTATTCATTTTTAGAACCAAAATTATCTTATCGTAAAAATAAAGGAGAAAATAAATAATGAGATATAGAGAGTGGATATTTTTATTTGTATTAGCAGGTTGCGGTATTGCTCTTGCAAACTTTGTTGGATTTCAAGTTGGATTAAAAGAATCTTTACCGGGAATTGGGATTTTATTAGGGACATCTATATGTGCTATTGTAATATCAAGAGCTTTACCTTTTATTAAACTTCCGATAGTTGCATATTGCTCTATATTAGGTTTGTTAATTGCATGTCCAATATCTCCGATTAATGATTTTGTAATATCATCAGTTAATAAGATTCAGTTTACAGCTCCTTTAACAATGGTTGGAGCATTTGCAGGGTTATCTATGAGTGACCAGATTAAAAGTTTTGCAAAACAAGGATGGAAGATGATAATAATAGGAATTTTGGTAATGACAGGAACATTTTTAGGGTCTGCCTTAATTTCTCAAATAGTTCTTTCATTCACAGGAGTGATTTAATAGTGTTATTAAAAAATATTGCTTACTTAAATGAAGAATACGATGTTGTTTTTAATTATGATATTAGAATTACAGGTAATTCTATTGAGGAGATAAAAAAAGATTTAACTCCAAGAGAAAATGAAGAAGTAATAGATGGGAATAATCTTCTGACAGTTCCCGGTTTGTGTGATGCTCACACTCACATAGGACAGCAGCTTTTAAAAGGAAAAGTTTTAGATGCAGAGGGGATAATCTGGAAAGATATTATGCTCCCTTTTGAAAGTTCTTTAAATCCAAAGCTTATGAGATTAAATGCTAAACTGGCTCTTATAGAGATGATTAAAGGAGGAACAACATCTTTTATTGATGCAGGAAGTTATTATATGGATGAAGCCTGCGAGGAAATTGCCAAAAGCGGTGTGAGAGGAGCTCTTACTTATTCCTCTATGGATGACAAAACTCTTCCTGAAAGTATTCGTGACGATGTGCAGAGTGTTGTGAACAAAAACGACAGCCTTTATGATAAATGGAATGGAAAAGGATTAATTCAGATATATTATTCTATCCGTTCTTTAATGTCAGTGTCAGAAGAGTTAATTTTATCTGTGGCAGAACATGCAAAAGAAAGAGGAACAATGTTGGAAGCTCATATGAATGAGTATGACAAAGAGGTTCAGTATGTTATAGAGAAAACAGGACTGCCTCCTTATGAATATCTGGATTCTTTAAAAGTATTGGGAGATTATTTTATTGGAGCTCATTCGTTAATATTGACAGAAAAAGAAAAAGAGATTATCTCAAAAAATAATATTCAGATTTGCCAGTGCCCGTTTTCAAATTCTGGAAAAGCTTTAGCAGATACTCCCGATTTATTAAGAAGAGGGATAAAAATAGGACTGGGAACTGACGGAGCAGCTCACGGCGGTTTAAGTTTATGGGATGAAATGAAAACTTTACGCTGCATGATGAATGTTACTTGGGGAATAAAAGAGGGAAACAGAAAAATAATGCCTGCTAAAGAGCTGTTAAAAATGGCTATGGGAAATGGAAAATATTTTTTAAGAAAAAATATTGGAACAATCAAAGAGGGATTTTTGGCAGACTTAATATTTGTTGATTTAAATCAGCCTCATTTATGGTTCAGCAGTAATTATACAAATACTTTGTTTGAATGTGTAAACAAAGGAGATATAATTCATTCAATGATAAATGGTGAATGGGTTATGAAAGACAGAAAAATATTAACAATAAATGAAGAGAAAGTTCGTGAAGAAATGGAGGAAATATTAAAATGCTTATAGTTATTCTTGCAAACATCATTGTAGGGGGATTAGTAGGATTAACAGGAATAGCAGGTTTTTTGCTTCCAATGCTGTATGTTTCTATGGGCTATAATGTATACGAAGCTTTGGCACTTAGTTTTTCTGCATTTTTAATTTCAGGACTTATAGGTTCTATAAATTATTACAGACATAAGCAGCTGAATATTTTTTTTGGTCTAAAACTTGGAATAGGAAGTTTTTTAGGAGCTTGTCTTGGAGTTTATTTAAACTCTATGATAGATGAATCTATAATAAAAATTTGTTTGTACTTGGTTGTTTTATTTTCAGGAATATCTATTTTATTAAGAAAGGATAAAGAAAAGAAAAAAGATAAAGAACCAAGTTTGTTCAGCATTTTATTAATAGGATTTACAACAGCTGTTGTGTGTGCCTTGTCCGGAGCAGGAGGACCAATACTGGTGATGCCTTTATTAGTGGTTTTAGGTGTTAACATAAAAGAAGCTATAGCTTTGGCACTTTTTGATTCTATATTTATAGCTGTTCCAAGTGCTGTTGGATATTTCAGCAGTTCTTATTCATCATCATTATTAAATATTCTTTTTATTTCTCTGGCTGCACATGGAGCAGGTGTGTTTTTTGGGAGTAAGTACAGTGTAAAAGTAAATCATACTATTATTAAATACAGTGTGGCTGTGATTTCTATAATTGTGGCTTTGTATAAATTATTTGGATAAAATATGTATTATCCCATGGATTTGTTCCGTGGGATTTTTTATTTACAGGATATTTATTATATGATATTTGATATTAATTAGTATCAATAAGTATCAATTGATATCAATTAGTATCAGTAAAAGAGAAATTATAGAAACTAAATTATATAACAAAATATTATCTGACAAAGATTTTTTTTATTAAAAAAAACTTCAGTACAGCTTGAAAAAGATTTTAGAGATGTAACTTATACAACAGTGAGAGCATTAGTAATGAAATTTGAAGGAAAAGGATTATTATACAACCAGAGATATGCAAATAGAGTTAAATATAAAATATTAGATTTGTAAAAAACATAATAAAAAAGTAATAATTTTCCCGTAGGTTATCCTGTGGGATTTTTATATTTATAAAAAAGTAAATTAATTTTTAATATAAAATCTATATATTAAATACAGATTATGGTATAATTAAAAAAAATTTGTGTATCAGAATTCTAGGAGTGAAGGGTAAATGAGAATAGTAGTTGACGGCATGGGAGGAGACAAGGGAACAGCAGAAGTTCTTAAAGGAGTAATCCTTGCTCTTGAAGAAATGCCACAAATAAGCATAACTGTTGTTGGAAAAGAAAATCTTATAAAAGAAATTCTTTCAAAACATAAATATGATGAGAAACGTCTTAATATTGTAAACGCTGACGAAGTTATAGAAATGACAGATGAGCCTGTATCAGCAGTAAGAAAAAAGAAAAACTCATCTATGAATATAGCTCTTGAGTTAGTGAAAAACGGCGAGGGAGATGCCTTTGTTTCAGCAGGAAACACAGGAGCTCTTATATCAGCAAGCCAGTTAAAGCTTAGAAGAATAAAAGGAATTTTAAGACCTGCCATAGCGACAGTTTTTCCTGCTAAGGGAAAAAATATTGTTCTTATGGATGTGGGAGCAAATGCAGATACAAAACCTGAGTTCATAAATCAATTTGCTGTAATAGGGTGCAAGTTTGCAGAAGAGATTCTTCACAGAGAAAATCCTACAACAGCACTTCTTAATATTGGAAGTGAAGAGGGAAAAGGAAACGAGCTTACAAGAGAGGCTTATGAGCTGTTAAGAAACAACAAAAGTATAAACTTTGCAGGAAATATTGAAAGCAGAGATATGATGTCAGGAAAAGTTGATGTTGTAGTAACAGACGGGTTTACAGGAAACATGGTTCTTAAGACAAGCGAAGGTATAGCAAAATATATTTTTGAATGTCTGAAAGATGAAATAAAAGGAAGTATTCTTGCAAAAATAGGAATATTTTTTATGATGCCTGTATTAAAAAAATTAAAGAAAAGATTAGATTCCTCAGAATATGGAGGAGCTTTATTTTTGGGGCTTAACGGAGTGTCAATAAAGGCTCATGGAAATTCAGATGCAGTTGGTATAAAGAATGCCATAAGAGTTGCTAATGAATTTGCAGAAAACAGATTTGTGGAAAAATTAAAAGATATGATAAGTGCACAGGAGGAAGAAGAGTGTTAAAAAGCGTTGGAATTGTCGGATTAGGAATTTACGCACCAGAGAAAGTAATGACTAATGCAGACTGGGAAAAATTAGTAGATACATCAGATGAATGGATAAGAACAAGAACAGGAATACAAGAAAGAAGATATGCTGTAGAGGGACAAGGAACATCAGACCTTGCTGTTGAGGCTGCAAAAAATGCCTTAAAAGATGCAGGGATGGTTCCTGAAGATGTAGAATTTATAATTCTTGCAACTTGTACTCCAGATTACAGAGCACAAAATGCTTCATCATTAGTACAGGCAAAACTTGGTGCAGTTAATGCAGCAGCTTTTGACTTAAGTGCAGCATGCAGTGGATTTATATATGCCCTTTCAGTAGGAAAATCTATGATTCAGACTGGAATGTATAAAAATATATTAGTAATAGCAGCAGAATCAGTATCAAGATTATTAAACATGAAAGACAGAAATACAGCAATTCTTTTTGGTGACGGAGCAGCTGCAGCAGTTCTTAAAGAAGTAGAAGATGGATATGGAATAATATCATCTTTTCTTGGAACAGAGGGAGTGCTTGACGATACTTTAAGAATAAATGTTGGAGGAACATTAAATCCTGTAACACATGAGGCAATAGATAACGGAGATATATATCTTAGAATGAATGGTCAGGAAGTATTTAAATTTGCTGTAAAAGCACTTCCAAGAGCAACAAACGAGGCTCTTGCAGCAGCAGGAATTAAAGCAGAAGATCTTGAAATGGTAGTTCCTCATCAGGCTAACTTCAGAATTATAGAGTCAGCAGCAAAAAGATTAAAACTTCCTATGGACAAGTTTTATATAAATCTTCAAAAATATGGAAACACTTCAGCTGCATCAGTTGGACTTGCACTTGGTGAAGCAGTGGAAGAGGGAAAAGTTAAAAAAGGAGATTTAATAGCTCTTACTGGTTTTGGTGCTGGGCTTACTTACGGGTCAATAATTTTAAAGTGGTCAAAATAAAAGACTGGTTGACATAAAAAATAATGTTATGATAAAATTACAGATGTAATATATAAACTTTTCATTTTAAGGAGGAGTAATGGGAAAAATAGCTTTCGTTTTTCCGGGACAAGGAGCACAGTTCGTTGGAATGGGAAAAGAAATATATGAAAATAATGAAAAAGCAAGAGCTGAATTTGATAAAATTTTTGCAAATCTTTCTTTTGACTTAAAAACAGCAATGTTTGAAGGACCGGAAGAAATTTTAAAGAAAACAAAATACACTCAGCCGGCTATAGTTGCCATGAGTTTAGTATTAGAAAAACTTGTGAGAGAAAAAGGAATAAAACCTGATTTTGTTGCAGGGCATTCTGTTGGAGAATATGCAGCAATCGGTTCAGGAGAATTTCTTTCTTTGGAAGATGCAGTAAAACTTACATCATTCAGAGGAGAAGTAATGAATGAGATAGCTGAATCTGTAAATGGAGGAATGGCTGCTATAATAGGAATGGATTCTGACAAAATAGAAGAAGTTCTTAAAACAGTTGAGGGAGTTATTGAGGCAGTAAACTTTAACGAACCTAAACAGACAGTTATAGCAGGACAGAAAGAGGCAATAGAAAAAGCATGTGCTGCTTTAAAAGAAGCAGGAGCAAAAAGAGCCATGGCACTTGCTGTGTCAGGACCTTTCCATTCATCTTTAATGAAACCTGCCGGTGAAAAATTAAGAGATGAAGCTGCAAAATATGATTTTAAAGAGGGAAGTGCAAAACTTGTTGCAAACACAACAGCACAATTTATATCAACACCTGACGAGATAAAATCTGAAATATATGCTCAAAGTTTCGGACCTGTAAAATGGGTAGATACAGTAAAGAAATTAAAAGAAAACGGAGTAGATACTATTTATGAAATAGGACCTGGAAAAGTTCTTGCAGGGCTTATCAAAAAAATAGATAAAGAGATAACTGTAATAAATATTAACTCTTTAAGTGATATTGACAATATATAGCAAAAGGGATTAAAAAGAAAATAAAAAAAATATTGTAAATTATTATTTTTATTTTGATAAAAAGTTGAAAACTATAATTAAATTTGGTAATATTATAGTGAAAATAAATTTTAATTAAAAGAAATTGAGGAGGAAAAGATGTTAGATAAAATAAGAGAAATAGTAGTAGAACAATTAGGAGTAGATGCTGAGCAAGTAACTCCAGAGGCAAACTTTGTAGATGATTTAGGAGCAGATTCATTAGATACAGTAGAATTAATCATGGCATTTGAAGAAGAATTTGATGTTGAGATTCCTGATACAGATGCAGAAAAAATAAAAACTGTACAAGATGTAATAGACTACATAGAAGAAAATAAGTAGTAAGAACACTAAAGGGGATACAGTAATATCCCCTTTAATTTTTATAAAGAGAAATTAATGCAACCAGAGAGGTGATAACATGAGAAGAGTAGTTGTAACAGGACTTGGTCTTATAACAGCTTTAGGTACTGGGCTTGAAAAATCTTGGGCTGGTATCCTGGAAGGAAAAACAGGTATAAAAACAATTGAAAGTTTCGATACAGAAGATACTCCTGTAAAAGTAGCAGGAGAAGTAAGAGATTTTGAACCTGAGGCATTTGGAATAGAGAAAAAAGAGATAAAGAAACTTGCAAGAAACACTCAATTTGCAATAGGAGCTGCTAAAATGGCATTGGCAGATTCAGGGCTTACAATAGATGAGAACAATACAGAAAGAGTTGGAGTAATTATTTCTTCAGGTATAGGAGGAATGGAAATATTTGAGGCTCAGCATGAGACTCTTATAAACAAAGGACCAAAAAGATTATCTCCTTTCACAATACCAGGAATGATAGCAAACATGGCATCTGGAAATGTAGGAATATATCTAGGAGCAAAAGGACCAAATAAATCAATAGTAACAGCATGTGCTGCAGGAACTCACTCAATAGGAGATGCTTTTGAAACAATAAAACTTGGTAAAGCAGATGTAATGCTTGCTGGAGGAACAGAGGCATGTATAACAAAATTTGCTATAAACAGTTTTGCAAACATGAAAGCTCTTTCAACAAACCCAGACCCTAATACAGCATCAAGACCATTTACAATAGACAGAGATGGATTTGTAATGGGAGAAGGAGCAGGAGTTGTAGTTCTTGAAGATTTAGATCATGCTCTTGCAAGAGGAGCTAAAATATATGCAGAAGTAATCGGTTATGGAGAAACTTGTGATGCTCACCACATTACAGCACCAGCAGTAGACGGAGCAGTAAGAGCATTTAAAATGGCACTTGATGAGTCAGGAGTTTCAAAATCAGAGGTAGATTACATCAATGCTCACGGAACATCAACAGGGCTTAATGATAAAAATGAAACTGCAGCAGTAAAAGAAGTTTTTGGAGAAGATGCATACAGACTTAACATCTCTTCAACAAAAGGAGCAACAGGACACGTTCTTGGAGGAGCCGGAGGAATAGAAGGAGTTATCCTTGCAAAAAGTATTGCAGATGGAGTTATACCTCCAACAGCAAATTATGAAAACCCAGATCCAGAATGTGATTTAAATTACACACCAAACAAAGCTGTGTCTAAAGAAATCAGAGTGGGAATGTCAAGTTCTCTTGGATTTGGAGGACACAACGCAGTAATCGTAATGAAAAAATACAAATAGAGGGGAATATAGTGGAAGTGAAATTAGAATCTTTAGAAAAAGAAATAGGATACTTTTTTAAGAATATAGATTTACTAAAAACTTCACTTGTTCATAGATCTTTTGGGAATGAAAATAAAAAATACAGAAAAATAAATAATGAAAGACTAGAACTGCTGGGAGATGCAGTTCTAGATCTTATCGTTGCAGAATACCTATATAAGCATTTTCAGAATTATTCAGAAGGCGATCTTGCAAAGATTAAATCTATGGCAGTAAGTGAACCAGTTTTAGCTAAAGTTGCAAAGAAATTAGGAATGGGAAACTATCTTCTGCTTAGCAAAGGTGAAGAGATGACAGGAGGAAGAGAGAGAAGTTCCATTTTAGGAGATGTATTTGAGGCAGTTCTTGGAGCAATATATTTAGATTCAGATTTTAATACAGCAAGAAAAATAGTATTAAAACATCTTGAAAAATATATTGAGCATATAGAAGAAGATGAAGATATTCTTGACTTTAAAACAATTTTACAGGAATACAGCCAAAAAGAATACAAGACAGTTCCTGTTTATGAGGTTATAGGAGAAAAAGGTCCTGACCATAAGAAAACTTTTGAAATTTTAGTTAAAATTGGAGATAATACAGAAGCAATAGGGGTTGGAAAAAGTAAAAAAACAGCAGAACAGGGAGCAGCAAAGGCTCTTTGCAAAAAATTAGGTGTAAGTTAAAATGGAGAGAAAGCATTACAACATACCTATTTTCATAAGCCATTTTGGATGTCCTAATGCTTGTGTTTTCTGCAATCAAAAGAAGATAAACGGAAGAGAAACAGACGTTACTTTAGAAGATTTGGAAAATATAATAGAGAAATATTTAGAAATTCTTCCGGAAGATTCATATAAGGAAGTAGCTTTTTTTGGAGGAACATTTACAGGAATATCTATGTCCAAACAAAAGGAGTATCTGGAAGGTGTAAAAAAATATCTGGATAAAGGTCTTGTGCAGGGAATAAGATTATCCACAAGACCTGATTATATAAATCATGAAGTAATGGAGCAGTTAAAAAAATATAATGTAACTACTATTGAACTTGGTGTACAGTCTTTTGATGAAGAGGTTTTAAAGAAAAGTGCCAGATATTATCCAGTGGAAACAGTATATAAAGCATGTGAAATGATAAAATCATATGGCATTGATTTGGGAATACAGCTTATGCCGGGACTTCCGGGATCAACATTTAAAAGTGATTTTGAAAGTGCTCAGGAAACAGTAAAAATAGCTCCTCAAAATGCAAGAGTATATCCTACTCTTATAATAAAAGATACAGAAATGGAAAATATGTATAAGAGAGGAGAATACGAGGTATTTTCTTTAGAGGAAGCCATAAAAAGATGCAGAAAAATATGTGCTCTTTTAGAAATAAAGGGTATAAATATAATAAGAGTGGGACTTCAGCCGTCTGATGATTTGAGAAACGGAGGAGTTTCAGTAGAGGGAGCTTTTCATCCTGCTTTCAGGGAGCTGGTAGATGGGGAGATTTATTTTAGTTTTTTGGAAAAGATAAAAAACAGGGAAAATGCTCTTGAGATAAAAGCAAATGAAAAAAATATTTCCAAAATTGTGGGAATAAAAAAGAAAAACAGCAAAAGACTTGGGAAATTTCAATTAGAAATAGACAATAAATTAAATACATCTGAAATTATAGTAAACGGCACAAAATACGATAGAAAAGATATATTGATGGAAGAGTTGATCTGCAATGAATAAGATAATCATAAATGTAAATAATTTTCAAAAAAGGGCTGCTATAATAGAAGACGGAAGGGTTGTAGAGGTTCTTACAGAAAGGGAAGACGAATCTAATATTATTAAAAATATTTATAAAGGACGAGTGGCAAATGTTCTGCCGGGAATGGAATCAGCATTTGTTGATATCGGGCTTGAAAAAAACAGCTTTCTTTTTGTAGATGATTTAAGAGAATTTGAAGAAAAATATCTTAACGGAATAGTAAACAGCGGAAAGCCTATAGAGGATCTTTTAAATGTTGGAGATAAGGTTGTAGTGCAGGTTCTTAATGTGCCGAGAGGTACAAAAGGAGCAAGGGTTACAACCAATTTTACAATTCCTGGAAAATATCTTGTTCTTATGCCAAACAGCGATCATATAGCAATATCAAAAAAGATAAAAGATGAAGATGAAAGAGCAAGACTTCAGGAAATTTTCGAAGAGATAAAACCGCCTAAAATGGGTGTAATAATAAGAACTGCTGCTCAGGGAAAATCTGTTTACCATTTTGAAAGAGAGATAAGCTATCTTGTTAAAAAGTGGGAAGATATTGAGAAAAAAATCTCAAAAGCAAAAGTCGGAGATGTGTTATACAATGATAACAATGTTGTTACAACAGTTTTAAGAGATATTCTTTCAAATGAGATTGATGAGCTTGTAGTGGATAATGAAGAAGTTTACTGGGAAATTATAGATTATATAAATGCTTTCAGTGAAAATAATTTTAAAGCAAAAGTTAAGCTTTTTGATGAGAACAGAGATATTTTTGAAGAGTATAATATAAACAGAGAGATAGAAAAAGCTTTGGACAAAGTAGCGTGGCTTGACTGCGGAGGATATCTTGTAATCGAAAAAACAGAGGCTCTTGTAAGTATAGACGTTAATACAGGAAAAAATACCGGAAGTCTTAATCTTGAGAAAACAGTATTAAATACTAATCTTGATGCAGCAAGAGAGATTCCAAAGCAGTTAAGACTTAGAAATTTAAGTGGAATTATAATAATTGATTTTATAGATATGAAACTTCAGGAAGATAAAGATTTGGTTCTGCAGCAGCTTGATGCAGAGCTGAAAAAAGACAGAACAAAAAACAATATAGTTCATTTTACTGATTTGGGTCTTGTGGAGATGACGAGAAAGAGAGTAGGAAGAAATTTAAGTTATTTCTATGAGGAAGAGTGCCCAAGATGTCACGGAAAAGGAAAAGTAAAATCAGTTGACGCTATAATTGAAAATATAATAAAAGATTTCAAAGAAGTGGCACAGGAAAAAGATATAAAGAAAATATCAATAAAATCATCTAACAGAGTAATAAATAAAATAAAAGAAGTATATTACGATATTATGACAGAGTTCTTGAAAAGCAGAGGGAAAGAACTTTCTCTTTCATCAGAAGAGATAAATAATATAAACGGCTATGATATATTTCTTGAAAAATAGGAGGCTGTGGTGAGAGTAGGAGTATACTCAGGAAGTTTTGATCCCATAACAAAAGGGCATCAGGATATAATAGACAGAGCAAGCAGGCTGTTTGACAAATTAATAATACTTGTATCTAACAACAGTGAAAAAAAATACTGGTTTTCTTTAAAAGAAAGAGAAGAAATGGTTAGTAAAGTATTAGATAAGTATGATAATATAGTAATAGAAGCATATGGCGGACTTTTAGTAAATTACTGCAGAGAAAATAATGTGAACACAATAGTAAGAGGAATAAGAACAGTGGAAGACTGCGGACTTGAACTTTATTTTGCAAGCGGGAATATGGATATATCAGAGGGGAAAGTTGATACAGTATTTCTTCCTGCGTTGAAAGAATATATCTATGTAAGTTCTACTGCAGCAAGAGAGATTGCAAGATATGGCGGAAAAGTAACTGCTTATGTAGATGAAAGAATAGCTGATATGGTCAGCGAAAGAGGAAAACAATACAGTCCAAAACAGTTGTAAAATAAAAGGTGATTAGATGGCTAAAGATAAAACAGTATATGTATGCAGCGAATGTGGATATAAAACAGCTAAATGGATGGGAAAATGTGTAAACTGTGGTTCATGGGGAACTCTTGAAGAGCAGGAGGAAGTATCAGCCTCTGTGGGAGTTTCTTCTAAAGTGAGCAGAAATTCTTTATCTTTAGTGGATACAGAGAAAAAAGTTTCATCTTTTTCAAACATAAAAATAGAAGAAAATTTTAGATTTAAAACTAAGCAGACAGAATTTGACAGACTTTTGGGAGGAGGACTTGTTCAGGGAGAAGTAGTTCTTATAACAGGAAATCCCGGAATAGGAAAATCAACTCTTCTTCTGCAGATGGCGAAAGAATACAGTGATTATGGAGATGTAATATATGTGTCAGGAGAAGAATCTCCTGCACAGATAAAAAGCCGTGGAGAAAGACTTGGAATAAAAAGCAAAACTCTTTATCTTATGGCAGAAACAGACATTGATAAAATATCAGAATATATAACAATAAAAAAACCAAAAGTTGTTATTGTAGATTCTATTCAGACTCTTTACAGTGAAAACAGCGATTCAATAGCAGGAACTCCCACTCAAATAAGAGAGGCAACTTTAAAGATAGTAGAACTTGCAAAAAGACTTGGAATATCATTTTTTATTGTAGGGCATATTACAAAAGACGGAAAAGTAGCAGGACCAAAACTTCTTGAACATATGGTTGATGCAGTGTTCAGTTTTGAAGGAGAAGAGGGACTTTTTTACAGAATATTGAGAAGTACAAAAAATAGATTTGGTTCTACCAATGAGCTTGCAGTTTACAGCATGGAAGATGACGGAATAAAAGAGGTGCAGAACTCTTCAGAATTTTTCCTGAGCGAAAGAGAGGAAAAAAATATAGGAAGCATGATTGTTCCTGTTCTTGAAGGAACAAAAGTATTTCTTCTTGAAATTCAAAGTCTTCTTACAGAGAGCGGTGGAATCGGAATACCTAAAAGAATAGTACAGGGATTTGACAGAAACAGAATACAGATTCTTATGGCAATCGGAGAAAAAAGAATGGGTATGAATCTTGGAATGAAAGATGTATTTATAAATATCCCGGGAGGAATATCTATAAAAGATCCGTCAGCAGACCTTGGAGCTCTTATATCTCTTCTTTCTGTATATAAAAACGTGGCAATCAGCCAAAAAATAGCAGCAATAGGAGAGCTTGGACTTCGTGGTGAAATAAGAAAAGTATTTTTTATGGATAAAAGATTAAGAGAGCTGGAAAAGCTTGGATTTAAAGGCGTGTATGTGCCAGAGGCAAATCGTAAAGAGATAGAAAAGAAAAGTTATAATTTAAAACTTATTTATTTGAAGAATTTAGATGAATTCTTAGAAAGGATGTAGAAAGTATGGATAGAAAAGAATGGGAAAAAATCCTGTCCACAGTAGCACCTGGTTCAAAACTTCGTGAAGGACTGGATAATATTCTTGATGGTCAAAAAGGAGCACTTATTGTAGTTGGAATGGATGAAGAAGTAGAAAAAGTTCTTGATGGCGGATTTGTTTTAAACTGTGAATATACTCCTGAGAGATTATTTGAACTTTCTAAAATGGACGGGGCAATAATTCTTGATGATACTATAGAGCACATACTTTATGCCAACGTTCACCTTCAGCCTGATAAAAGATATGTAACTGATGAAAGCGGAACAAGACACAGAACAGCTCAGCGTATAGCAAAACAGCTGGACAGAGTTGTGATAGCAATATCAGAAAGAAAAAGAGTGCAGACTTTGTATAAAGATGATGTGAGATATAAACTTCGTTCTGTGGAAGAACTTATGAGTGAAGCATCTCAGGGAATAAATACTTTGGAAAGATACAGATATGTTCTTGACAAAGCACTTATAAATCTGACTCTTCTTGAGCTTGATGGAATAGCAACAGTAGAAGAGGTATGTATAGTTTTACAAAAATTTGAAATGTTTAAGAGAATAAGGAGAGATGTTTCAGAAGGACTTTATGAGCTTGGAAGCGAAGGAAAACTTTTAAGACTTCAGCTTGAAGATCTTGTATTTGGTTTGAAAGATGAAAAAGGAGAGTTCTTAAAAGATTATTATTCAAGTGAAAATGATTTTAATGCAGATAAATTTGAAGATGATCTGGCAGCTTTAAACGACAGTGACATTCTTGATCTGGCAAAACTTTCTGCTCTTCTTGGATATGGGAAGACAGCAAAATCTCTTGATAATCCAGTAATAACTAAAGGATATCGTCTTTTAAGCAAATTTGGAAAACTGACCAAAAAAGACGTAGATTCTCTTGTAGAGCATTTTGGAGAACTTAATAAAATACAAGAGGCAACAATAGATGAACTTTCAGAAGTAGTAAGTAAATTCAAGGCAAATTCTGTTAAGAGAGGATTCGAGAGAGTAAAATTCATGACAGAACTTGGAAAAAAATAAAAACATAGAGTATTCAAAAACAGAATTGTATCTTAGGTGTTTATAAAATAAACGAACATTTTAAGATACAATTTTTATTTATGGAAAAAAAGTGTATATTATGATAGAATTTAGTAGATTAAGAGAGGTGATAGCTTGGAAAAAAAACTAAATGTTCCCAATCATATAGCCATTATAATGGACGGAAATGGGAGATGGGCAAAAAATAGAAATAAACCTAGGGTTTTTGGGCATAAAGAAGGAGCAGCAACATTAAGAAAAACATTGGAGTATTGTAAGAAAATAGGAGTTCATTATTTGACAGTCTATGCTTTTTCAACAGAAAACTGGAAAAGGTCAAAAGAGGAAGTAGATGCTCTTATGTTTCTTTTCAAAACTTATATAAAATCTGAGAGAGAAGAACTTATAAAAAACAAAATCAGATTTATGGTGTCAGGAAGAGAAGAGGGAGTAAGCAGAGATCTTATAGAGGCTATAAGAGATTTGGAAGAGGCAACTTCTAAAGATTATGAAGTAACACTTAATATAGCATTTAATTATGGGGGAAGAGCTGAAATAACAGATGCTGTGAACAAAATGCTGAAAGAGGGAATAACAGAAATAAGAGAGGAAGATTTTTCAAAATATCTCTATAATAATATTCCTGATCCGGATTTTTTAATCAGAACAAGCGGAGAGTTCAGGTTATCAAATTTTCTGTTATGGCAGATAGCTTATACAGAAATTTACGTAACAGATAAATACTGGCCTGATTTTGATGAAGAAGAGATGGATAAAGCTATTGAAAGTTATAGTAAAAGAGAACGTAGATTTGGAGGAAGACCAGATGATAAATAGAATTTTGGTTGCGTTGATTGGAATACCAGTATTAATGTATGTATATTACAGCGGAGGATTTCCTTTGCTTTTATTTACAAATATAATTATAGGGATAGGATTATATGAGTTCTTTAAAATGTCAGAAATGGCAGGACAGAAACCTTTTACAAAGCTTGGAATAGGTGCGGGGCTTATTATTCCCAATCTGATTTATTTTTCAAATCCATTACAGATGGATGTCCTTATTCTTTTCCCTTTGGTTGCACTTCTTGTATGTGCTATGGGAACAAGAGTAATTGAAAATAAAGTTGAAAATGCAAGTACAGATATAGGTGTAACTGTTTTAGGAGTAACATATATTTCTGTGTTATTCAGTCATATTATACTTTTAACATATCTTCCTGATGGAGGAAAATGGCTTATAGCAGTTCAGGTTATGGTATGGGTATGTGACAGTGCAGCATATTTTGTAGGAATTAATATTGGAAGAAAATTCTTTAAAGAGGGATTCAGCATAATAAGTCCTAAGAAATCTAAAGAAGGTGCAATAGGAGCAATAGTTTTTACTATGCTTGCAATATGGCTTATAAATATGAAATTTAATCTTATCCCTGAAAAGAAAGAGATAATTATATTTTTAGGACTTTTAACAAGTATCGTTGCACAGATAGGGGATCTTGCAGAATCAATGTTCAAGAGAGAATTTAAGATAAAAGATTCAGGAAGAATATTAGGAGAACATGGTGGAATTTTAGACAGATTTGACAGCATGATATTTGTGGTGCCAACAGTTTATTACATTTTAAAAATATTTGTTTATTAGAGAAAATACTTGAGAGGTAAAAAAATGAAAAATATAACTATATTAGGGTCAACAGGAAGTATAGGAACCAGTGCTCTTGAAGTAATAAGACACAAGAGAGATGAATTTAATGTAGTTGCAATAAGCGGTCACACAAATTATAAACTTATAATAGAACAGATAAAAGAATTTAATCCTAAATATGTTTCAATAGGCACAGAAGAGGGATACGAAATAATTAAAAAAGAGTTTCCTCATATTACTGTATTTTTTGGAAGAGAGGGGCTTAAAAAATTAGGTCAGCTTGAAGAAACTGATATTATTTTAACAGCTGTAAGCGGAGTGATAGGTATAGAAGCTACAGTAGAAGCTGTTAAATTGGGAAAACGTATAGCTCTTGCCAATAAAGAAACAATGGTAGCAGGAGGAAGTTATATTAACAAACTTCTTAAGGAAAATCCAAAAGCGGAAATAATTCCTGTAGACAGTGAACATTCAGCTCTGTTCCAATCTCTTATGGGAGGAAAAAAAGAGGATGTAAAAAATCTGATAATTACAGCCAGCGGAGGTTCGTTCAGAGGACGTAAAAGAGATGAACTGGAAAATGTAACTCTTTCAGAGGCATTAAAACACCCTAAATGGTCTATGGGCAAAAAAATAACTATAGATTCTTCAACTCTTGTGAATAAAGGACTGGAAGTAATCGAGGCTCACGAACTTTTTGGAATAGATTATGACAGAATAAAAGTAGCTGTTCATCCTCAAAGTATAATTCACTCTTTAGTAGAGTTTAAGGACAATGCAATGATAGCACAGCTTGGATCTACAGATATGAAACTGCCTATTCAGCTGGCATTTACTTATCCTCACAGAGAGGAAAATTCTTGTCTGAGTCCTCTTGATCTTATGAAAACAGGTGCACTTAATACATTACTTGCAGTATTTGGAGCAGGACCTATTGGTTTTACAGCAACAGAATGGGGGGCAAAAATTAGGATTATATTAGTCGCAGTATGGAC